>Ga0247840_10000558_pt1 | contig 76934 bp, 47 predicted proteins | sample LaCruzMarch2015__FD_192404 | JGI IMG/M metagenome (GOLD analysis project Ga0247840, IMG submission 192404) | Freshwater microbial communities from meromictic Lake La Cruz, Castile-La Mancha, Spain - LaCruzMarch2015_17m | ecosystem: Environmental > Aquatic > Freshwater > Lake | place: Spain... | reverse complement strand
TGGAGGCCAATCTCACCGCCGCAAACTTGCTGGATGTGGCGAGACGAGATCTTGTCCAGCAGCTTTTTAGCCGCTACATCTCCAAGGAGGACCAGGACATCTACTACCTGCATTGCAAACAGCTCTTCGAGAAAGCCGCACCACAGTCATGGGAAATGCGGATGCTGAAAAAAGATGGTACGGTATTCTGGGCGCGGCTGGAAGCGATCGCCGCGAAGGACGCTGACGGAGTTACTGTGTGCCGCACCGTTATCAGCGATATCACCGAACGTAAGCGGGCTGAAAATGATCTTATCGAAACCGTACAGCAGTTGCAGGAAGCAATGGATATGCTGATCCAGTTCGAGAGAGAGGCGGCGATTGGACGCTTGGCTGCCGACGTTGCCAATGAAATCATTAATCCCGCCAGCATCATCTCCTCCCGACTTCAATTTCTTGAAGAGGAAAGCCTTTCTGAACCGGCCAGAGGAAACGTGCGGATTAGCCGGGAACAGCTTCTGAGAATTGTAAAGATCAGCCAGGATTTGCAGCAATCATCCCCTAAGCAACCAGGCATGCTTGTCCGCAGTGACCTCCGCCATGTCGTCGAAGTGGGTTTGCAGATGACGGAGCGCCGGAGGGAAAAAGATCTCGTCCGGATCGAGTACGATCCCCCGTTGAAATCCATACCTGTGAAAATGGCCGTGGACAAATTGGTGAAAGTGCTGATCCATATTATCCATAACGCCTGCGACGCGATGACGGTAAATAAGGAAAAAAAGCTTATTGTTACCGTTGGATATCATGAGGCTCCCTCGCAACGCCGTTCTGTCCACCTGACTGTTGCCGACAACGGTCAGGGCATTCCGGCGGGATATCTGAACCGGATATTCGATCCCTTCTTTACCACCAAAGATCCGGGAAAAGGAACGGGGCTGGGGCTGTCTGTCTGCAGGAGCATCATCCTTGAGCACGGCGGCGCCATCCGGGCGGTAAATAACGATATGGGAGGGGCGTCCTTCATCGTGGAATTGCCCCTGTACCAGTCATGAATGATGACAGTTATGCATAGGTCCTTGGGTAGGCCGCTACATAATGGAGAATTTCATTCTCAACTCTTTTAAGTGGTTCAAGGTCGTCTTTCCAGAAGATTAAAACACCGACTTCACCGGCCAGCTCGCGCCGCATCCCCAGAATATCTGAAGGTTAGCCATTCCGCAAGCCTAGACAATGTCTTCATTCCTAAAACGATGGAAAAGCAATGCGCCAAGAATGAGGCAATATATAAGGATATTGATGAGTGGATTTATGGATCCAAATCCATGGAATGATTCGCTGCCAATCAACGAAGATGCCGACTGCTGAACGCCTAAGAGCTTAGGCCACAAATAGTAAACAACTTTCCACCATGCCAAGTCTGACTGAGGGTGAGAGCCGGATTGCTGCATCATCGATTGTGCCATCTGGCTTTGACTAACAGCAGCTATTCCGTCGGCCACAAAGCCCGCGACACCTACGCCCAGAATACAAAGAAAAGCGACAATGTCGGGCATCATGAGTGACAAGAGAAGCACCGCAATAACGACAAAGAGCAGGTTTACAGAACACAGCAATGAAGCTGCGAGATATTCTGGCATGAAAACCTTCAAGTTTATGGATGAGATCAGGAACACAATGCTGTGCAAGATGAACATGAATAATACCGATAAGGCCCATAAGCCAATTATCTTTCCCGTAACGTACTGCCAACGGGCTACCGGTTTTGATAAAATACACGATTGCATCCCTTCATTCCGGTCACGCCTGAATATTCGCATCGAAAGTAAAGCCGCTATGATCATCACACCGGCGCCAATGATGTGGAAGGTCAATTTAGATAAAGCTCTGACAACGGTTACGGAATCGAGATACTGGCCGTTCACCATGTAATTGCCTTGATAACATCCGCGAATAAGAAATACGCAGATAGCGCAGATAATGAACATGATGACGAAACTTTTCTGTCGCACTTCATCAATAAGCGTATATTTTGCGATCCTGATGATGGATGGAAGTGCTTTCAATGTTTTCATGTCAACCTCTCACAAGTCTTACAAACACATCTTCCAGCGTATCGCCGTCCTTGACAATAGCGGAAATCGAGTCTTTTATCAGAAGTTTGCCGCGGTTGATTATTGCGGCGGTATCGCATATTTTTTCAACTTCCGACAACTGGTGAGAATTAAGAAAGATGGTCATGCCTTGATTCTTAAGTGAATCCAAGAGCTGGCGTATTTCCCTGATTCCGATGGGATCAAGTCCAGCGGTTGGTTCGTCGAGAATTAACAGTTTTGGATCTCCCATGAGTGCAGCGCCTAATCCGAACCGCTGAACCATACCCTTTGAATAGGTGCCCACCTTTGTATATTCCCTGCCTTGCATTCCGATCAGATCGACGATGCGCCGGCATTGATCCATGGCATCGGACCGGTTTATATTCAAAAGCTCCGAACAACGCAGCAGATATTGCCATCCTGAAAGGTATGGTGGAATATGGTTGTTTTCGGCGAGATAACCAATTGCTGTTCGACATACTGCATCTGTACTTGGAAAGCCGTCTAACGATAAGCTTCCTGATGTAGGTCGTGTGAAGTCGAGGAGCATCTTAACGATTGTCGTCTTACCTGCACCATTGGGTCCAAGCAGAGCGAAATACTCTCCTGCCTTGACAGAGAAGGAGACATTGTCAACGGCCGTAAGGGAATCGTATCGTTTGGTAACGTTATTCAGATCAATCATAGGACGCGCTCATGTTAAATCTTAGGGAAACACTCCCCCCAAAGATGTTTGAGATTCTAATCGGCAGATGCCCTGAATTGCAAGCTAATATTGGAAGATTTATCTTTCAATTAAAGGCGGATAAATTTTATCCAACGGGGTACAATATGAAATTCGGCTTATCGATAAAGCAACGTGGGGAAATTAAGGACGTTCATACACCACATATTCCGGATTTTCTCGCGGAATGAGCCACAAGCACCTCTCCGACAAGGATCGTGATCAACACTCCCACCAGAATAGGTAAGGTGGACCTTGCAAACTCATGACCCGGCTGGATGATCCATATTAATACGGCAACCAAAACAACTACTTCCGCCATTATGGCCAGCAATACGGCAAACCAGTCCGGACCCGGTATTCGGTAGGGTCTTTTGGTATCCCTGTCTTTCTTCCTCAGAATGATGAAAACCGGAAAGAGGATCAGATATGAGAGCATGTTGACGACACAGCTAAAAGAAATAACTTGCCAGAATAACTCGGCGGCACTCCTGGTAATGAGTCCATAGATAACGATCACCACGGTAGAGATCATTCCCGATACTATCGAAGCTCCGACCGGCGCCATGTTCCTCCTGGTCATTTTCCCGAATATTTCAGGCAGCTCTCCGTTGCGGGCGGCTTCGGCGATAGTTCGATTCTCGCCCAATGTCCAGGGAACTATTGACATAAATAGACAGGCCAAAATATTCAGGCCAAAAATTATGACAACTATTTGTCCGATTCCCTGCTTGCCGCAAGCTATCTCGAACACCTGGAGGATTCCGCTGGCGATATTTATTTCGGCTACAGGGACGATAACCCAGATTGCAAATGTTACGATCAGATACAATGACGCTATGACGATAGCGGACAGGATAAGCGCCCTCGGCAAATCCCGTCCCGGGTTCTTCACTTCTCCGGCGGCCCCCAGCACAAGTTCGCAACCGAACAGATTATAGATGATCATGGGGATGAAGGCAATCTCCGCTTTCAGATCCGGCATTAAAGTCGCCATGTTTATCTCCGTGGCAAAACGACCGGTCTTCAGAAACGTCACGATAGCGGCCACGATAACCCCGGTCACGACAACAAGTTGTGTGATTGAACCGATGTTGGGCACCCATTTAGACGTTTCAAGAGAGCATATATTTATCCCGACCACGGTCCATATCATTATGATCCCAAGCAAAACATGCCCGGTCAGACCCATGCCGGGGAAGAACATCCGCCCGGCCATTTCCGCAATTGCCACGTATATGCCCGGCAACCATATCGGCAGAGATATCCAGTAATACCAGGTTGTTCGCGCTGCCCATTTGCTGCCCAGGGCCCTCTTGATCCATCCGTAGATCCCCCCCTGCTCGGGATAGGTGGAGCCTAATTCGGCGGCGATCAAGCCGAAAGGCAGAAAATAGCCGCAAATGCAGACAAGCCACCAGAATATAGCGGAAGGCCCGATAGCCGCCGAAGCGGCGATGGCTTCCACACCAAAAATCCCGCAAAACGAAAAAAACACGAGATCCCAGAAACCGAGAACCTTCTTCCTTTCCATTAATTTCTCTTCCTCACATTCATTCTCCGCGAGCCCCGGGGCGGGGAGGGGCGGCGACATCCCGATACCAGACGTCCTTGAGGAAATCGGCGCCAATGTTTTTTAGATGTTCCTCCCCCTCAGGGAGTGATTATAATTGTAATCACTCCCATGTATTCAATATTATAGATAATTAGACGATTTTAGTCAAAAAGTTTTGAATTTGTCACGCCAGATTTTTCGAAGGCGGGGACTCCGATTCCCCTGCTTCCCCCTCCCCCGCTTCCACGCTGCCGGGGTCGATGGCCGCTAAAAGATCCCCCGTCGTCCGGCGGATGTCCCGCAGGGTGATAGCAAAATCCTGGCGCTCTTCCTCTTGCCACTCGCTGACCGGGAGGTCAACCAGGCGTTCGTTGAGGCCGTTCACCTGCTTGATCAGCGACGCTACCTTGGACAAACGGATCGTACCGGTTTTAGTGGTCCCCGCCTCCGCGGCGGCGCGCCGGGCCATCATCTTCTGGAAGGCATTTCGCATCCGCTGCTCCGTCTTGCTCTTCACGACCTCCAGGAGGGCGGAGCGGGGGATGTTCGGGTTGGTCCGGCACTGGTCCTTGACATCGGCGGGGAGGCGGTTAAGGGAGACGATCTGGGCAATGGCGGGCTGGCTTCTCCCGATCATATCGCTCAGGTTGTACTGGCTGTAACCTTTTTCCTGCATCAGCGCCTCCATCGCCTCCGCTTCCTCGATGGGCGTCAGATCCACCCGCAGGAGGTTTTCGACGAGGGATATTTCCCGATGATCACCATCGACATAAATGCTGGGGATGGTCGCCAGACCGATCATCTTCACCGCCGCCGTCCGCCGTTCCCCGGCAACGATAAACAATTTGCTCTCTTCTTCCTGCCTGAACAGGATAGGCTCCAGGACGCCGTGCTTGCGGATGGACGCCGCCAACTCCTGAAGACTGTTCGCATCCATATATTTTCTTGCTTGCTTGGGGTCTGACAACAGGTCGGCGGGGTTGAGCTTGTAGATTCTGCCCTTGGTAAAGGTTGTGGCCATCGGGGCGCCTCCTCTCAAGAAAGATTTGTTTGTATAATAGCCATAAAATATACAAAAGTCAATGGAATAAGAGGATTAATGAATCGACGAAATTCTATTGGCGTTTTAATTTGCCTAAGCGGCTTCTTGTTTTAAAGAACAATAATCCACATATTACGGCGCCCATAATAATCGAAAAAATCCAGTCGTACCAATGAAAGAATTGAAGGGCTGTAATGAATGTTATTGTGCCAAGCGGTAGTAACAACACAGAATTTGTAATCAAACCAGGATTATAGGTGGGCTTACCGGATTGAAAAACTATTGTATGCATAAAGTTGTTAATCGTTAACTCAAATAACATCATGGAAAAACCAATCCAGGGTGCAATATTGGCAAGAATAGCGCCGATAATTACCGCCGGCCATGCAATAACAATGTTCACCTGAAACACATAGCCTTCATCAAGTGGAAAATCGGGATCGGTCTTGGAACCAAAAGGAGATTTTAAATTGAAAAATTCCTTAAAACTTAAAGGCGATAAAACATATTCTTCACATTCATGAATCATTAAAAAGGGCAAATGAAGCCATAAAAGAAATTGATAAAAAGACATAGAATTTCTATAATAAATTAGAATGACCAACAATACCGGGGCGATAAACAAATTTGCGCTTTGCCAGAACCAATTGACTTTTTGAATATTCATAAAACCTCCTTCATCCAGCGCGCATGCCAATAGTTTTCATTCATAGTCAAATCACATGCCGCAATGTTTTCATTGTTAAGGGAAAGACATGGACAGGCATAGGAGGTGTAAAATAGCTCCTCGTCAGATATAATTCATTTCCGCCACTGAGCATTTCTTTTAAGCTTTTCTTACAATTATCTCTTCGATTTCGCTTAGTATGTCATTGATATTTCTTGATAAAGACTCTGCAATAGTATCAGACGGCAAATGAACATGATGGGGAAACGATGACAGTTTCTTGGCCCGCGGATCAGGGGCGAGGATTGAATCGAGTCCTCTATGTGGCGTATATATTTATTCAGTTTCGACATGGACACCTTCAAGGGCGAAAAGTTTTTTTTCAAGACGTGCCAGCGTCTCCAATTCTCCCTCCCATTCGATCATTTCCATATCGTCCACCTTACCGTAAAGAAGGTTCATGGTTTCCGAAAAACCATATTTTTCTTCAAAGTTCCTGATTTTCGACCTGACGTTTTGAACTGTTTTTCTCAATAAATACGCCTCGTTTTGCAGCATGACGCCTATTCTTTCCGCCACCCATTGGTCACTTGTTTCAATAATTACCCGCGTCATATGTCCCTCCCTGCTTGAAAAAATAATCAAAGACGAATTTAACTCTTAGATGCTTTATTTTAGCTGCTTTGCCATGACAAGTCAATCAGCTTCGACGATGCGGATTTCTTCTTCCGTCAGGCCGTAGAGTTCATAGACGAGGGCGTCGATCCGCCGGTCAATAGTTGATATATCTGCTTGATATTGTTCATGTTTTCCTGATGTTGCCTCTTCCTTTTCCAGCAACTCCTTAAGTTCACGATGGAGGCGGAGCGTCTTTTCCACGAGCGTTACGATCTCGTCGTGGCGGGCCTGGTCGGCGGGGTTGTCAGGGTCGATGGTCCGGATGGGCGCCTTTTTCAGAAATGCCGCGGAAAAGTTAAAGCTGTCACCCTGCAGGTCGGTACAGACGTTATGGATGAAATAGCGCAGGAGGGATGAATTCAGGAGTCCGAGGAGATAAAGGCTCGTATCTGCGATCAAATATGTCTTGTTGTTGGCGTAGCAACCTATTTCGTCGTAAGTGAACCTGGCGCTGCCGGCAATCTCCGGCCAGAATAGCTTCGGTTTCTCGAACTCCTGCCAATAGTCCACGGTATCCTGGATTTCGTACCACTCGTAGGCCCCCGGTTTTCGTCCCGGCCAGTCGGCCGCGCGCCAGTCTTTAGGTTTCGGCATGAGGCGCTCTTTAAACTGCCTCAGATATTTCTCGATGGCGGGGTAGGCGGCAATATCGATGCCCCGCCGGGTGAAGATCAGGTATTGCCCGGCGGCGAGGGGCTGATACCTTTTGATGTCCCGGCCCAGAAGGAAGGGCTTGATGACTTCGGCGCTCCGGGGGTCTACCGCGACAAGGCGGTCCCGGGTCGCGGCGTCGATGACGAAGGCTGCATTCAAACCGGTCTTGATGCCGTAATAGATCTTGCCATCGACGTATTCCCCCAGGGATTTGCCGATGCCACGCAGTTTTGCGAGGAGGCCCTGCCCGGCCCCACCCACTAGGGTCCAGCCGGAGTCGCCCAGGCTGGAAAACTGAACCTCCACCGTCCCGGTCTTGGTCAGTTCCACCAGATCCAGGGCCTCCAGGGTGGAGACGGTACAGGCCCGGAAGCTTTCCCGTGACGCCGCCTTGCGGATGGTCACGATGCAGGGATAGGTCGTCGCCTCCGTGAAGACAGGGAGGTCGCCGAAATCGACGATCAACTCCAGGCCCTGCCCCTTCAGCCATTTCCGCAGGGGGGCCCCGTAGCCGGCCCGCATCCATTTGTTCGCCACGATGATGGAGAAGCAGCCGCCCGCGCCGAGAATGGCCAGACCCAGCTCGAAAAAATAGGCATAGAGGTCGGCGACGCCGTGGTAAACTTCATAGCGACTCCGGGCGTACCCCTTGAATTCCCCGCCCAAAAGTTCCTGCCGGATGTAGGGCGGGTTTCCGATGACGACGTCGAAGCCGGAAAAATTGCCGTTTTTGTCCAGGATCTCGGGGAATTCATAGCGCCACTCGAAGGCGGCGCGGTAAATCGTCCGCTGCTTTTCCGCGATGAGCCGCCGCAGTTCTTCCGCCCGCACCTGGAGTTGCTCACGCCGCTCCGCTCCCGCCCGGTCAAATTCAAAGATCGTCTGGGAGAGGTCGAAATCCAGCTTCCGCAACATCTTCATATCCGGATCGGTAGGGATGGAAAAGCCTTGCAGGTCTTCCTTCAGTTGGTCGATCTCCCGGCGGAGGAGGCCCTTGTTGGCGGGAGAGAGCTTGTAGTGAAAGACCATTTTCCGGTAACGGTCGGTCAGCGCTTTCAGTCGCCCCCGGTCCCCGGGCAGGATCTGGTCCCCTCCGGCAAGGGCAAAACGGCTGATGAGGGAGTTGCCGCACTTGATGTTGATGTCGATATTGGGGAGGGTCTCCAGTTGCCCATAGTCGCTTTCCGCGGTGTAGTAGGCGTGCTTGAGGAGTTCGATCCAGAGGCGGAGCCGGCAGATGGAAACGGACTTGGGATTGATATCGACCCCGAAGAGACAGCCTTCGATAAGTCGTTGTTTTTCGTGAAAAAGGGCCTCCTGAAGCCGCTGCAACGCCGGGACGGGGCGGCCGTTTTTATTCAGGCGGTAGGCAAAGGGGCGGTCGTCGTCGTTGTCCGTAACAACGAGTTCATCGTTCTCCACGGCAACGGCGTACTCCTTGATCCGCGTCCCGTCGGGATAGGATAGAATCCCCAACTCCCCTTTCAGGGCGATGATCTCGTTTAAGGCGGAGACGAGAAAGTGGCCGGAACCGACGGCGGGATCGCAGACGGTCAGGGAATCGATCACCCCGTTTGCCTGGCGCCGCGCCTCTGGGTCCGTAGGGTTAAGGCGCTCTTTGAGGTCGGCGCAGGTCTTGATCTTTTTCATTCCCGGCAGGCCGGAGGTGCGGAATTTCTCCACCACCGCCCGCCGGATCGCCTCCCGGCAGATGTACATGGTGATGAAGCCGGGGGTGAAAAAAGATCCTTCCCGGTAGCCGTTTATCTTCTCGAAGATGAGACCGAGGACGGCGGCGTTGATGATGGTCCGGGGGGTTTCGCGGACGCCGCCCGTCCCCTCGCCGCTGAAATCGAAGGCGTCGAGAAAGCGGAGGAGGTAGGTCAGGGTCGGGAGCGCTCCGGCGCTGCGCCGTCCTTCTTCGTCCTTCAAAACCGTGGCGCTATATAGGGGCAGCTCCAGACGATCCTTGAGATCGGCAACCCTGATGGTTTGCCGCTCCAGGTCCGTCGCCTCGAAAAGGGAACTGTTCAGATAGGGGACGGCGCCATATTTTTCATTTACGGAGGGGCTGCGCTCCCCGGGACGGACGGCGAGGATCTCGAAAAAGAGTTCTTCCAGCTCGTCAAAGTCCCGGAGGCAGGGAGGTTGCAGAAAGGCATGGGCGCCGCCCGCGCTTTCATGCCAGGCCATGAGTCTCCCTTCCAGGAGCTTGAGAAAAAGAACCCGGTTGATCCAGGTGATGCAGAGTTCCAGGGCGATACTGAAGAGGCGGTCTTCCGCGGCGAAGACCTTCGCCGCTGCCATATCGGCCTCCTCTTCTCCAGGCGGCTCTGCTGGGGGGAGAGGAAACGGAGTTGCCTTCCCTCCTCCGTGGTTTACATGACCGCCTTGGTTTGCGTCTCCGCCATGCCCCCGCACCCGCAAAACGTTGATGGTATTTTCCAAAAGCGAGCCGACGTCCCGCCGGGCGGGAGGTTTACGGCCGATGAGTTTTCTCCCCCCTTCCTTGATCTCTTCCAGACCGAGGATATGGAGGAGTTCGTTGTAGAACTCCCGGTTGAGGGTGTTGCTGTCATTGGCGAAGGGTAGCTTCAGAAGGTGGGCGGGGGAAAAGAGCCGGTAGAGGGCCGTCAGCTTTTCATCATCCCCACTCGCAGGGTTCCGGCTGAGGGCTTCGTATGACCGCAGATCGACAACGGCGCAGGGCAGCGGAACTTCCAAACCTTCAAGAAAGGGGTGAACGATTTCCTTGTAGAAGGCATCGGTCCGGGAGCTTATGAGGCGCTTCCCCTCCCAATCCCGGAACTTTCCCATCAGCTCTTTGTTGCCGTAGATGTGGCGTTCAAGGTCGGCGGCGTCAAAGATATACCAGGTGTAAATGTTGCTGACGATCAGCCGGGTAAGGTGGATATTGCCGCCCGATCTTTCCCGGAGATAGTAAAGGATCAGTTCGTGGAGGGCCTTGACGTTGGGATGCTCGGGGGTGACCATCTCCGCGACGTTCCCGGGACGCTTCGTCTCGATGATGACGGCAACGGGCTCGCGGGAACTCTTCCCCTTGTGGACGACCAGATCCACGTCACCCTTGGTGTTGATCTCGGCGACATCCCGATACCAGACGTCCTTGAGGAAATCGGCGACAATGTTTTTTAGATGTTCCTCCCCCTCATCCGTGCGGAGGCGGTCAAAGAGGCGGGACAACCCGCTCTTGAAGACGTCCATCTCCTCCCGGGGGATGGATGTCCGCAGCCAGGAACGGTTGATGGTCTTTTCAGGAGGCAGGCAAAGGAGGTGCAAAATAGCTCCCCGTCAGGGAGTGATTACAATTGTAATCACTCTCAAGTATTTAATATTATTTATAATTTGGCGATTTTAGTCAAAAAATTTTAAATTTGCCATGCCAGATTTTTCGAAGGCGGAGACTCGGATTCCCCTGAATCCCCCTCCCCCGCTTCCACATTGCCGGGGCCGCTGGCGACAACGTGATCCCGCGCCGTTCCCCCGCAACATATATTTAGCGGTACAATAGCGATAAAACATAGAAAAGTCAAATCTCATCCACTGAGGATTATTGAATCGACAAATATAAGCTTCCTGCTTTTATTAAGGTTTACATTTATTTATCGGATAAAGATTTCAAAGTTGCAATTTTGGTTGTCAAGGTATATTAATAAATCATAGATGAAAGGTGGCATTGTTGGGAGATGATCGGTTGTATTTTTATCTTTCTGAACTGTTGTTTTTCTGAATTTACCTATCTGTACCACATTTCAGTCGTAAATCATTAAGGCGGACGTCAGCGTGGACAAGGTTTCCCATCATTACTGGAATGGATTCTATGGTTACAATTACCTAATCCTCTCCGAGAGCGTTGAACGCACCACCATTCCTTCAGTATTACTCTTTTAATTCAGCATGTTAACATTAACTATTTTTATCTTGGCGGTTGGCATAAGTCTTGTAATTATAGTCCAAAGGCCTTCTGATGGTTTTCAGTAGGGCCATAACGGCTACAGACGGAGGAAGAAGCAGCGATGGCAAAAGTGCAGAAATCAACGGATTCTTAGGATTTAGCGGAAATTGTCGACCATATCCTCGCCAATGTAAGGGTCTCACCATTATCAAGACAAAAAATTGGGTTGTATTTGGTGCGTAATAAGGCCATCTGTTTTGTCTGTAGGCTTACACATTCTTTAACATAAATTTTATAAAGGGATTTTCGATAATGTTAAACCCAAGATCAGTTTCGGAGGATTTAACACATGTCCAATCATAAAATTATGATTGTGGAAGATGAGAAAATAGTGGCTGAGGATATAAGGGATTCTATTGAAAAAATGGGATATTACGCTTGCGCCACGGTATCATCTGGGCAGGAGGCTATTGAAAAAGCATGATTGATCCGCCCCGATCTGATCCTGATGGACATTGTACTGGTAGGCGGCATGGATGGCATAGAGACGGCCACACAAATCAAAGGGCTTAGTATTAAAGGTAGGGAAGCGCCATGATAGAAGAAATTGAGAGCAGCTCGAGAAGAACGGCCCTGGCTCGAGTTCATTCATCGCACCTCAAAAAGGAATCCGCACAACCATTAAGATGGTTATGTTTCATAACAATGGTCATGCTTTTTACAATCGGTCTGGCAAGTGGCGCTTGTAACGCAGCTTCAACCTCACCGGAAGTTCGTGTCGGAAGCGAACTGGAATTCCAACCCTATGCTTTTGTCGATCAAAGCGGGCAACCGGCAGGATTTTCTGTTGAACTGATTAAAGCCGTTGCCAATGCCATCGGGATATCCATCAAAATTTCAACTGGCTCATGGGATACCATGTGGAACTCCTTGGTGGCTGGTCAACTTGATGTGTTACCGATTGTGGCAAAACTGCCTGAACGACAACTGCTGATTGATTTTAGCCTGCCACACACAGAGACCTACGATGCCTTCTTCGTGCGCAAGGGGGACTCTCCCATCCAAAATATAGCCGCCGCCCGAGGAAAGGAGATCGTAGTCATGCGTTCGGATGCCGCCCATCATGAACTGTTGAAACGGAATTTCCAGGGAAATTTGATTCTTGTCGATACGATACCGGAAGGACTCAATCTGATTTTGTCGGGCAAACACAGCGCCTTCCTCTGCTCGAAGTTGATCGGCACCTTGGCAATAAAGGGGCATAAATTATCAGGGCTTACCGCCGGACCGACCATTCCGGACTACAAACGAGTCTTTTCATTCGGCGTGAAAAAAGGTGACCGGGAACTACTGGAAAAGTTGAATCAAGGGCTGTTGATCGTCAAAACTAACGGGGAATACGACCGAATTTACGACAAGTGGCTCTCCTTTGACGATCCCTGGCGGAAGTTGCAGAAATATCTCTTGCCTGCCGTCATCATGGTTGTAACTTTCGCCCTGATCGCCGGATTCTGGCTGGTGATGCTCCGACGACTTGTCAATAAACGCACTCGCGAACTGGCCGAAAGAAATGAAATGCTTCTCCATTCCTACGACAATCTGGAAGCGCGTGTTCAGGAGCGGACGATGGACTTGGCGCAATCCAATCAATTGCTGCAAGCTGAGATCATCGAACGGAAGAAGACAGAGGAGGCGCAGCGGATCCAAAGTAGAACATTCTCAGAAGTTTTAAACAGCCTTGACTCCCTTGTCTACGTGAATGACATGAATAGCTACGAGATCTTATTCATCAATACATATGGGCAAAATATATGGGGTGATATAAATGGTAAAATCTGTTGGCAGACGATCCAGGCAGGACAGGCCGGCCCCTGCAATTTTTGCACAAATAGTAAGATCGTTGGGCCTGATGGAAACCCGACAGAGGTTGTTGCCTGGGAATTTCAGAACACTGTTAATAAAAGGTGGTTCGATTGCCGGGACAGAGCCATTTATTGGCCTGATGGTCGGATTGTCCGCATGGAGATTGCTACTGATATCACCGACCGCAAGCGAGTGGAAGAAGTAATCCAAAAAAGCAATGAAAAGCTTATTGCCCTAAACAAACAGCTACTTGAGAACCAGCATAGACTTTCATTGAACGAGGGGCTGTTTCGTGGGTTATTCGACAACATGACATCTGGCGCCGCTATTTACACTGTCATCAATGATGGCAGCAAAGGATCTGATTATGTTATTAAAAGTTTTAACAAAACCAGCTTGAATATTGAAGGGAAGACGCTTGCGGATGTTGTCGGCAGGAGTTTAGTTGACTTGCGTCCAACCATTGATAATTATGGACTGATTCCCGTACTGAAAAAAGTGTGGGAAACCGGGGAGCCGGCTTCTTTCCCCGCCAAGATATATCGGGATGAACATTTTTCAAATTACTACGAAAACTATGTTTTTAAGATTCCCTCCGGCGAAGTTGTCACTATATATAACGATGTAACCGAGAACAAGCTTGCCGAGGAGCAGATCAAGGCATCGCTTCTGGAGAAGGAGATTATGCTCAAGGAGATCCATCACCGGGTGAAGAACAATCTTCAAGTGATTTCGAGCCTCCTCAATATGCAGTCATCATATTTACAGGATGAAAAAGCCAAAGAGATGCTCCAAAACAGCATCGACCGGGTGAGCACCATGGCCAAGATTCATACCATGCTCTATCAGTCCACGGATCTGGCAAGGATAGATTTCGGAGGCTTCATTAGGGATCTGGTTGCCCGCCTGCAACAGACTTACGGGATTGCCAAATCACCCATAGCGCTGCATGTGAATGTTGCCGATGTATCCATGACCATTGAAAAGTCGATTCCATGCGGACTGATTCTGAACGAACTGGTGTCCAATGCCTTGAAACATGCCTTCCCGGAGGGAAAGCATGGGGGAATCAATATTAGCATGACAACCGCGGGAGACCGGTTCGTGCTTACGGTGCAGGATAACGGGATCGGCTTTCCACCGTCAATCGATTTTCACAACACCCGCTCCCTGGGATTGGAACTGGTGCGTCTGCTGGTGACCCAGTTGAATGGCGACATCGATCTCGAGGTTGGTGGCGGTTCGAAATTTACGATTACATTTCCCGTGGCAATCAAGAAAGGATAGACAAATGGGAAAGAAGATTATGGTTATTGAGGATGAGAGGATTGTTGCCCGCAACCTTGCCCAACAATTGACCGATCTGGGCTACGATGTGGTTGCCACGGCCTACTCTGGGGAGGAAGCCGTAGATAAGATGGGGGATGTTCAACCCGACCTGGTACTGATGGATATCGTCTTGGCCGGAAAGCTGGACGGCATTCAGACGGCAGAAAAGATCAGGGCGCTCTGCGGCGCCCCGGTGATTTACCTGACCGCTTATGCCGACGATAAGACCTTCGAGCGGGCAAAGCTGACCGGACCTTCCGGGTACATCCTGAAGCCAGTAGAGATAACGCAGTTGCACATCGCCATCGAACTGGCCCTGAACAGGCAAGATATAGATCTCAACCTGAAGAAGAACCATGCCCGGATATACACATCCATGAAGGGAATGATCAGGGCGATTGCGGCAACGATAGAACAGAGGGGTCCCTATATCGAAGGCCATCACGAACGGGTATCGGGATTGGCGGTCGCCATTGCCCGGGAAATGGGATTGACGGATTTCCAGGTGGAGGGGATTGAACTCGCCACGTCCATCTATGACATCGGCATGGTCAGTGTACCCGCTGATATTCTTCAGGAATCCGGTCGACTGGAAGGCTTGAGATTATCCATCTATCAGACTTATCCCGAGGCCGCGTATGACACTCTGAAGAAGATCGAGTGTGTCTGGCCCCTGGCCGACATCATCCTCCAGCACCGGGAGTGTTATGACGGCTCCGGTTTCCCACGGGGAATCAAGGGAGAAGCCATCCTCATTGAGGCCAGGATTCTGGCGGTTGCCCATGCCCTGGAAGATTTGACGACCAACAGGAGCTTCCGGGATGCCTTTCCGTTAAACGACGCCCTTGAAGGACTGAAATCCCATAGCGGCTCCTGGTATGATCCCGAGGTCGTGGCTGCCTGCCTGAGGCTTTTTAAGGAGAAGGAGTATCGTTTCAGATGAAGCAAAAGAAGACTGATGAGAACACTCAAGCTAAACCGGCGGACGAGCTGCGCAGTCAGGCGGAAGTAATCGCCCGGGAAAATGCAATCCTATCGCCAAAACATTTTGAGGAACTTACCCCTAATGAAGTACGGCAGGCGCTATATGAACTGCGGGTGCACCAGGTCGAGCTGGAGATGCAAAACGATGAGCTGCGCCGGGCGCAGGCGGAATTGGACGCCACCCGAGAGAGATATTTCGACCTTTATGATATGGCGCCGGTAGGCTATTGCACCATCAGCGAACAGGGGCTGATCATTGAAGCCAACCTCACCGTTGCCAACCTGCTGGGCGTGACGAGAAGCGACCTGACCGGGCAGCCAATGACCCGGTTCATCCACAAGGAAGAACAGGACATCTTCTACATTCACCGCAAGCAGCTCTTTGATACGGACATGCCGCAGGCGTTCGAGCTGCGGATGGTTAAAGATAATGGATCAGATTTCTGGGCGCGTCTGGAAGCGGCCACCGTGCAAGAAGCCTGCGGGACTCCTGTGTGTCGCGTCGTAATTAGCAACATCAATGAATATAAACGGGGCGAGGCAGCGTTAAAAGAGAGCGAATTGAAATATCGTTCTCTTATCGAAAGTTCAAGTGATGCCATTTTTTGCGTAGATGAAAAGGGAGAATACAAATTTACGAATCAGATATTTGCATCAACCTTTGGAAAAACCGCGGATTACTTTATCGGGAAAACCTTCTGGGACATTTATCCTAAAAAACACGCTGATATGCGTTACGAAGTCACAAAAAGGGTGTTTCAGACAGGCACAAGCGAATCTGTGGAGGTCGAAGTTCCTTTGCCGGATAAAACTTTATATTTCTACGCTACCGCCAATCCAATAAAAGACGAAACGGGTAGAGTGATATTAACTCTGACTCACGCAACCGACATCACCGAGCGCAAAAAAGCAGAAGAGGCTCTGATTAAGGCGACATACCGTTTGGACTTGGCACAAACTGTGGCCGGGACTGGGATATGGGACTGGGATATTGTAAGCGGACACATCGAATGGACGAGACAGATATTTGCTCTCTTCGGTCTCGATCGGACTAAGACAACGGCATCCTTTGAGGCATGGAAAGGATGCCTTCATCCTGAAGACGTTGAGATAGCCGGCCTGCGAATCGAACAGGCATTGAAAGAGAAAAAGGATCTGAACAGTGACTATCGTGTGGTCCTTCCCGATGGTCGGATACGCTGGATCAATGCTGTCGGAAAGGGCGAATATGACAATCATGGCCAGCCTGTTCGCATGATCGGAATATGTATCGACATCACTGAGCGAAAACTCTTCGAGGAGTTGCTACTATCTTCGCAGCATCGCCTGTCCGACATCATCGAATTTCTTCCTGACGCCACGCTGGTCATCGACAAAGAAGGAAAAGTCATTGCCTGGAACCAGGCCATCGAAACCATGACCGGGGTCAAAAAAGCGGACATGATCGGCAAGGGAGATTATGAATATGCCCTTCCCTTTTACGGAGAAAGAAGACCGATCCTGATTGACCTGGCCCTTCATCCCGAATCGGAGCGGGAGAAATCTTACACTCACATCCAGAGGCTGGGGGACATTCTTTTCGGTGAGGCCTATACCCCCGGTCTGATGGGCGGCAAAATACATTTGTCGGCAACGGCGTCTGTGCTGCGGGATGCAGGGGGAGAGATTGTTGCAGCCATCGAGTGTATCCGCGACGATACGCAACGTAGGAAAGCCCAGGAAGAACTTAAATCGGCTGAGGAAAGATACCGGAGTATCTTTGAAAATGCCCAGGAAGGAATCTATCGGTCCACACCGGCAGGGAGGATCATAATGGCCAATAAGGCCATGGCAAATATGTTCGGCTACAAAACTCCCGAGGAACTCATGACAAATGTCACTGATGTGGCGCGTCAGTTTTATGTCAATCCCGAAGAACGCACGAAGCTAATGGAGATCATTGAAGAGCAAGGTTCCCTAGTAAATCATGAAACCCAGTTTCACAGGACGGATGGGAGCGTTTTTTGGGTATCTATGACCATGCAGGGAGTCCGTGATGAAAAAGGACAGATCCTCTATTATGAGGGGATAGATGAGGATATAACGGACAGGAAAGAGATAGACGAACGTATGAGAAAGTCTTTGGTGGCAACCATCCAGGCCATCGCGGTAATCGTTGAAACGAGGGATCCTTACACGGCGGGTCATCAAAGGAGGGTGGCTGATCTGGCCCGGGCGATTGCAACGGAGCTGAAACTTTCCGCCAATCGGATCGACGGCATCCGGATGGCGTCTTCCATCCATGACCTGGGCAAAATATCCGTCCCGGCGGAAATTCTCAGCAATCCGAAAAAATTATCGGTTTTAGAATTCAGTCTCATCAAAATCCATGCCCAGTCCGGTTATGATATATTGAAAGACATTGAATTCCCCTGGCCTGTTGCAAGGATGATTCGGGAACATCACGAGCGGATGGATGGTACCGGTTATCCCCAGGGCCTGATCGGTGAAGAAATCCTATTAGAGTCACGGATACTTGCCGTGGCCGACGTGGTTGAGGCCATGGCTTCCCATCGTCCCTATCGACCTGCCATTGGATTAGATGCGGCGCTGGCAGAGATGGAAAACAATAAAGGAATGCTTTACGATGTAGATGTGGTGGATGCCTGCCTGAGATTATTCCGGGAGAAAGGGTATCAACTTCAAGATGCTTGATTTTAAATGGCACTCTCACCGCAATGATGACCCCAATGATGCGGACTTGCAGATGGAGCATCTATGGATGACAACGAGGATAAGCAGCAATCCCGGTCGGCGGACCTGAGGCGCTATTTGCTGGCGCTGATCGTGATCTGGACGGTAGGCGTGGCAGCATCTCTGGGCTGCGCATATTATGATCCGGCCGTGCCTTGTTCGATCGACGAGCTTATGACGCAGGCGGACAAGCGTATGTACGAAGGCAAGCAAAACAAGAAGTCCATTGCGTAGATGCTTACTTTCAAACTATATTTATTGGAGATCATTAATGAAACATTCAATATTACGATCCTGTATAGTATTCCTTAGCCTTCTACTTGCACTATTTCTTATCAGCGCTTCCACGGTTATCGCTGCGGACGGGAAAAAATGGGATGGAAAGAAATACCCGTTCAAACTTCTTGATCCATCGAAAACGAACAGCGAGAGCAATCCGTTTATCATTGATACGGCGGGGAAGCTGGCTTATTTTGCCTGGCTCGCAAAAGGCAAAGAGGATCTCAAGCAAAACGGACTCAACGGACTTACATGGTCGTTTAAGGGCAATTTTGTGAAACTCACGGCAGACCTGGACATGAACGGTTCAAAATTTGAGTTTCCTACCATAACGGGGACATGGGTAAGTTTTGACGGGGGTGGGCATGTGATCGACAATTTGCGCATCACCGACAAGACAACCGAGCCGGACTTCGATGATGCTGCCGGTACTGTGGAAATGTCTCTGGCCCTTTTTGGCGGCGCCTCGGTAATAAAGAATCTCGGCATCGGCAAAAGATCGATCATCGCCTATAACAGCGTAAGGAAAGATTACCTGTACAGAGTGTACGCGGCGGCCATTGCCATTGAAGTGGATGTGATGGATAACTGTTTCAGCGAGGCGACAATTATTGTGAAAGGAGAGGGAGATGCGGATGTGGGTGGTTTAGCGGCCGGGGGCAACTGGATATCCAACTCCCATAACCGCGGCGCCATTGTCTTTGAAGGAAATGTTCTCAATGCCCGTGCAAAAAACCGTCAGCGCATTACCAGACCGGGAACGCTTACGGTCGGCGGTGTATGCGCGAAACCACATAAAAAAATCTCCGGCAGTTATAACACCGGCGCCATTACCGTCAAAGCCTCCGGCGAAAACCTGAGCATTGGCGGCATCGCCGGTATTCAAGCCGACGAGCATAACGTCAGCGAATCGGCGGACCTTTATAACGCCGGCAAAGTGATCCTTACCGCCACCGGCGATATCAAAAACGCCTATATCGGCGGCGTGCTGGGATATGGCGTGACATTTCCGAAATTTGTAGGAAAACCTAAAAACGCCGAGACCGGCTATATCTATAACAAAGGAACGATCGACGTAACCGTAAGGACGGGAAACGCCATCCACGTCGGCGGCGTTATCGGCGGCAATATCCTGGGCAGATCCTTCGGCGAATCCTACCGTTGGGAAGGCATCTCGGGATGCGTCAATACGTATAACACCGGTTTCGTTTCCGTTTCATCAACGGGAAAGGTTGATTCCCTCGATGTGGGCGGTATCGCGGGGTATGGATGCATGGTGGTCAACAGCTACAATGCCGGCCGCATCAGCGGCGCCTCGGGACCGGGAACCACCCTGAACCTGGGCGGTCTCGGCGGCAATGAAGTGTATGTCCAGAACAGCTATAACATCGGCGCGGTAAGCAGTAAAGGTTCCGGGACCAACGTCGTGGGCGGCATTCTGGGAAATGCCAGCCTGGCCTGGGGAGAAACGGACAGTACCAGGTATGCTGCCTTGAACGGCTTCTGGCTCAAGCAGCCGCAGGCGGGTGGTATCAACAGCGACGTCATGTATGCCAAAGGTTCTTATTTTTACAAGAAGTCAGGGAATATAAAGAAAAATGAGACGAATATCGGCAAGGTTCTTAAAATCTTTGACAGTGAGAAGGAAGACCCGAACAAGATGGTTGAAGGTCGTTACGGAGCAGTCTATTCATTCGACAGCCCCGCGGCAACCGTTATGACGCGATCCGATGACGGTCCGGGCAAGAGAGGAAATCTGCAGGGTACGCTCCTCGCTAATCTCAACGGGATGGTTGAAGACAAAATCGACCGCATGTACCGCAAATGGGTCATTGACGGAACAAACAACGGGTATCCCGTATTGTCATCCCAGCCGGCCAGTTTCGGCAATGCCGATGAAAAGCCCGCTGCATCGGTCGCCACGGAGATTGCCGGCGAGTACCTGGGTGAGCACAAGCAATGGACCGACAATGTCATCCTTAACGCCGACGGCACGTTCAAACGCGCCAACGGCGGCGATGGCGGCACCTGGACTTACAATGGGAAGAGGCTTGTCCTCAGGTGGTCCAAATGGCCGCCCGAGATTCTCGAGCAGAAGTCCCCGGGAGTATTCTCGTCGAATGTATACAATTTCAAACTGACACGGGCCAACGTTTCCACATTGGCCGGGAAACCGGACCCAGCGACGGCAAATAAGATAGCAGGCGTGTATCATGCACAGCACCGATACTGGACCGACAATGTCATCATCAGCGCCGACGGTACCTTCAAATGCGCCACCAGAGCCGGTGAAAGTGGCGCCTGGTCCTTTGACGGCAAAAAGCTGATCCTCAGGTGGTCCAAATGGGGGCCCGAGGTGCTTGTCCAGAAATCTGAAGGAACATTCTCCGCGAATGCCTACCTGTTTACACTGACTCGCACCGGAGCCGCAACGTCGAGCCTTCCGCAACCGCCGGTAAAACAGTATCAGCGACAGCAAAGAAAATAGCCGGCGTGTATTGTGCCTGCTGGCAACTATTCCAGCCCAAGGGGCGGATGGCGGAAAGACACGGGACGTGGACGATGTGAAGAACCAGTTGAAAATGTGAATAGGCAAAGGAGGTGCAAAATAGCTCCCCGTCACGGAGTGATTACAATTGTAATCACTCTCAAGTACCCAATATTATTTATAATTCGGCGATTATAGTCAAAAAATTTTGGATTTGTCACGCCAGATTTTTCGAAGGCGGGGTCCCGGATTCCCCTGCTTCCTCATCCACAGAGGATTCTTGAATCGACAGATAAAAGCTTCCTGCTTTTATTAAGGTTTACATTTATTTATCGGATAAAGATTTCAAAGTTGCAATTTTGGTAGTCAAGGTATATCGATTAATCATGGATGAAAGGTGGCATTATTGGGAGATGATCGGTTGAATTTTTATCTTCCTGAAATGGGTAATCCCTTTAAAGGGAAGGAAACCGGCAAGCTCTGCTGCACGCGTGGTACCAGGAATGGAGAAAGCTTGCAGAGCACGTCGAGAAGGTCGGAGACGAATGTCTTGCAAAGGGCCACAAGGTGAGCGCCCGGGATGCGTATCTAAGGGCTTCCGAGTATTACCGTTCCGCAGATTTCTATCTCCACGACAACCCTGGTAACCCGGCCATCCTGCAATTGTGGGACAAGATGGAGTCGTGTTTTGAAAGAGCCAGAAAACTTTACGTCCCATCGTTCGAGACGGTCAAAAGCCGCATAAAAACTCGTCAGTCTCCCTACCGATAAAACAGAGAAAAGTCGAAGGAATATAGTGCCTCACGATATATTTGACAATAGAACTGTCTCGTCATAGTATCCATCCAATATGGTGGATACTTTATATCCGGATGGATACCCAAAGTGGATACTTATTATGCATTTTTTCGTTACCAATCGGCAACATTTTGAAGTAATTTTGGCATGTTAATTTATTATATCAATACATTCGATTAGTTACAGGAGAATTGAAACTGATGGCATGTCTATGGCATGCCATCAACGAAATAAAATCAGTTATAATACTTTGCCGGAGCGAGAAATTAGCATGAACACAACCCCAGAGACGGAATCGACACAAAAATCACCAGGAAAGTGGGGGTCGCTGCTTTTTCCCCTGAGGAAGCGCTGGTGGCTATGGCTTTTGATCATCGTCTGCATTGTTGTTGCGGCCTATAAGATATTTCTGCTTCCGTCTTTGACCACGGGTGGGATGCGCGCCAAGGCCCGGAGTGACGCCCAGCGTCCCCTCCCCGTGACCGCGGTAGCAGCGCAAAAAGCCGATATCGGTGTCTTCTTGAATGCTTTGGGAACGGTAACCCCCGTCTACACCGTCACCGTGCGCTCCCAGGTCGGGGGGCAGCTCGTGCGTGTGCATTTCAAGGAGGGACAAATTGTAAAACAAGGAGAACTGGTAGCGGAGATAGATCCACGCCCCTTCCAAATCCAGCTCATGCAGGCCGAGGGACAACTGGCGCGCGATGAGGCGCTGCTGAAGAACGCCGAAAGTGATCTGGTCCGCTATAAACAGTTGCTTGCCCAGGATTCCATTGCCGAACAGCAGGTCACGACTCAGGAATCATTGGTGCAACAATACCGGGGCGCCATCAAAACGGATCGGGGGCAAATCGCCAATGCCAATCTCCAAATAACCTTCTCACGTATCATCGCCCCTGTTTCTGGCCGTATCGGCCTGCGGCAGGTAGATCCGGGCAATATGGTTCAGACCGGCGACACTAACGGGCTGGCGGTCATCACTCAACTCCAGCCCATTACGGTCGTTTTCTCGGTCCCCCAGGACAATCTGCCCGCCGTGCTGAAGCGCCTGCGGACCAAGGAGATTCTGCCCGTCTATGCTTACAGCCAAGACGGCAAGACGCTCCTGGCCACGGGGAAACTCCATGCCGTTGACAATCAGATCGACACCACGACAGGAACGGTAAAGATGAAAGCCCTGTTTGAAAACAAGGACAACGGGCTCTTTCCGAACCAGTTCGTCAATGTGCGGATGAAAGTAGACACGGTGAAAGACGCTACCGTTATGCCCACCGCGGCCATCCAGCGCGGTTCTATCGGCACCTTCGTCTATGTGGTGAAGGCCGACAAGAGCGTCACCGTTCGTCCGGTCCAACTCGGTCCTACGGAAGGGGAAAACGTCGCCATTTCCAACGGACTGTCATCCGGGGAGTTTGTAGTCCTCGTCGGGGGCGATAAACTCCGGGAGGGCACCAAAGTGGAGCTGGCCGGGAGCGGCCCGGCAGGTTCCCCGGGGCAGGGTAAAAAACCTCCTCGCGACGGCGGCCGCAAGGACAAACCATAGCGTATGGGCCAGCCGATCATGCACGTCATTGCCGCAAAACCTGCCTTTATGATTGATGAAGGAACGCCATGAATCCATCGCGTCCCTTCATCCTGCGGCCAGTGGCAACATCACTGCTCATGATCGCCATTCTCCTGTCCGGTATCATCGCTTACCGTATGCTCCCGATCTCCGCCCTTCCCCAGGTAGACTACCCGACGATTCAGGTGGTCACGCTTTACCCGGGCGCAAGTCCGGACGTGGTCACCTCGTCCATTACCGCACCACTGGAGCGGCAGTTCGGTCAGATGCCGGGATTGAATCAGATGTCCTCAACGAGTTCGGGCGGCGCATCGGTAATCACCCTGCAATTCAGCCTTACTCTGAACATTGACGTGGCGGAGCAGGAGGTGCAGGCCGCCATCAATGCCGCCTCCAATCTGCTGCCGACAGATCTGCCGATGCCGCCAATCTACAACAAGGTCAATCCCGCCGATGCACCGATTCTGACCCTGGCTGTCACCTCTAAAACCCTGCCGCTGCCAAAAGTCCATGACCTGGTCGATACGCGTCTCGCCCAGAAAATTTCCCAGGTACCCGGGGTCGGTCTGGTGAGCATTAGCGGCGGTCAGCGGCCGGCCGTCCGCATCCAGGCCAATCCCAAAGCACTGGGCGCCTATAAGCTGACCCTTGAGGATTTGCGCACCGCCATCACCACTGCCAATGTCAACCAGGCCAAGGGCAGTTTTGACGGACCGGCCCGCGCCTCGATGATCGACGCCAATGATCAGCTCAAATTTGCGGCCGAGTTCGAGAGGCTCATCGTCGCCTACCGCAACGGAGCTCCGGTGTATCTTTCCGACGTGGCCGGCGTGCGCGATGACGCCGAGAATATACGCCTGGCCGCCTGGTACAACGAAACGCCGGCGGTTATCGTCAACATCCAGCGTCAGCCCGGGGCAAACGTCATTGAGGTGGTGGATCGCATCAAAAAGATCATGCCCCAACTTCAGGCGTCATTGCCTGGTTCCGTGGAGGTCAACCTGCTTTCCGACCGCACGACGACGATTCGGGCTTCCGTAAAAGACGTCCAGTTTGAGTTGATCCTGGCCGTAGTGCTCGTTGTCATGGTTATCTTCCTGTTTCTGCGCAACCTCGCGGCAACGGTGATACCAAGCGTCGCCGTGCCGCTATCTCTCGTCGGCACGTTCGGGGTAATGTATCTGGCCGGTTTCAGCATCAATAACCTGACGCTGATGGCCCTCACCATTTCCACGGGATTTGTTGTGGATGATGCTATTGTCGTCATCGAAAACATTGCCCGCTACATAGAGCATGGCAGCTCCCCCCTGCAAGCCGCGATCATCGGCTCCAAGCAGATTGCCTTCACCATCATCTCGCTGACAATCTCCCTGGTGGCGGTGCTGATTCCCCTCCTGTTCATGGAGGATGTCGCGGGGCGGCTGTTCCGCGAATTCGCCATCACGCTGGCCGTGTCCATTCTTATTTCAGGAGTTGTTTCCCTGACGCTCACGCCCATGATGTGCGCCAAGCTGCTGCGGCGGATTCCCGAGGCTGAGCAGAGCCGCTTCTATCATGCCAGCGGTCTTTTTTTCGAGCGGGTGATCGCCCGCTATGGCGAGATGCTGACGTGGGTCCTCAATCACCAGAAGGCGACCTTGCTGACGGCGCTTGCCACCCTGGTACTGACGGTGCTCCTGTATATCATCGTACCCAAAGGATTTTTCCCCGTCCAGGACACGGGCATGATTCAAGGCATCTCGGAAGCCCCGCAGTCGATCTCGTTTTCGTCAATGGCAGAACGTCAGCAGGCCCTGACCAAGGTAATCCTGCAGGATCCTGCCGTGGCAAGCATCTCGTCCTTCATCGGGGTGGATGGAACCACGGTAACGCTCAACAGCGGCCGCATCATGATTAATCTCAAACCAAAGCACAAGCGTGACGCCGATGCCATGGGAATCATCCGCCGCTTGCAGCCGAAGCTTGCCCAGGTGAAAGGCATATCCCTCTACATGCAACCCGTGCAGGATCTCACCATCGAGGATCGGGTTAGTCGTACGCAGTACCAGTTTACCCTGGAAAGCGCCGATCCGAGCGAATTAAGCCTGTGGAACGGCCGTCTTGTCGACCGACTCTCCCGGTCGAACCAATTGGCTGATGTCGCCAGTGACCTTCAGGATCAGGGACTGCAGGCCTATGTTGCCATTGACCGCGATGCCGCCGGACGGATGGGCATCACGACCGCCGCCATCGATAATATCTTGTATGACGCCTTCGGACAACGACTTGTATCCACAATTTTTACGCAGGCGAACCAGTACCGTGTCGTCCTTGAAGTTCAGCCTGAATACAAACGTGGTCCTGCGGCGCTGAACGATCTTTACATTGCGTCGCCGACAGGGGCGCAGGTACCCCTGGGGTCGATCGCCAAGATCCAGGAAAAACCGGCGCCCCTTGTTATCAACCATCTCGGCCAGTTTCCTGCCGCAACCATTTCTTTCAACCTGGCCGAGGGGGTTGCCCTCGGAGACGCGGTCAAGGCGATCGAAGCGGCGGAGCGGGAAATCGGCATGCCGGTAAGCGTAAAAACCGGCTTCCAGGGCGCCGCCCTCGCCTTTCGATCCTCCCTTTTGAGCACCCTGTTGCTGATCATCGCCGCCATTGTTGCCGTATACATCGTATTGGGTGTCCTTTATGAGAGCTTCATCCATCCGATCACGATTATATCCACGCTGCCGTCGGCAGGGGTCGGGGCGCTGCTCGCATTGATGATCTCCCGCACCGATCTGGGCATTATCGGCATCATCGGTATCGTCCTTTTGATCGGCATCGTCAAAAAGAACGCCATCATGATGATCGATTTTGCCCTGGAGGCGGAACGCAAGGAGGGCAAATCTCCCCGGGAAGCCATCTTCCAGGCATCCCTGCTGCGATTCCGGCCCATTATCATGACTACCCTGGCAGCCCTGCTCGGCGCCTTACCGCTGATGATGGGCACCGGCGTCGGTTCAGAGCTGCGCCATCCCCTGGGCATAACTATGGTGGGGGGGCTGATCTTCAGCCAGATCCTGACGCTCTTTACTACACCGGTAATCTACCTGGCCTTCGATCGTCTCAGCCGCCGCATAAAGGACCGTTACCGCCCTGCGACGGCGCCTGAGGAAACCGGCGAGGCCTATCCGTGAGTATCTCCTCCACATTCATCTATCGCCCTGTCGCCACCACCCTGCTGACCCTCGGGGTGATTCTTGCCGGCATGGTCGCCTTTTTCCTGCTGCCGGTGGCGTCGCTGCCCCAAGTGGATTTCCCGACCATCTCCGTACAGGCATCTCTCCCCGGGGCAAGCCCGGAAACCATGGCCGCGACCGTGGCGACTCCCCTCGAACGTTCCCTGGGACGTATTGCCGGCGTCAATGAAATCACCTCCGTCAGCTCCCTCGGTTCAACCCGCATTATCTTACAATTCGACCTTGAACGTGACATTGACGGCGCTGCCGGAGATGTGCAGGCGGCGATCAATGCAGCGCGCAGCCTGCTGCCGTCAGGTTTGCCCAGAAACCCGACGTATCGCAAGGTCAATCCGTCCGCGGCGCCGATCATGATTCTGGCCCTCACCTCGGATACCATGAACCGTGGCCAGCTTTACGACGCCGCGGACACCATTCTGGCGCAGAAAATTTCCCAGGCGAAAGGAGTGGGACAGGTTCATGTCGGCGGCAGTTCACTGCCTGCGGTCAGGGCGGAACTGAACCCCACGCTGCTCAACCGCTATGGCATTGGCATCGAGTCCGTCCGCCTGGCCATTGCCGCCTCCAATGCCAACAGACCGAAGGGCGCCGTCGAGGATGGCGACCGGCATTGGCAGATATATGCAAACGATCAGGCCAAAACGGCCAGGGATTATATCCCGTTGATCGTAACTTTCCGAAAAGGCGCCGCGGTAAGGCTTTCCGATCTGGGCGAAGTCGTCGATTCCGTACAGGATGTACGGAATGCCGGCCTCTATGATGGTAAACCTTCGGTGCTGCTTATCATCAGCAAGCAACCGGGGGCCAATGTCATTGAAACCGTGGACCGCGTCAAGGGTCTCCTGGGACAGTTGCGGGCATCAGTGCCGCAGGCCATCAAGATCGATATCGCTTCCGATCAGACTGCCACTATTCGCGCCTCATTGCGTGAAGTCGAGCGTACCCTGATGATTTCCGTAGTTCTGGTGATTATGGTAGTATTCCTGTTCCTCCGCAATGGGCGGTCCACACTGATTCCGTGCGTGGCGGTGCCGGTGTCGTTGATCGGTACGTTCGGTGTCATGTACCTCGCCGACTACAGCCTGGATAACCTCTCCCTGATGGCGCTCACTGTCGCCACCGGCTTCGTCGTGGACGACGCCATCGTGGTGCTGGAAAATATTTCCCGCCACATTGAGAGGGGGATTCAACCTTTTAAGGCAGCCCTTCTCGGGGCGCGCGAAGTGGGATTCACAGTGCTGTCCATGAGCCTCTCCCTGATTGCCGTTTTTATTCCCATTCTGCTGATGGGCGGTATCATCGGCAGGATTTTCCGCGAGTTTGCCGTCACCCTCTCGGCGGCGGTCGTAGTATCGCTGGTAGTCTCGCTCACGGTGACGCCGATGATGTGCGCGCGCATTCTCAAGCCCGCAGATGAGCTGAAACGGGGCTGGTTCTATCGAAGCAGTGAGCGTATGTTCAAGTCCATGCTTTCCCTGTATGAACGCTCGCTTGGCTGGGCGCTTAGACATGGACCGCTGATGATGCTCATTTTGCTGGCGACGGTATGCCTGAACGTCTACCTGTATGTGGTTATCCCGAAGGGATTCTTCCCCCAACAGGACACGGGGCGATTAACAGGCAGCATCCAGGCCGACCAGAATATCTCCTTTCAATCCATGCAGCGGATATTGATCAACATGATGAATACTGTCCGGCAGGATCCGGCGGTCGCCACTATCGCCGGCTTTACCGGCGGCGGTCAGATCAACTCCGGCTTCATGTTCGTGACTCTGAAGCCGCTCGCCGAACGAAAAGTTTCATCCGACATCGTGATGGCGCGCCTGCGCCCCAAACTGGCCAGGGAACCCGGCGCCCGCCTGTTTCTGCAGCCGGTACAGGACATCCGCGTGGGTGGCCGCTCATCGGGGGCCATGTACCAGTATACCCTCCAGGCCGAAGATCTCACCGAACTAAGGACTTGGGAAAAGAAGATCCGCGATGCCTTGGGCCAGCTTCCGCAACTGGTAGATGTCAACACGGACGAGCAGGACCGGGGACTGCAAACAGCAATCAACATTGATCGTAACACTGCTTCGCGTATGGGAGTGACAACAGCGCTCATCGATGCCACCCTGAACGACTCCTTTGGTCAGCGGCAGGTATCCACAATCTATAACCCCCTTAATCAGTACCGGGTTGTCATGGAAGTGGCGCCCCGGTACGGACAGAGTTCCGAAGCGCTCCGTGATGTTTACGTCAGCGTACCTGCCAGCGTACAGTTTCCGGCAGGAGCCCAAGTGCCGCTGCTGGCCTTTGCATCGTACGGGCTGAACAATACACCTTTGTCGGTCAATCATCAGGGGCAGTTCGCCGCTTCCACCATCTCCTTCAATCTGGCCCCCGGCACCTCACTCTCGGAAGCCACCGAAGCCATCAGCGATACCATGAACCGTATCGGCGTCCCGGGTTCCATCCGCGGCAGCTTCCAGGGCACGGCCCGAACATTTCAAGCTTCCCTGCAAAGCCAGCCCTGGCTGATTCTCGCTGCGCTGTGCACCATCTATATCGTGCTTGGCGTACTGTATGAAAGCTATGTTCATCCGATCACCATTATTTCCACCTTGCCCTCGGCCGGGGTCGGCGCCCTCCTCGCCCTGATCATGTTCCGTACGGAATTCAGCATTATGGCGCTGATCGGCGTTATCCTGCTGATCGGCATCGTGAAGAAGAATGCCATTATGATGATCGACTTCGCCCTGGAGATGGAACGAAGCCAGGGAAGAAGCTCGCGGGAGGCGATATACGAGGCCTGCCTGATTCGTTTCCGGCCGATCATGATGACAACCACGGCGGCCCTGCTCGGGGCGATACCGCTCATGCTCAGTGCCGGGGATGGAGCTGAATTGCGACGTCCACTGGGTATCTCTATCGTTGGCGGCCTGATTTTCAGTCAGATGCTGACACTCTATACGACACCGGTTGTGTATTTATACCTCGACCGTTTCCGGCTTTGGTGTCTGTCCGCCATAAAACGTAAAAGGGGGAGACAGGAACTCGTCTTGGGGGAAAGCGGAGGAATCCAGATATGATGAAAACGTGGCATAGATGCGTTGCCTTTATGGCTTTGGCAATGGTCTTCGGCTGTACTGTCGGGCCGGATTACAAACGGCCGCAGGTCACCGTACCGATAACATTCAAGGAGCTCAAGGGCTGGAAGCAGGCCCAACCCCGCGACCAGGAAATAGCGGCCAAATGGTGGACGGCATTCAACGATCCCCTGCTGAACTCTCTCCAGGAACAGGTTACCATATCCAACCAGTCGCTGGCACAGGCGGAAGCTATGTACCGCCAGGCGCTGGCCATGGTACAGGGAGCACGGGCAGGCTATTTCCCCACAATCGCCGCCACTGCGGCCTATACGCGTTCCCGTCAATCAGGAAACACCGGCACGGCTGGAACGGATACGGCAAACCAGCATTTAGTCTCCTTAAGCGCCGGTTGGGAGATCGATATCTGGGGCCGCGTGCGACGCCAGGTTGAATCAAACACGGCCAGCGCCCAGGCCAGCGCCGCCGACCTGCAGGCCTTACGGCTTTCCCTGCAGGCGGAAGTTGCACAGAATTACTTCCTCTTATGCACCCTGGATGCACAGCAGAAGATCCTCGACGACACCGTTGCCGCCTACCGGAAGGCGCTCATGCTTACCAAAAACAGGTACGCCGCCGGCGTAGCCGCCAAGGCCGATGTTGCCCTGGCCATGACACAGCTCAAGACCACCCAGGCACAGGCCATTGATATCGGAGTACAGCGTTCACAACTCGAACACGCCATTGCCCTGCTGATCGGCAAAGCGCCGGCTGATTTTTCCATTCCCCCGACGCCGATTGTCACAACACCGCCGCAGATTCCGACAGTCATTCCTTCCGATCTTCTTGAACGCCGACCTGATGTCGCCTCGGCTGAGCGCGCCGTTGCTGCGGCTAATGCCCAGATCGGCGTGGCAAAGGCTGCGTACTTCCCGGCCCTGTCTTTATCTGCCTCCACTGGTTATCAGAGCACCGGTATCGCGGATCTATATTCCACGGGCATAGCAAATCTGCTTTCCGTACCTGGATATTTTTGGGCTTTAGGCCCGGCGGCACTGGGGTACACTTTGTTCGACGGCGGGGCGCGCAGCGCCCAGACCAAACAGGCCATTGCCGCCTACGATGCGACTGTGGCCGCGTACCGGCAAACCGTACTTACGAGCTTCCAACAGGTGGAAGACAACCTGTCGGCACTACGGATTCTTGATGAAGAGGCGCGAGTTCAAGAGGAAGCAGTGAATTCGGCGCGGGAATCAATGGCGCTGTCAGTCAATCAGTACAAGGCCGGAACTGTCAGTTACCTGAATGTTATTGCGACGCAATCCATTGCCCTTAACAACGAAAGAACAGCGCTGGGGATCCGTGGTCAGCGGCTTACTGCCACCGTTTTCCTGGTCAAGGCCCTGGGGGGTGGATGGAATGTTTCCGAATTGCCTACCGCAGATGGGCTTGTCGGCAAACGGGCCAACTAAAGTAATTACTTTCAGGCGCCAAAATAACCTAATGAACCTAAAATTCTTTGCATTATTTCCTGCACCCTGATAGATTCACACCCAAGTAATATCGGGAAGGTCAGGGACATATACCTTTTTCATTAACAATAACAGGTAGCTGTCCCTGTTTTTATATTTAAAACTTTAGAATTGGAATCCCTTGCATGGAACTGTTACTCACATTTATTGACTTCTTTATTCATCTCGATCAGCATCTGATCTGGCTGATTCAGCAATACGGCGTCTGGGTTTATCTCATCGTCTTTCTCGTTGTCTTCTGCGAAACCGGCCTCGTCGTCACACCCCTCCTGCCCGGCGATTCTCTCCTTTTCGGCCTCGGCGCCCTGGCCGGCATCGGCGATCTGAATGTTGCCTGGCTGTTTATCCTCTTATCCATCGCGGCCATCGCCGGGGACACGGTGAATTATTTCATCGGAAAGTATGTGGGGCCGAGGGTGTTTCATCAGGATACAAGCCGCTTTTTCAAAAGGGAATATCTGGAGAGAACCCATCAGTTCTACGAGAAATACGGTGGTAAAACGATTGTTATCGCCAGGTTTATGCCCATCATCAGGACCTTTGCCCCCTTCGTCGCGGGGATCGGCGCCATGACCTATCACAAATTCATCATTTACAACGTCCTCGGCGGCATCACCTGGGTGGCCGTTTTTATCTTCGGCGGGTATTACTTCGGAAATCTGCCGATTGTAAAGAACAACTTTACCCTGGTGATCATGGCCATTATCATCATCTCCGTAATGCCTGGAGTGATCGAATACTACCGTCAGCGCCGATCCTGAAATTTAACTAACACCCATGCCCAATGTTGGGCACAACGAAGCATGAAAATCCCCCCTTCCCCCCTTTGTCAAAGGGGGGTTAGGAGGGATTTTCATATAAAAAAAAGGGCGCTGCGTATTTACAGCGCCCTTTTTCTTTTGGTTATACCGATGATCACTTAATCGGTGCAATGAACGGTATCTGCATGGCAAAGTACCAGCACATGAAGAAAACAATGGGGATGTGGACAAACATCTGCAAAACCGCATATCCGACCAGATCCCTGGCTTTTACGTGGAGGATCCCGAGGAGGGGGAGCATCCAGAAGGGGTTCAGGAGGTTCGGCAGGGCCTCGGCGGCGTTGTAGATCTGGACGACCCAACCCAGGTTGACCTGGTGCTGAATCGCCGCCTGCAGGACGTAGGGGGCCTCGATGACCCACTTGCTCCCGCCGGAGGGGATGAAGACCCCCAGAACGGCCGAATAGACGGCCACGAGGAGAGAATAGGTGTTCGGCGTCGTAATGGCCACGAAGAGGTCGGCCAGCCACTTGTTGATCCCCGTACCGACGATCATACCAAAAATCACGGCGTAAAAGGGGAACTGAATCAGCACGCCGCCGGTGGCCGGAACGGACTGGGCCACCGCCTTGAGAAACCGTTTGGGCCGCCAGTGCAGGATCATACCCACGGTGATGAAGATCAGGTTATAGTTGTTGAGATCAAGGGCTGCAATGGGGCCCCGGGGCTCATTCTCAAAGAGATTGAAAAGATACCACATGAGCATCCCCCCCACGAGGATGATCAGCAGGGGGCTGTACTCCAGCCATTCCCCCGGTTTCTGGCGGGGCTCCAGGGTCTGGTCGATGGGTTCGAACTTGAGCCCGAAATGTTCCGCCGTCTTGGCCCGCTCCGGCGTCGGCGCCGAGTAATAGGCAATGAGAACGGAAACGCTGATGAGAACGACGATACACCAGAAATTGGGCCAGATGAACAGCGTCTGGGTCAGGGGAATCAAACCGCTGATCGCATACAGCTTGGGGGGAATGGAACCTTTGGTGGCCATCATGAGGGCCGCCGATGATGAAAGACCAAGAGCCCAAACGGCCCCCAGCCCCAGGTAACCGGCAGCGCCGGCGGCCCGGTAGTCCAGGCCCTTGATGGTTCTTGACATCTCACGAACCAGAAGACCGCTGAAGATCAGGCTCAAACCCCAGGAGATGAGGGATGTAGCCATGGAAAAGAAGGCAACCCAGGCAATCGCCGTCCTGGGATTGTCGGTGATGCCGGCCACTTTCTTGATTAACCAGTAAACAGCCGGGGTTGTCGCTACCACATAACCGCCGATGATGATCAAGGCCATCTGCATCGTGAAGGGGATGAGGATCCAGAAGGATTTGCCGCCTTCGACGACCAGTTTGGTCGGAGTCTCGCCGATGAGGAGACCGAAACAAAAGACAAAGACGATACCTAATAAAGCAAACACCCACGCATCGGGGAACCACTTCTCACTCCAGGCGGCAAGTCCAAGACCAAAACGCTCCAGGACATTCTCCGCCGGTGCATCTTTAGCTGCCTCTCTCTTTTCTGCCATAGATTTTCCTCCTTATCTTATTTGAAGAACCCAAAAAAAAGCTCCACGACCGATGGTGCGAGTCGTGGAGCTTTTCGAGGGAAACTTTCTAACCATAAACACTCCTTGACATGGATTATGGTGATAGACCCGGAAAAAACATCTAACTTTTTTGAATTTTTACACCATGACGCCGCTATAGTCAAATAAAAATACTTGCATTACCCAACCGGGGCAGCTATTCATTTTCCATCATGGATACCCAACACCGGAAAGTACGCGTTGCCACTCTGTCCGTAGTCTCCAATGCGACCCTGACGATCCTGAAGCTGATCGTCGGGCTGCTTATCGGTTCCGTCTCCATTATCTCCGAGGCGATTCATTCCGGCGTGGACCTCATCGCCGCCATTATCGCCCTGTTTTCCGTCAAGACATCGAGCATCCCCGCCGACGCCGATCATCCCTTCGGTCATGGAAAAATCGAGAACATCTCCGGGACAATCGAGGCCCTGCTGATTTTTCTCGCCGCCGGATGGATTATGCTTGAGGCCGTAAAGAAACTCCTCCATCCGGAACCAATTGAAACCATCGGCTGGGGCGTCGGTGTCATGCTCCTTTCTGCGGTTGTAAACCTCGGCGTCTCCCGGATGCTCTTCAAGGTGGGTAGAGAAACGGATTCCATCGCCCTCCAGGCCGACGCCTGGCACCTCCGGACCGACGTATATACCTCCGCCGGGGTCATGACCGGCCTGGCCCTGATCTGGATTGCCGGACGAATCTTTCCGGGGGTTAATCTCAACTGGCTCGATCCGGCGGCGGCGATCGGCGTCGCTATCCTGATCATCAAGGCCGCCTGGGATCTGACCCGACAGGCGGCCCGGGACCTGCTGGACGTCAATCTGCCCCCTGAAGAGGAGGCCTGGATCCGGCAGCGCATCCAGGATCATCAACCGGTGATCCACGGCTTTCATCAGTTGCGAACCCGGAAATCAGGTCACTTCCGCTTTGTCGAGTGCCACCTGAAGGTCGATCCCCTGATGACCGTCCTGAGCTCCCACCAGATCACGGAAGACCTGACGACGGCCATTGAAGAAAAATATCCCGATACAAGCGTCACGATTCACGTGGAACCATGCGACGGCCGCTGCGCTGCTAAATGCCTCGCCGGCTGCCTCCTGCCCGAGGACACGCGTCGGGATATTCAGAACGGGCGCTGAAAAACGCCGTTGTTTCTCGGCGACATATTACCCTTTTCCCATTGACAAAAGATGAATATGTTGCCACGATAGCCGCATAATAGCGGCGATTATGGACCATGCAAACGGTCGGGAAGTGAAAAAGATTTTTGAGCTGCGGCGAAACCATTTTTCAAAGGTCTCTCAGTGAGGATCGACATTGAGCCAGCCATCTTACTGTTCTGAGGAAGAAAAGAAACGCCTGAGGATCCTGGTTATCATCGACGGGCTCATGATCCTCCTCCTTTTGGGCAATCTCGCCTGGATGGTTTTTGACTGGTTTTTTGCCTTCCCTCCCTTTCACGAGTTCTTCCAGGCCAATTTCCCCTTTTTTTACCGGCTTTATGAGCCTGTTCATTTGAAGTACTGGTCCTACGACCTTATCTTTACCACGATCTATATCCTTGAATTTTTTCTGCGCTGGTGTCTGTCCATCCTCTGGAAAGAGTATCATCGCTGGTTTTTCTATCCCGCCATCCATGTTTATGACTTTATAGGTTCCATTCCCGGCCCGTTCCGCTGGTTGCGGCTCTTCCGGATCATCGCCTTTTCCGCCCGCCTGAACAAACTGGTGCGGATCGACAACATTTTCTACAGAAAGTTTCGTAAATACAAAGACGTCATCATGGAAGAGATTGCCGACCGGGTCGTGGTCAATGTCCTAAACGACATGCAGACGGAACTGCGTACGGGAACGCCTTTATTCAAAAGGATCATCCAGGAGGTAATCAAGCCGAAAAGACAGGTTCTGACGGAACTGCTCGTCGATAAACTGCGGACCGTGGCCCGGGATATGGATGACATCTTCAATCAGGAAATGCGGCTCTACATCGAAGGATGTATCAGAAAAGCATTGACCAGCAGCGACGATATCCGCCTGCTGGAGAAGATTCCCGGGGCGGGGAAAATGATCTCCCGGCGGGTCGAAAATATGGCGGCCGATCTTGCCTTTAATACGGTTGACAAGATTTTCCGGGATATTCACGCGCCGGAGAACGACCGGGTTCTTCATGAACTGGCCGGAAAGATCATTGACGGCATCCTGGCGGAAGCCAAAGGAGACTTAAACGGCGAAATGGTCGAAATTATTAATAAAACCATCGACGTCGTAAAAGAGCAGGTCAACGAAAAGCAGTGGAAGATCAAGGAAATACAGGAAAGTGCCGCTTCCATGGAACCGGATCAAGACCGGAATGACGAATGTCAGCATCACCCTTAATGCTGACGGCGTCATCCACCACCAGCAGGGTCGGTCTTGTCTCAGTCATTTTCTCTTTCCACCACTTCTCATGGTTGAATGACATTATTGAGCTTATCCGGCGCCGACCTTCAGAAGGCTCAGACGGATTTCCATACCGGAGGAGGTTTCCCGGAGCTCGACGCTGCCTCCCATGGCCCGGACGATATGCGCCGCCAGGGGGACGGCCAGACCGAGCTCCTCCACACAGGAACTGGAACGATCGTAAGAAAAAGTATCGAAAAAGGTGTGTTGCAGCTTGTCCGGCAGTGGCGGGCCATGAAATACGAGCAGCAGGATTGTTCGGTCTTGTTCTTCTTCGAATTGCGCAACGACGGGCGAACCGGGGGTCGCCATTCTCAGGGCGGTTTTTAGCAGGGTCGTAACGCTCTGGCGCAGGAGTTCTTCATTGCCGAGGACAAGTCCCGGTTTCGTTTGCGGGACCACGATGGCCATATCCCTGGCGGAAAAGGTTTCCTGTAGAGAGTCCCACGACGTCGCGACGATTCCGCCCAGATCGACGGGAATGGTCGGAAGCGATGCCCCTTCTCCCTGCAGCTCAGCCAGGAGCAAGGCGCTGTCGACAGCCGTGAGAAGACGATTCCGGGACGTCTCAAAGATCATCATATACTCGTTTCGCTGCTCCTCACCCAATTCCTCAAGCGCCAGCTCCGCTATACCCAGTACCCCGTTCAACGGAGTGCGCAGCTCATGAGAAATGGCATGCAGATAATCACGTTGGGCTTCGTCCAGTGCTTTCAGTTTGTTGTGAGCCGCGGCCAGTTCCCGGGTCCGCTCCTCCACCAGCGCCGTCAGATGGTCCCGGTGTTTTTTTAGTTCGAGGTGGTTGTGGACTCGCGCCAGGACGATGGCAGGGTTGAAGGGTTTGGTGATGTAATCGACCGCCCCCAGAATCAGGCCGCGGGCCTCATCAATGTCCTCGTTCAGGGCCGTGACAAAGATGATCGGGATGTCACGCGTGGCCGGATCATCTTTCAGGCGGCGGCAGACCTCGAAGCCGTCCATGCCCGGCATCATGATGTCCAGAAGAATAAGATCGGGCCGGGTTTTTTGCACACTCTTCAGAGCGGCGTCACCGTCGGTGGCAACGCGCACGGTGTAGATTTCACCCAGGGTCTCGAGGAGCAACTCGATATTGATGTCCGCATCATCCACCACCAGCAGGGTCGGTATTGCTTCAGTCATTTTCTCTTTTCTCCGTTCTTCCCGTGATATCATCAAATTCCTTATCAAGGAGAGCGAGGGCTTCCGCAAGGCGGTAGCGCTGAACCAGGCGGCTCAATTCCGCTAGAACGGCCTCACGGCCTTCAGGCCATCGCTTTTTCATCAACTCCCCCATGATTTTCTTGCAGGGCCGGGGCTCTTCGCTTGCCAGGGCCTTCCGCAGCCGCGCCAGCAACAGGCGCATTTCAGCCGCATCCCCCGGCGGCCCTTCCGGCATGGCCGGCGCGACAACCGGCTGCTGGGAAAGAACGACACCAATGGCCGTGATCAGCGCCTCGTGACGATCAATAAATACCCGTAGCGTTTCTCCCAGGGCAAAAGGAACGCCATTCCCCGCCGCCAGGCAAGCCTTTTCCAGATCCGCAGCGGCAGTTTCCAGGTCCTTCCCACCAATATTCCCCGCCATCCCTTTGATAGCTTGGACTCGACGAACAACCTCTTCCCGACGGTCCGTCCGCAGTTCTTGCAGCAGTTGTCCAGGCGCTTCCCCGTGCCCGGCAATAAAATCTTCCAGCAGCTTCAGGTAGAGTTCCCGGTTGCCGTCTAGCCGCGACAGCCCGGCTTCTACGTCCAGACCCGGCGGCGGAATGAGCAGACGCCCAGACGACTCCACTTCCCGGATGCCCGTGGCAACCGGGAAGGCAATAAGGACCGTAAAGACGCTTCCCTTGCCGGGGATGCTATCCGCCCGAATCGTCCCTCCCATAAGTTCGACCAACTGCCTACTGATCGCCAGCCCCAGACCGGTTCCCCCAAAGCGACGGGTTGTGGAGGCATCGGCCTGGCTGAACGCTGTGTATAATCGCGACAGCTCTTTTTCAGTCATGCCGATGCCCGTATCCCGCACCGAAATCTCCAACTCCACATTTGCCGCTGTTCGCCGCCGGACCTTGGCCGCAAGCTGGATATCGCCCGTCACCGTGAACTTGACGGCATTGCCCACCAGATTGTTGATCACCTGGGTCAGGCGCAGGGGATCACCCCGGAGAACGGCGGGAAGTTCCGGATCGACAGCGGTTTGGAGATCGATCCCCTTTCCCGCAGCCTGGGGGCCAAAGATGCTCACCACGTTGCCGATCACCGCTGTCAGGGAGAAAGGGATGTTTTCTAAGGTCATCTTGCCGGCATCGATCTTCGAAAAATCCAGGATACCGCTTATGACGGTAAGCAGGGTCTCGCTGCTCGTCTTTATTTTTTCCGCATAGCGGCGCTGACCATCTGTAAGAGGCGTCCCCAAAAGCAGCCCCGTCATGCCAAGGACCCCGTTCATAGGCGTCCGGATCTCATGGCTCATATTGGCCAGAAATGAGCTTTTCGCTCGATTGGCTGCCTCGGCAGTCCCCACCGCGACATGCAGTGCCTCCTCCGCACGCTTGCGCTCGGTGATGTCACGAGCGGCAGCGAATACGCCAACAACTTCACCATTATCATCCCTGTAAATAGAGGCATTGTAGATTACCGGGGTTAGTGATCCGTTTCTATGACAAAGTTCAAGCTCAAAATCACGCGCTAAACCATCACGAAATACCAGTTGATACCCCTCCTGCGCTCTCGCAGGCACGGAAAAGTAGGATGAAAAATCAGTCCCTATGAGTTTCTGGCGCGGGTATCCTGTGGCATCCTCTGTGGCCTTGTTTACATCAGTGATCTTACCGTCCGGGCCAATAGTCACAAGTGGATCCAGACTGGCTTCGATCAGGCTTCGATTATATGCATTTGCCAGGCGAAACGTCTCTTGTTCCCGTCTGCCTGCTTCGCTCTTTCGCAGATCCTTTTCGGCCTTCTTACGCTCCGAGATGTCCCGTGCTACGCCCACCGCGTGCCAGGAGTTGTCGAGCTTGAAACCGGCTACGGAAAGTTCGACGGGAAACTCCCTGCCGTCTTTGTGCAGGGCATCCAATTCAAGGATCGCATCTACCGCTTTTCCCTTCCCGGTGTTTTGAAAGATCTGAAGACCCCGGCCAGAGTCATCCCGGTAATGTTCAGGTGCGATTATGACATGTAGGTCCCGACCCAGCACCTCTCCCTCAGACCATCCGAATATGAGTTCCGCGGCCCGGTTCCAGAAGGAGATGATTCCCTTGTCATCGATAATGATGATGGCATCCCGGGCAGCGGAGGCAACGGATCTGAACAGTTTCTCGCTCCGCTGTAAAGCATCCTCGACCCGTTTACCTTCGGTGCTGTCGGTTACGACTGCCTGATTGCGTAGCTCGGTCTTTTTGTCAGTCATGGTTTTGTTCCTCTTTTCCCATGATATCATTGAATTCCTTGACCAGGAGGGCGAGGGCATCCTCAAGGCGGTAGCGCTGCACCAAGCGGTTCAGTTCCACCAGAACGGCCTCATGGCCTGGGGACCACCTCTTTTGCAGCAACGCCTCCAGGATTTCCTTGCAGGGGCGGGGTTCCTCCTTATCCAGGGCCTTCCGCAGTCGCACCAGCAACAGACTCAATTCTGCAACATCCCCCAGTGGCCCTGCCGGTTTGACCGGGGAGACAACCGGCTGCCGGCCAAGGATGGCGCCGATTGCCGAGGTCATCGCCTCGTGACGATCGATAAACACGCGCAGAGGTTCTCCCAGGGCAAAGGGGATGCCATTCCCCGCCGCCCGGCAGGCCTTTTCCAGCTCCGCGGCTGCGGCTTCCAGCTCCTTCCCGCCAAGATTACCGGCAATCCCCCGAATGGCGTGGACCCGGTGAACCGCATCCTCCCGCCGGTCCGTCCGCAGTTCCTGTAGCAGTTGTTCGGGCGCTTCCCCATAGCCGTAAAACCGTCCAGCTCCGGCATCTGGATGTCCATGAATACAATGTCATAATCACGGCTACGGATTCTCTCCACGGCCTCACGGCCGTTTGTGGCAACGTCCGCCTCAATCCCTGCCTGCTGCAACAGTTCGAGGATAATCTCCCGGTTGATCGCGTGATCTTCCGCCACCAGCGCCCCGACGTCGGTGAATATTGCCCGGGGCGTCACCGGACGTCGTTGTATTTCCGCCCTCCTGGCCTCCGGTGCAACCGGCAAGGAAATATGGATCGTAAAAACGCTCCCCTTGCCGGGGGTGCTTTCCACGCGAAGCGTCCCGCCCATGAGTTCGATCAACTGCCGGCTGATTGCCAGCCCCAGGCCGGTCCCCCCAAAACGCCGGGTTGTGGAGGCGTCGGCCTGGCTGAAGGCCATGAATATCCGCGAGAGCTCCTCCTCCGTCATGCCGATGCCCGTATCCCGCACCGAAATCTCCAACTCCACCTCCACTGCTGTCCGCCGCCGGACCCTGGCCGCAAGCTGGATGTCTCCCTCCACAGTGAACTTGACGGCATTGCCCGTCAGGTTGTTGATCACCTGGGTCAGGCGCTGGGGGTCGCCCAACAGAGCAGCTGGAAGCTCCGGATCGATGGCGGTGTGGAGCTCGATCCCCTTCTCCCCAGCCTGGGCACTGAAGATGTTCACCACGGTGCCGAGGATCTCTTCCACAGAGAAAGGGATACTTTCAAGGATCAGTTTTCCGGCCTCGGCCTTCGAAAAATCCAGGATATCGTTGAGGACGGCAAGGAGCGATTTGCCGCTTTCCTTGATCTTCTCGGCATACCGGCGTTGCCGATCCGTAAGGGGCGTCTCCAAAAGCAGCCCCGTCATGCCGAGAACCCCGCTCATGGGCGTTCGCACTTCATGGCTCATGTTGGCCAAAAACATACTCTTCGCCCGATTGGCCGCCTCGGCGGCCTCTCTGGCAAGGAGTAATTGTTCTTCGGACTTCTTTCTTTCGGTGATGTCATGGTGAGAACCATATAAACCCGCCAAATTTCCCTCCCTGTCACGGATGCCTCGAATGTAAGTTGCAAGATGCCTAATGGAACCATCCTTGTGATAATAATCCAATTCCAGAGTCTTAGACCGGTCAGGATCAGCGCCCTTCTCTTTTTCTCGTTCTAATTCCGCTGCCATTGCCTCAAAAACCAATTCCTGGGATTTGGTGGTCAACTGTTGATCTACTTTTTGAGCTATCCTTTCTTCCGGAGTAAAACCCAGCATTCTTTCAATGGAAGGACTGACATAGCTGGTCACCAGGTTGATATCCAATGTGAATACCACATCAGCCATACTCTCTGCGAGAAACTGGTATTTCGATTCTGAATCTCTCCGCGCTTCTTCAGCTCGCCTACGCTCCACGATCTCGCTTTCAAGCTGTCTGTTTTTCTCGCCGATCTCTCTCTCCCTGATCGTGGCATCTTCCAGGCTGGCCTGCAGGATCAAATATCTTATGGTCAATCCAAAAGTAAAAAAGAGACCTGCGAAGATGACCAATGCCTGGATCGCCATACTCGTCAGCAACTGATCAGGATTCACCTCACCGAAGGCATCCTTCGCATCGACGATACACACCAGGGAAAAGGGAATGTCTTTCAGGGAAATGCGCAGGGCGACTCTTTTCTTGCCTGCGGCATCCCCATTCCTGGTCTCGAATGTTTTGATTTCTCCTACGGCGAGGGACCGGAGTGCCGGCAGATCATATTTCCGGAAGGAGGTTGCGGCGCCAATGGACAGGAAATGATCACCCTCTTGTGCGACGAGAAACATCAAGCGATTGCCCGGTGATTTTTCCTTGAGCAAATGCCTATCTACGACCTCCGGTCTGATCCAGGCGACAATCTGTCCTGCATATTTATCCTTCTGATAATAGGAAACAGAGGCCAGGATCTCTTTCCTGTCCTGAGAGGTCGTAATGACGCCATTTTTGTCATCAGGGTTGAGAAGTGATTTCCATTTATTCTTCGCCCCTGCTCCCGGATGATCTTTATCCGCAACATCGACAAGAGTTGAGCCATCACCCCCAATCAGAACGATTCGGGAGTAGATTTTGTCTTTCCCAACCTCCTTCCGCTCCATCAAATTACGGAAAAGTTCCCTGATCGGGATCAGACTGAGGTTCAATCCGTATTCCATGCTCATGCCCAGGGCCTTGTTTTCAAAGAAGCTCGATATTTCCCTGCTCAAGGCCAGATTGACAACATCGTCTCTCCTTTCGGAAAAAAAATAATCGATGGAGGCGGCTCGTGTTTCACTATCCTGTTTCAGTTGCGCAACCAGGTTTTTCTGCAATTCGGTCTGGGAGGTGTAGTTTGCAACGAGCAGATAGACCACATAGACCGCCAGGGACAGGACGATGGCAAAGGCGATGGTATAGGCCAGATAAAGTGATCTCTTCTTTTTCAATGTGATCTTTCGCAAGTTCGGCACCCCAGGAATTTAGTCTACCTTTATCACTTCGTTTTGAAGAACTCGGGGAAATAGCTCGTCGCGAAGGGATAATACTTCTTTACCAGCCGCAGGTACGTACCGTCTTTTTTGATCTTTTTCATAAACTTGTTAAATTCGCCCAGCAAAGCCGGTGAATCCTTGCTGAACGCAGCGGCCATATCCTGTTTGTCGCTGATGGGACCGATGATTTTGATCTTGCCGGGCCACTTCTGAAGGGCGACCAGGGCGTCCGGCACATCAAGCAGGGTCAGTTCCGATTCGCCGTTGATGACGGCCGGGGCAATATCATTGAGGGAACCGGGAAAGAGGGAAATCTTTGCCCCCGTCTTGTCCAGATCATAGAGCGATGGATCAAGGCAGGTCTCTACCTTTCCGATCAGGCTTTTCCCGCTAAGCAATCTTTTCACGGCGGCAATATCCTTCTCGATTTTCCCCGTGGGTTTGATCGGTTTGAGCGGCGAATCCGCCCTCGCGATCAGCCAGACCTGATTCGGGAAGGTGGGAATGGAAAAATCCACGATTTTCTGTCGCCCCGGAATGACGGTAATGCCGTTGGCCGCGACATCCCCCTTAATGGGGACAATTTCTAAACCTCCAGCCGTATCACCCGCTTTTTTTGCTTTTTTCCCGGTCAGATCAATGAATATTTCCGGCCAGTCTGTTTTGACGTATTCGTATTTCACCCCGAGATGCTTGGCAAAAAGTTGAATCAGCTCAACATCCATGCCGTCGCCACTGCCGGTGACAAAGTTGGCATAAGGTATGCCGAGATGCCTGATGACCCCACTTTTCTTGACATCCCGGAGGTCTCCTGCCGCCGCACCCCCTATAGACACCCAGAACAGGCAGATGATTGTGCATAACGCGATTAAGGCTTTTCTTCTATTGTTTTTGCTAAGCAAGATATTCATGATTCCTCTCCTTTTCTTTAGTTAAGCGGACCTGTTGCTTCTGATTTCAACATCCGCAGTTCGAACGCTTATGGAGGGCCCTCTGTACCGTTCCCGTTACCCGTAATATCTTCAAATTCCCGGTCGAGGAGGGCGAGGGCATCCGTAAGGCGGTAGCGTTGAACCAGGCGGTTTAGCTCCGCCAGGACGGCCTCATGTCTTTCAGACCAACGTCTTTGCATTAGCGCCCTCAGGATTTCCTTGCAGGGCCTGGGTTCTTCGCTTACAAGGGGCACCCGCAGCCTCAAAAGCAAAATACGCATATCAGCCGCATCCCCCAGCGGCCATTCCGGCTTGACCGGCGAGACGATCGGCTGTCGGGCAAGAACGGCGTCGATGGCAATGATCAGCGCTGCATGACAGTCGATGAATATGCGCAGGGGCTCTCCCATGGCAAAAGGAACGCCGTTTTTCGCCGCCCGGAGGGCCTTTTCCAGATCCCCGGCGGCAACGGCCAAATCCTTCCCGCCCAAGTTCGCGGCAATCCCTTTGACGGCGTGGGCCCGTTGAATTGAATCTTCCCGCCGGTCCGTCCGCAGTTCATGCAGTAATTGTCCAGGCGTCTCCCCGTAACCGGCAACGAAATCGCCCAACAGCTTCAGATAGAGTTCCCGGTTGCCCCCCAGTCGTTTCAACCCTGCTTCCACATCGAGGGTCAGCGACGATAGGGTGGACAGGAGGTCCTCCTTTGTATCCAACTCCGGCTCATCAGTGACGGTGGTGTATTTATCCCGAGGTAGCCAGCGCATAAGCGCTGCGCTCAAGGCTTCACGATCGATCGGCTTGGTGAGATGATCATTCATCCCGGCGGCCAGACTCTTCTCCCGGTCGCCGATCAAGGCGTGTGCCGTCATGGCGAGGATGGGCAGCCGGTCGATACCTTCCCGGCCCAGCCTGCGAATCTCCCGGGTGGCAGTAAAACCGTCCATCTCCGGCATCTGAATGTCCATAAACACGACATCATACTCCCGCACCCGAACCATCTCCACGGCTTCCCGGCCATTTATGGCGATGTCGGTCTCAATCTCCAACTGCTGCAGCTGCTCGACGATAATCTCCCGGTTGATCATGTGATCTTCCACCACCAGCGCCCGGACACCGGTAAATCGTACCAGGGACGCCCCGTTACGCCGTGGTAAATCCGTCCTCCTGAAACCCGAGGCGACCGGGAAGGAAAGAACAACCGTAAAGACACTCCCTTTGCCGGGATTGCTTTCCACCCCGATCGTTCCGCCCATGAGTTCGACCAACTGTCGGCTGATCGCCAGTCCCAGGCCGCTTCCCCCGAAGCGACGGGTCGTGGAGGCGTCGACCTGGCTGAACGCCGTGAACAGCCTTGCCAGTTCCTCCTCCGTCATGCCGATGCCCGTATCCTGCACCGAGATTTCCAGTTCAATGTTCTCATCAGTCTGCCGCCGGCCCTTGACCGTAAGCTGGATATCGCCCGCCTCCGTGAACTTGACGGCATTGCCGATCAGGTTGTTGATCACCTGGGTCAGGCGCATGGGATCACCCAGAAGAGCAGCGGGAAGTTCCGGGTCGATAGCGGTGTGAAGCTCGATCCCCTTCTCCGCAGCGATGGACCCGACGATGTTCACCACGCTTCCCATCACCTCTTCAATGGAGAAAGGAATGCTTTCGATGGTCAGCTTCCCGGCCTCGATCTTCGAGAAATCCAGGATATCGTTGAGGACGAAAAGCAGCGATTCACCGCTCGTCTTGATCTTCTCCGCATAGCTACGCTGCCTGTCCGTAAGGGGAGTCTCCAGAAGCAGCCCTGTCATGCCGATAACGCCGCTCATGGGCGTCCGGATTTCATGGCTCATGTTGGCCAAAAATGCACTCTTTGCAAGGTTGGCAGCCTCGGCAGCCTCTCTGGCAAGGTGCAATTGTTCTTCCTCTTTCTTCCTCTCAGTAATGTCACGACTGATGCCGAGGACGCCAATGAGCTTCCCGTCCGCGCCCCAATAGGGGGTCTTCAGGGTGTCGATCAGTACTTTTCGGCTATCAGGATAAGTGATCCATTCCTCGTTGTGGCGTGGTATGCGCAATTCCAGCATGAGCTTGTCCTGCTCGCGGAAAAAGTCTGCGATTTCCTTATCGAAGAGATCGTAGTCAGTCCTTCCGATAATCGCTTCCCGTGGTTTTCCGACAAACTCGGCAAAGGGTGGATTGCATCCCATGTAAACCCCGCTCATGTCCTTAAAAAAGATGATGTCGGGAATGGAATCGAGGAGGGAATTGATCAAACTGGACTGCTGTTTGATTTCTTCCTCGGCCCGCTTACGCTCGGTGATGTCGCGACCCGCAGCGAACACACCAATAACTTCACCGGTTTCATCCTTGTAGAGAGAGGCATTGCAGATTAAGGGGGTTACCGATCCGCTTATATGACAAAGTTCAAGCTCTAAATCACGTACATGACCATCGTAAAATGCCCGTTGATATCCCTCCTCCGCTCTTGCAGGCACGGTAAAATAGGTGGGAAAATCAGTTCCTATGAGTTTCTGGCGCGGGTATCCCGTGGCATCCTCCGTGGCCTTGTTTACATCAGTAATCCTACCGTCCGGAGCAATAGCCATCTGTGGGTCCTGACTGACTTCGATCAGGCTTCGATGATATGCGTTTACCAGGCGAAGAACATTTTGCTCCCATTTCTTTGCCTCGCTCTCTCGCAGCACCTCTTCGGCCCGTTTACGCTCTGTAATGTCTGTGTCACTGCCTTGGTAGCCCCGCAGGGTTCCATCGGTGTTCAGAAGGGGGATTCCGTTGGTGGAGAGCCACACATGGCGACCATCCCTGGTATGTGCAGCATTTTCCAGATTTACAAACGATTCTTTCCGATCAAAGACCTCGAAGGCGGCTTTCTTGAATGCCTCGAGTCCGGATTCGGGATGCAGATCATAGAAGTGCATCCGGCCCACCATTTCGTCCGGGCGGTAGCCCAGAACAGCCTCGGACACATGGCTTATATAGGTGTATAGACCTCGGACGTCCACTTCCCAAGTGATGATGCCGCTCTGCTTGGCCAACTGGTCGAACCGCTCCGCGCTCTCCCGTAGCAAATCCTCCGCTTGCTTGCGGTCGGAGATATCGTGGATAATTGAATAGAGAATTGCCTTTTCTGCAATCACGATCTTATTGCTGAACACTTCCACATCCCGGATTGATCCATCCGCAGTCCGGTGGCGAAATTTAAATTTGTTGCGATTCGACGATGCGGCGTCCTCCATTTCAGCCTTTACGGCTTCAGGTGACAGGGTGTTGATCTGTTGAATGTGCATCCCCTTGAGTTCCTCAATCGGCCACCCATAAAACTGCGCTGCCGCATCATTGGCATCAATGATATTGCCCGTTTCCGGATCAATGATCAGCTTGACCGCTGTGTGTTGTTCAAACAGTTTCCTGAATCGATCCTCGCTCTCACGCAGTCCCACCTCCCCTCGCTTGCGGGCAGTGATGTCGATCACGGCAACGCGGCATACGGGCGCCCCGGCATCGCCCGACACGACGGCGGCTTCCAGGTGCGCCCATAATGTCGTTCCATCCTTTTTAACCATTCGCATCTCGCAGACCTGCGGCGCTCCTGTATCAAAGAGCAGTTTAGTGTGCAGATAGTAGCTTTCCTGATCTTCCTTGGGGATGAACCGGCTCAAAGGCTGCCCGACCAGATCGACTCTCCTTACACCCAGCAAGGTGGCGGCGGTGAGGTTGGTCTCCAGAATCAGCCCCTTTTTGCTGAGGGTGACGTAGCCCACCGGCGCCATGTCATAGAGGTCGAAGTAGCGCGTCCATAGGGCGCCCAGTTCCTCCTGCTTTAGCCGCAGTTCCTCGTTCTGAATCTCCAGTTCGATCTGATGCACCCGCAGCTCATGGAGCATCTCCCGGGTTTCTGCAGGCGACATCTCCTCCAGGTTTTCCGGCGACAAGGCTTCCTTTCCCCGGGCGATCTCTTCGGCCTGCTTGCGTAGATCGGTCTTTTTGTCAGTCATGGTTTTGTCACCTTAAGCTATTGGCCTATTCATCCCTTGGCGCCTTTCCCTACGGCGTACCGGTTGATAGCCTCTAAAAAAGTTGTTTTTTTCAATGGTTTGGTCAGATGGGCATCGCAGCCGGCATCGATACTTTTCTGGAGGTCTTCCTTCAGGGCATGGGCCGTCAAGGCGGCGATAGGCGTCCGTTCCCGGCCCTGCGCCGCTTCCCAGCCACGGATTGCCCGGGTTGCCTCATAGCCGTCCATGACGGGCATCTGGATATCCATGAGGACTAGATCAAAGTGACCGTCGTTGATGAATTTATCCACGGCAAGTTGACCGTTTTCAACCATCTCCATGTGATGGGGGGATTTTTTCATGTACATTCGGATCAGGGTCCGGTTGTCCTCGTTGTCTTCAGCCACGAGAATTCGGATGATTTGGGGGGGTAACGGAACCGATGTGGCTTCAGGAGTCCCTCCTTCCTCGTCCATTCGCTGGTACTCTGCAGGGTGGCTAGGCAAGGGGGCGCCCTTGAGACCCAGGCCGGCCAAAGCCTCAGCAACGGACGATCTCAGCTCATCCCTTTTCACCGGCTTGCAGAGAACGCGGACAAAACCGATCTCTCTTGCTGTTACCATATCATCCTTACGTTGAAGCGAGGTGAGGAGGATCATGATCGTTTCCGCCAGCGCCGGTTGCGCCTTGATGCACCGGCCTGTCTCGAAACCGTCCAGCTCCGGCATCTGATAATCGAGGATGGCGAGATGGAATGGTTTCCCTGCCTCGCAGGCGCTGCGGAGGAAGGATAATCCCTCTTCGCCTCCTGCCGCCTCCGTTACCTTTGCCCCCCTTGAGGCAAGAGCTTCTCTTACGATCATCCGGTTCGTAGCGTTGTCATCCACGACAAGGATGCGGGCATGCTGCAGGTCGGAGGGGGCATGTGTTTCTTCCCGGGGAAGAGACTGATCCTGTCTCGCCAGGGTTACGGTGAAGGAAAAGACACTGCCCTTTCCCGGTTCGCTCTGAACTGACAGAGTTCCACCCATCAACTCGACAAAATATCTCGTGATGGTAAGCCCCAATCCCGTGCCTCCGTACTTTCGTGACGTGGAGGCGTCGGCCTGGGTGAACTTCTCGAAGATGTGGGCCAACTGATCCGCCGAAATGCCGATACCCGTATCGGCAACGGAGAAGACTACTTCCACCTCTTTGGCCGCCGGATTAATGGGCGCGGTTGCCTTGACCGCCAGGACAATCTCCCCTTTTTCGGTAAATTTGATGGCGTTGCCGATGAGATTGGTAAGGATCTGTCGCAGGCGAAGGGGATCGCCGATGACCTCCACGGGAAGATCGGGCTGGATGTGACAGACCAGATCAAGCCCCTTGTCTCCGGCCCGCATCCCGAGGATTTCACCTGTTCTTTCGATAAGATCGCCAAGATTGAAGGGGAATTTCTCCAACTGGATCTGTCCTGCTTCCACCTTGGAAAGGTCGAGAATATCGTTGATCAGGGTGAGAAGATTCTCCCCGGCATCATGAAAGAGGTGGACGTATTTCTCCTGCTCCCTGCTCAGGGGCGTCTCCGCCAGGAGTTCCGCCATGCCGAGAATGGCGTTCATGGGCGTCCGGATTTCGTGGCTCATGTTGGCCAGGAACTCACTTTTGGCCTGATTGGCAGCCTCGGCCTGGATAGCCATCTCGTTGGCCTGGGCGTTGGCCGTTTCGAGTTGGCGGTTGGTCTTCAGGAGCTCCTCCTCCGCCTGTTTTTGGGCAGTAATATCCCAATTGGTGCCTATCATGTGCAACGGCTTTCCTGATTCGTCACGATGAACGACCGCAAGAGCTCTGATATTACGAATAGTTCCATCCGGCCATACCACCCTGAACTCGGTATCGTATTCTTTTTCGCCGCGGATCGCCATCCGGCTTTCTACGTCGACCCGCGCCGCGTCGTCAGGATGAACACCTGCCCGCCAGGTCTCATAAACGCCATCGAAATTCTCTTTTTCAACTCCGTAGAGCAAACACATCTGATCATCCCACAGCAGACTGTTGTTGACAATATCGTAGTCCCACACCCCAACGCCACCGGCACGCGTTGCCAATGACAGGCGGTATTCGCTTTCTATCAACGCCTCTTCCGCCCGCTTGCGCTCCGTGATCTCGATTTCAAGCTGTCTGTTTTTCTCGCCGACATCTCGCTCCCTGATTGTGGAATCTTCCAGTCTGGTCTGCAGGACCAGGTATCTTGCCGTTAATCCAAGGATGAAAAAGACGCCCACGAAGATTAACGACGTCTGAATCGCCATGCGAATCAGAAGCTGATCAGGATTCACATCTCCGAAGGCATCCTTCGCATCGACAATACGCACCATGGAAAAGGGCATATCTTTCATGGGAATAAGCAGGGCGACTCTTTTCTGATTGAGGGAACCTTCATTCCTGGTCTCGAACGTCTTGATTTCTCCTGCTGCAAGGGACCGGAGTTCCGGCAGATCCAAGGGCAGGGAGGAGGGTGCGGCGCCGATGGAAACCAAATGACCGCCTTCCTGGGCGACGAGAAACAGCTGGCGCGCGCCGGGCGCTTTTTCCTTGAGCAGGTGATTGCCTACGGCCTCCGGTCTGATCCAGGCGATAATCTGCCCTGCATATTTATCCTTGTGGTAATAAGAAGCGGAGGCTAGAAATTCTTTCCGGTCCTTAGTGGTCGTAATGAAGCCATTTTTGCCGTCAGGGTCAAGAAGGGATTTCCATTTTTTCGTGCCCGATTCCGGTTGATCCTGGCCGGAAACATCAACGAGGGTTGAGCCATCTCTCTCGATCAGAACGATTCGAGCGTAGATTTTGTCCTTTCCAACCTGCTTGCGCTCCATCAAATCGCGGAAAAGCTCCCTGATCGGGATCAGGCTGAGGTTAAGGCCATATTCCATGCTCATACCCAGGGATTTGTTTTCAAAGAAGCTCGATATTTCCCTGCTCAAGGCCAGATTGACAACATCATCCCTCCTTTCGGAAAAGAAATAATCTATAGAGGCGGCCCGTATTTCGCTATCCTGTTTCAATTGCATGACCAGATTTTTCTGCAATTCGGTCTGGGAGGTGTAGTTAGAAATGAGCAGACTGACCACATAGACAACCAGGGAAAGTCCGATGGCAAAGGCGATGGTATAGGTGAGATAAAATGACCTCTTTTTTTTCATGGCATGCCTTTTACGCCGGCTGTCTTCCCCATGACATCCTTGAATTCCCCGTCGAGGAGGGCGAGGGCGTCCGCGAGGCGGTAGCCTTGCACCAGGCGGTTCAATTCCGCCAGGACAACCTCATGGCTTTCCGGCCATTGCTTTTGTTGCAGCTCCCCCAGGACTCCCTTGCAGGGCCGGGGCTCTTCGCTTGCCAGGGCCTTCCGCAACCGCTTCAGCAACGAACGCATCTCTGCCGCAGTTCCCGGGGGACATTCCTGTTTGACCGGCGAGACAGCCGGCTGCCGGGCAAGAACGGCCTCGATGGCCATGAAAAGCTCCTCGTGACGGTCGATAAAAACCCGCAGTGGCTCTCCCAGCGCAAAAGGGACGCCATTCCCCGCCACCCGGCAGGCCTTTTCCAGCTCCTTCCCGCCGATATTCCCCGCCACCCCCCTGATGGCGTGGACCCGGCGAACCACCTCTTCTCCCCGGTCTGTCCGCAGTTCCTGAAGAAGCTGCGCCGGCGTTTCCCTATACCCGGCAACGAAATCACCAAGCAGCTTCAGATAGATATTCCGGTTGCCGCCCAGCCGGTTTAACCCCGCCTCCATATCCAGAGTCGGTGTCGACGTGATGGGCATGAGATCGGATTTTATAACCAGGTCCGGCCCGGCAGAGGCAACTGTGGTGTATTTTTCCTGGGGCAGCCATCGCCTGAGCGCGGCTCTCAGGGCCTCCCGATTAACGGGCTTGGTGAGATGATCGTTCATCCCGGCTTCCAGGCTCTTCTCCCGGTCGCCGGTCAAGGCGTGGGCCGTCATGGCCAGGATGGGCAAACGGTCGCTGCCCTTCCGGCCCAGCTTGCGAATTTCCCGGGTGGCCGTAAATCCGTCCATCTCCGGCATCTGGATGTCCATGAACGCAATATCATAATCCCGCGTACGAGTCATCTCCACAGCTTCCCGGCCATTTACGGCGATGTCCGCCTCAATCCCTGCCTGCCGTAGCAGCTCGATGATGATCTCCCGGTTGATCGCGTGATCCTCCGCCACCAGCGCCCGGACGCCGGTGAAGCGTTCCCCGTGCGTCCCTTTATCCCGCGGCAAATCCGTTCTCCTGGCGCCGAAGGCCGATTGGATTTCATTGAACAGGAGTGAGGGTAGCACCGGCTTCCCGATAAATGAGGAGATGTCGGCTGTCGCGGCGTTGTTTTGTGCATCAAGCTTGTCGTAAGCCGTTACAAGCAGCAGCTTCGGCTGTATTGAAAGCGATTCCTTCCGGATCCGTCGCGCCGTTTCGATGCCGTCCATTGACGGCATCCGCCAGTCCAGCAGGCACAGCACAAAAGGGTCGTGCTTCGCCTCGGCTGCGAGCAGCGCAACCAGGGCCTCCTCACCGGAGGCGGCTGTTTCCACGGGGAAGGTCCAAGACGAAAGAAGCGCCGCGAGGTGCTGCCGTGCCAGGGGATTGTCGTCTACAACAAGCACCTTCTTCTCCCTCCAGTCCGGGCTGAGTTCAAAGTTTCTCTTGTCTCCCGGAGCAACCGGCAAGGAAATTACCACAGTAAAAACGCTTCCTTCGCCGGGGCTGCTTTCCGCCCGGAGCGTCCCTTCCATAAGTTCGACCAACTGTCGGCTGATCGCCAGCCCCAGGCCGCTTCCCCCGAAGCGACGGGTCGTGGAGGCGTCGACCTGGCTGAATGCCGTAAACAGCCGTGCCAGTTCCTCCGCCGTCATGCCGATGCCCGTATCCTGCACTGATATTTCCAGTTCAATGCTTGCCTCAGTCTGCCGCCGGCCCCTGACCGTGAGTTGGATATCGCCCGCATTCGTGAACTTGACGGCATTGCCCATGATGTTGTTGATCACCTGAGTCAGGCGTAGAGGATCACCCCGGAGGGCGGCGGGAAGTTCCGGGTCGATAGCGGTGTGAAGCTCGATCCCCTTCTCCGCGGCCTGGGACCCGAAGATGTTCAACGAGTTCCCGATTATCTTTTCTATGGAGAAAGGGATGCTTTCGAGGATCAGCTTTCCCGCCTCGATCTTCGAGAAATCCAGGATATCGTTAAGGATGGAAAGCAGCGATTCGCCGCTTGTCTTGATCTTTTCCGCATAGCCGCGCTGCCTGTCCGTCAAGGGAGTCTCCAGAAGCAGCCCTGTCATGCCGATCACCCCGCTCATGGGCGTGCGGATCTCATGGGACATGTTGGCAAGAAATGCGCTCTTCGCCCGATTGGCCTCCTCGGCGGCCTGCCTCGCCTTGCGCTGCGCCTCCTCGGCCAGCTTACGTTCGGTAATGTCACGAGCCGTAGCAAACACGCCAATAACTTCACCAGTTTCATCCTTGTAGACGGAGGCATTGTAGATTACCGGGGTTAACGATCCGCTTATATGACAAAGTTCAAGGTCTAAATCACGTACAAAACCATCGCGAAATACTTGCTGGTATCCTTCCTGTGCTCTTGCGGGTATAGAAAAATATATTGAAAAGTCAGTCCCTATGAGTTTCTGGCGCGGATATCCTGTGGCATCCTCCGTGGCCTTGTTTACATCAGTGATTTTTCCGTCCGGGCCGATAGTCACAAGTGGATCCAGGCTGGCTTCGATCAGGCTGCGATTATATGCATTTGCCAGGCGAAGAACATCTTGCTGCCGTTTGATTTCTTCCTCGGCCCGCTTACTCTCGGTGACATCGTTCATGACGGTCAGCATATGGTCCCTGCCCTTGATGTTGATGGCCTGGCCGCTGAAATTCCCGATGTGGAGGGCGCCGTTTTTTCCGCACACGATCACCTCCATACCTCGAAATCCGTCGCCGGCCTTTATTGCCGTCAATAGGGCATCCCGTTTGGAAATATCCTGAAACAGATCTAACTCGCGTGCGGTATGACCGACAACCTCTTCCCGGGTAAAGCCCAGGGTGGAGATCCAGGACTGGTTGACATCAATGACGCGTTCAGTTTCCAGATCGGTAATGGCCATGAGGGTTGGGCTGGTGTCGAAGGCTTTGGCGAATTTCTCCTCGGAAAGGGCGAGTTCCGAAACGTCCTTGCTGACACCGAACAGGGCGGGTTTTCCGTCCCACACGCCATGGACGATCCGGGTCTCCACCGCAATGTGGCGACCGTCTACGGCTTGCAACGGCAAGGGACAAAATTCCTTCTCCCCTGCCAGCATCGCCTGAACGATGCGCCCCGCCTCCTCACGCACCTCGGGGGGGTGCATCATCAGCACGGACTGTCCGATGACCTCTGCCTCCGCATAGCCCAGACGGTCAAAGACGCTGCGGTTGGCCTTCAGGATCGTCCCGCCTTCGTCCAGAACAAAAAGAAATTCCATGGACAGGTCAAAAAAGGAGCTGAAGTTGGTCTGGCTTATTCGCAACGATTCTTCCATTTGCTTACGTGCGGTGATCTCCGTGTGAAGCCCCGCCATATATAAAGGCTTGCCGTCGGGGGTCCATTCGATGATCCGGCCGCGGTCGTGCACCCAGACCCAGGCCCCGCTCTTGTGCCGCATCCGGCATTCGCACTCGTAGTGGTCCGTTTCTCCCGAGAAATGGAGCTGTAGATTCTCGTCCGCTGCCTTCAGGTCATCCGGATGGGTCAGATCAAACCAGGTCTGGATGCTTGTGGGGGCCAATTCCGCCACGGTGTAGCCGCAGATCTCAGCCCACCGCTCGTTGAAACGGGTTTCGCCGGTCTGCACATTCCACTCCCAGGTGCCGGCGTTGGTGCCGGAAATAATCCCGGCTAAGTCCTGACGCTCCCGCGCCAGGGCGCGACTGGTCTCCACGAGTTGTGCGGTTCGTTCTTCCACGCGCCGCTCCAGCAGGTCATGGGCTTCTCGCAGGGCCTCCTCCGCCTGCTTACGTTCAGTAATATCGCGGGCAATGCCGCAGATCCCAGCCACCGAGCCACAGGTGTCGCGCAGCGGAACTTTGATAGTGTGGAAATGCCGCATGACGCCCCGCACCGGTTTGTCCGGATACTCCTCGACCATCTCCCCGGTCAGCACCTTCCGGTCAATTTGTTCGATGTGTTCACCAGCCGCGGCGCCGAACAGTTCAGTGTCGCTTTTCCCGATTAGTTCCTGCGCCGGGACACCAAATAGTTCGACCATGGCCGGGTTCACACTAGTATACCGGAGCGCGGCATCTTTGGTAAAGATCGAATCCTTGGCCGTTTCAACAATTGCCCGTAGGGCCTCTTCGCTCCCCCTTAGGGCCTCCCTGTTCTCCTTCAGTCTCTGGTATGCATCAGATAACTTGAATGCCATCTTTATGGAAGTGATCAGTACAGTCTCACCGGAGTCCTTTACCACGTACCCATAGGAGGTGATCTGCTCTGTCTTCTGAACTACTTCAGCCTGGGTATAGCTCGACAGGAAGAGGACGGGGATGTCATTATCTTTGAGGATGATCTCTGCCGCTTCTGTCCCGTCCATCTTCCCCTTCCCCAAGTTGATGTCCATAAGGATAAGACCAATATGCCTGGTATTCTTCATTATATCAATAGCCTTTTCTCCGCTGGGAGCGACAATGACATTGAAGCCGTGCCTTTTTAATGTCTGCTCCTCGATCATGGCGATTACCGCTTCGTCTTCTACCAGGAGGATAGTTTTCTGATTTTCTTGTTGGTCCTGCATCGGTCTTTTCTCCTAATTGGGGGAAAATGTAATGATGAATATCGTGCCATTCTCGCGTATCAATTCCATGCTGCCGTTAATCTGCTCCACCAGTTTGACGAGCAGTGAAAGCCCCACCGATTCCGTGTTTCTGAAGTCGATATGGACAGGGAATCCGATGCCATTATCTGAGACGGTGAGGATTAAAAGTGGAGAGCGTGGCGCTTCGCTGTTTTCTGTCCTTGCTTCACCCGTAAAGACAGGTTGGGGAGCCGGACGTTCTTTCAGGGTAATAGTTATCTTGCTCTTCCTGTCTCCGTAAGGCTCTCCTGTTCCCTTGTCCTCTACCCCCAGAGAAGGGAATGCATGTTTCATGGCATTGCTGACAAGCTCGTTCACGATAAGGCCGGTAGGGATGGCGGTATTGATGTCGATGGAGATATCTTCTACATTGGTGATCATGTTTTCAGGAGGGAACCCGTAGGAGCGGGAAAGCTCCCAGGCAAGTTCCTCTATATACCCCTTGAAGTTGATGAGAGAATAATTGTCTGACTGATAAAGTCTGGTATGTATCCTTGTCATTGCTTTGATCCGGTTCAGGCTCGAGATAAAGATATCCTTGGACTCCCTGTCATTTATACTCTCTAACTGGAGGGCAAGGATGCCCGAGATGGTAAGAAGATTATTCTTTACCCGGTGCTGGAGTTCCTTCAGGAGGACTTCTTTTTCTTTGAGGGAGGATTTGACCTGTTCCTCCGCTTCTTTCTCCCCCGTTATATCGCTAAGGATGCCGAGGGCGCCATTAAAGTTTCCCTCATCATCATAAAGCGGGGTGGTGGCAATGCGGGTCAGCACCTTGCTGCCGTTTTTTCGTATGAACAGGAATGGATGGGGCTCCTTAACGCCGCTCACCCGACGCTTTTCGAGTTCCTTGGCACGGGCAACCCATGCAGGATCTCCGAAATCATACCAGCTTCGACCAATCAACTCTTCCTTTGCATATCCAAGCAGATTCTCAAGTGCGCGGTTCACATAAACAGTCTTGAACTCTTTATCAAGGAGCCAGAAACCTTCGGAAGCCATGTCGACCAATGAGTGATAAAGCGCTTCTTCTCCAACCTTGACCTTCAGCTCCCGTAGTGCATTCTCCACCTGTTCACGTTCTGCGGTGATGTCGCTCATCGCAGCGAGGCATACGGTTGTTCCGTCATCATCCTGCACTACGGTAGTCTCCATCCGCGCCCAAATCGATATGCCGTCCTTTTTCACCATCCCCAGCGCCCATGCCTGCGGTTCACCTGTCTCGAAGAGATGCCTACGGCGACGGAAGTAGCCGTCCTGTTCTTCCTTGGCGATGAACCGGCTCAAAGGCTGCCCGACCAGATCGACTTTCCTTACGCCCAGCATGGTCGCGGCGGTAAGGTTGGTCTCCATGATAATCCCCTTCTCGCTGACGGTGAAATAGCCCACCGGCGCCAGGTCATAGAGGTCGAAGTAGCGCGCCCGTGCGGCTTCCAGTTTCTCCTGCGTCAGGCACAGTTCGTCGTTCTGAATCTCCAGTTCAATCTGATGCACCCGCAGCTCATGAAGCATGTGCCGGGTTTCTGCGGGCGACGGGGCATCCTGGTTTCCCGGAGCGTGGGCGGCCTTTTTCTCTGCTTCCTTGCGTAGATCGGTCTTTTTGTCAGTCATGTTTTTGGTCCACCTCAGAGATGGTTTGTTCGGGTCGGCCATTGTACTCTCTGTCGCCGTCTTGCCAGGCGACTAATCCGAGAATCTGGTAGCTATTTGCGACCATTCCGTATGAACCGCCCGGAAAGCCTGCAGGACAACCGGTGAAAAGTGCTCGGGCCGGGTGCGTCCATCGCCGTTGGTAATTACATCGAAGGCCCTCCGGTGTGAGTAGGGAGGTTTGTAAGTGCGCTGGCTGATGAGGGCGTCATAGATGTCGGCGATGGCCATGAGACGTGCGCTCAGAGGAATCGCTTCCCTTTTCAGCCCATGGGGATAACCGGAGCCGTCCCAGCGCTCATGGTGGAATTCGGCGATTTCGCGGGCCAGGCGGAGAAAAGAGTTGGCCCCAACAAACGCCTCGGCCTTGCGGATGACCTCGCTGCCGATGAGGGTGTGAAGCTGTATTTCGGCGAACTCCCCCAACGTCAATTCCCCGGGCTTTAAAAGGATGGAATCGTGAAGAGCGACCTTGCCAATATCGTGCAACGGGGCGGATTGATAGAGGAGATCAATGTTTGCGGGGGTGAGTTCGTCCGGATATTCAGCAGATAGGGCCTGGGCAAGTGAGCGGACATAGTGCTTCGTCCGCTGGATATGTCCGCCCGTCTCGGGGTCCCGGTATTCGGCCAGCAGCGCCATCCCGGCAATGGTGGCTTCCTGGGTGCGTTCCAGATCGGCGGTCCTTTTTTTAACAAGCTCTTCCAGGTGGTTCCGGTGTCTTTTCAGTTCCAGGTGGTTCCGGACGCGCGCCTTGACGATGGCCGGGTTGAAGGGTTTGGTGATGTAGTCGACGGCGCCCAGTTCCAGGCCGCGCGCCTCGTCGGCATCCTCATTCAGGGCGGTGAGAAAGATGATCGGAATATCCCGTGCTGTCGGATCATCCTTCAGGCGGCGGCAGACCTCGAAGCCGTCCATGACCGGCATCATTATGTCCAAGAGGATCAGATCGGGCAGGGCTTTTTTCACACTGCGCAGGGCGGCGGCGCCGTCAGCGGCAACACGCACGTTATAGTCTTCGCCCAAGGCCTCGATGATGATGTCGATATTGATGTCCGCGTCATCCACCACCAACAGGGTCGGTATTGTATCAGTCATTGTTTTCATTCCTTTTCTCTTCATCCGATATCGCCATCAGGGTTTGATTGTTATACACAGTCCTTTGGCATAGATCACATATTGCGACATAACCCCTGCCAAAAGGGATTACAGGTACGACATTCATGCAAAAGGGGCATTTTACTGAATAATGCCCGTCATTTTTTCTCACTTCAACCTCTTTTTTCTTGTTATTGTATCAAGAGGTCTTTTAATTGTCTGTAGTTGAAACCAGACAATTCATGTAGTGGAAAGCTGACAAATGAATGTCGGGCAATGTCAGGAAGGGCTTTGCGGGAAAGGCTATTTCAGATAGATAATCCCGCGTTGGAGGGCAAATTTAATCAGGCCGGGAAGATCGGAAATGCCCAATTTCTGCATGAGGCGATAGCGGTATGTCTCCACCGTTGAGGGAGCAAGATGCAATGTTTCCGCTATCTTAGTGGATGGTTTACCCTCTGCAAGCATTTGGAGAACCTCACGCTCCCGCTGGCTGAGAAGACGAAGGGGGTTATCTTCGTCAGATTTCTCGCGGCTTTTTATATAGTCATCGATCATGAGCGAAGAGATATTGTCGCAAAGATAGCGCTTGCCTGCATGAACGGTCCGAATGGCCTTTATGACCTCGGCGCCGGCCAGTTCCTTGAGAAGGTAGCCGTCAGCACCGGCCTTGAATGATTGATAGACATGTTCTGTAGTTGCATACATGGAAAGAATAATCACTTTGATACGTTGATTGAATTCTTTGATCTGCTCCGTGGCGTCGATACCGTTCAACTCCGGCATGAAGATGTCCATGAGAACCATCTCCGGGTTGAGGGTCTTTACCATGCGGACTGCTTCCCGCCCGTCGGCAGCCTGGCCGACAACCTGGAGGTCGGTTTTAATTTCCAGGAGCAGCTTCAGTCCTTCCCGAAACATGGCATGGTCATCCACCAACAGCACCGAAATACTCATAAGGGCGCCTCTACGGTTACGCGCGTCCCCGCTCCGATCCGGGATTCAATCCGGCAGCTCCCGCCCACGGCCAATATCCTTTCCTTCATGGTCATAAGTCCCCACCCTTTCATATTGCCGCCTGTGGCATCCTGATGATCATCATATCCCACACCGTTATCTTCCATGATGATAACAACGGTTCCCTTCTTTTTCTTCAGGCTGATCATTACTTTGGTCGCCTGGGCGTGTTTGGTAATGTTGGTCAGCGCCTCCTGGGCAATACGGTAGAGGGCGCTTTCAATATGAGCGGGCGGGCGTGGGTGAATATCTTTACCTTTTATAACGATTTTGAGTCCGCTGCGGCGGCAGCATTGATCACTGTAATGTCGAAGCGCTGCCAGCAGCCCATAATCATCGAGAACCGGCGACCGTATATCCGCCATCAGGTTCCGGATACGAGAGGATGTATCCTTGATTATCGACTGAGAATCATCGAGGCGGGATTTTACTATTTCCGGGGTTGATTCCCAAAGCAGCGATTTGAGCAGGGTCAGGTTCAAGCCGATGGTGTTCAGATTTTGGCCGATCTGATCATGGAGTTCCCGGGAGATCATCTTCAATTGATGCTCCTCCGTTTCTGCAAGGCGTCCTGCCAGGCGTTCCAGATCGGTGGTCCTTTTTTTGACGAGTTCTTCCAGGTGGTCCCGGTGCTTTTTCAGCTCCAGGTGATTGCGGACGCGGGCCATGACAATAGCCGGGTTGACGGGCTTGGTGATGTAATCGACAGCCCCCATCTCCAAGCCGCGCGCCTCGTCGGCATCCTCGTTCAGGGCGGTGAGAAAGATGATCGGGATGTCCCATGCGGTTGGATCGTTTTTCAGGCGGCGGCATACCTCGATGCCGTCCATGCCCGGCATCATAATATCCAGGAGAATAAGATCGGGCCGGGCTTTTTTCACGCTGTTCAGGGCAGCGGCGCCGTCGGTGGCAACGCGCACGGTGTATTCTTCACCCAGGGCATCAAGGAGGATATCGATATTGGCGGCCGCGTCATCCACCACCAGCAGGCTCGGCCTCGTCTCAATCACCGGTTCTGCTCCTTTCTTCTTCATCCGATATCGCAATCAGGATCATCTACATCTCCACCCGGGTTACCACGCCGTGAAGCTTCCGGGAAGGAAGCTTGTGAAACTGGACAAAATTCGGCGACAGTTTCTTGATCACGCTGAAGACCTGCCAGAGGGGGTTCTTGGTGGCAATATCCTCGACGCCGTAGAAAATGATCTTTTCCTTGACATCCTTTTCCTTCAGCAATTTTTCAATGTCTACGACTGTCATGTAACCGGCCATGATATCGAGGAGATGGAGGCCGGGAGCAAAATTTTGCTGAAAGCGGGTTTCGACGCCGAAAGGCTCTTCCGTCCGGGTTATTGATACAAAAACATTGTTTTCATAAATGATGCTGCTCCCAAGGATGCAGTGGACAATATAGGGAGGAACGACCATCCCCTGGCGGGTGAAAAAGAGCGCCGTGCCGGCAATGTTTCTCCCCTTCCCATAGACCTGCTCGTAGCTGATGAGAAAGGTTTCCATATCCAGGGGCATCAATCTCCTAAAGAGCATCTTCTGCCCCTTTGTAAAGATGAGCATGATGATGAAAGGCACGGAGGCAATGATCAGAGACCAGTAAGCGCCGTTGGGAAGCTTGGTAAAGGTCGAGGCAAGATAGATAAAATCGATCAGGCAGACTGCAACGGCGATGGGAACCTTCCATCTGGTGGTATGAGAAAAAACCATGATCATCATCAGGCTGGTGATCGTCATGGAACCGGTAACCGCCATTCCGTAAGCCGCCGCCAGGTTCGACGATTTCTGGAAGATGATCATGATGAAGATGACGCTGATCATCAGCGCCCAATTGACAGCGCCGATATAAATCTGCGATTGCAGTTTCCGGGAGGTATAGTCGATCTTCATGAGCGGCATCAAACGCGTGGTGATCCCCTGATAGACGATGGAAAAGACGCCGCTGATGATGGACTGGGAAGCAATGATCGTGGCCATAACCGTCAGCAGGAGGAAGGGAATATACAGGAAAGACGCCTGATTCTGAACCATACCGAAGAGATAATGTTTGGCTTCCGGGTGCTCGATGGCGAAAACACCCTGCCCCATATAATTGATGATCAGGGCGACAAACACAAAATACCAGGCCCGGAGGATGGGCTTTCTGCCCAGATGCCCCATGTCGGCGTAAAGGGCTTCGCCGCCGGTGGCACAAAGGATGACCTCGGAGAGGACAAAGAAGGCGGCAAATCCGTGGTGCTGGAAGAATTTTACGGCATACCAGGGATTAACGACTTTGATGATATCCGGCATTGTCAGTATGGAGGCAAGGCCGGACAGGGCGAGGGTGGAAAACCAGATCAGCATGATCGGACCGAAGGCCGCGGCAATGCGGTCCGATCCCCGGGACTGAACGACGAAGAGGGTTATGGTAATGGCGGCGGCAATGGCAATCAGAGCCGTCTGGTTCATATTTTCCATGCCGGGAATGAGCAGCATACCTTCTACGGCGGATAGGATCGTAATCGCAGGAGTAATGACGCCGTCCCCCAGCAACAGGGACACCCCGATAAATGTCAGAAATCCTGCAAAAGCAATGGCGCGGCCCGATTTAAGACATGAGAGAAGAATTTCCCTGAGCACAATCTCACCACCCTGGCCTTTGCGGGACAGGCTTGTCGCCAGCCAGGCATATTCGACGGTCACCAGAATCGTCAAGGTCCAGACCACGAGGGACAGGATTCCCAGAACGTTATCGTAAGTCGGTTTCGTCAGGGCGAAAATGACGGTCAGGGTATATATCGGGCTGGTGCCGACGTCGCCAAAGACCAACCCCATGGATTTGATCACCCCGCCCCAGAAGGATTCGGTTTCAGGTTGTTTCAAATAAAATAATCCTCATTTCAAATAATATCAATAGTCTTGTCAACCATATAGAATCGGAATTGGCGTGTCAAATATTTCTGTAGGAGTTAGAGTTTGTCCGCAGAAATAATAACATATGTAAGGACGGTCTTCGATGTTCATGTTGAAAACAGCCGGACGTTCTGTTAAGGTATCCCCCGATATTAATGGTTCGACTAAAAAATACGGAGGTAGGAGATTATGTTGAGAAAAATAACTTTTTTGCTGCCTGCTTTAATTTTAGGGCTGATAATTGGTGGTTGCGGCGGCGGACAGGACAAGGCGCCGCCGCCCAAGGGGGAAGGCAAAATCACCTTCAAGCTGGCGTCGATGACGGCTATGGATCACACCTATAACCAGGGGGCAGCCCGGTTTGCCGAACTGGTCAGGGAACGGAGCAAGGGCCGGATCGAAATTGCTATCTTCCCCGACGGCAAGCTTGGCAAGGGAGAAAAGGAGCTTCTGGAAGCTGTCCAGCAGGGGACGATCGACTTTTATGTCGGCTCTACCGGCCCTGTCGCCGGGTTTAGTCCCTCCATGGGCATCCTCGATCTTCCTTTCCTGTTCCGGGATTACGCCCATGTGGATAAAGTTCTTGACGGACCCATCGGCCGCCAGCTTCTCGATGACTTGGGGAGGGCGAACCTCAAGGGATTGGCCTTCTGGGAGAACGGTTTCCGGGACCTGACCAACTCCAAGAAAGCCGTGAAGGTCCCCGCCGACGCCAAAGGCCTGAAGATCCGGACGATGGAAAACAAGATCCACCTGGCCGCCTGGAAAGCCGTAGGGGTCAATCCCGTCGCCCTTCCCTTTGGAGAATTATACGGCGATTTGCAGAAGAAATCCATTGACGGCCAGGAAAATCCCATCGCCGTCATCTACACATCCAAATTTAACGAAGTGCAGAAATATCTCTCCCTGACCCAGCACGTTTATTCCCCGGCCCTGATCGCCGTCAGCCCCAAGACCTGGCAGACCATCGCCAAGGATGATCAGGACATGCTTTTGAAGACAGCAGCGGAAGTCGCTCCATACCAGCGCAAGCTCGGACGGGACAGCGAAGAGAAACAAATCGCCGACCTGGCCGCCAAGGGCATGATCGTTACCAAGGACATCAATAAGGGGATGTGGTACAAGGTCATGGAAGGGGCGATGGGTGAATTTATCCTGTCATTAGGCAAGGATAAGGTGGAAGCGATCATCAACACAAAATGATTATGTTTGAGAAGACGAAAATGATTGAGATACCGGCTTCTTGGTAAAACCCGGTATAAAGGAGCCGGAATGAGAGAAAATGAAAAACGCTAAAATGCCAGACCTGACCTCCGTCTTGACGGAGGTTCAGGAGATACGGCGGACCGTTGAAGAGATCAAGAAACTCGAAACGGATCGCATATTTGAGGAAGGACTCTTTCGAACCCTTGAGAACAGTTCCCTCATGGGCATCTATGTGGTCCAGGACGGCATCTTCAAGTTCGTCAATCAGCACACCTCCAATTACTGGGGCTATGCCCGGGAAGAGCTCCTCGGGATGGCCTCCATGTCCATCGTCCATCCTGAAGACCGGCACATCGTCAGGACATGCGCCATCGACATGCTCAAGGGAACCCGCTTCTCCCCTTACGTCTTCCGGACCATCGCCAAGAACGGAAGCATTCGCTGGATCACCGAAACGGTTACCACCATCCACTATCAGGGCAAGCGGGCCGTGCTCGGCAATTCCATGGACATTACCGAACAGATCAACGCCCGGAACAAGCTTGCCGAACTCGAGGCCCTCGAGGCGTCCATCCTCGAAGCCATCCCCCACGCCGTTATCGGCCTGAAGAACCGACGGATCATCTTCGCCAATGAAGGGGTAATCTCGGTTTTCGGATGGAAAGCCGAGGAACTGATCGGACAGCGGACGCGGCGCCTCTACCGAACCGAGCGGGACTTCGAGGAGATCGCCGGCAAGCTCTATACAACCCTGGAGAAGGAGCGGACCGTCTCCCTCGAGTTCCCCTGCCGCCGCAAGGACGGCAAGGACACCGTCTGCATGATCAACGCCTCCCGCATCGGCGAAACCCTGACGGAGAAGCAGATCGTCATCACCTACGAGGACATCACGGATCGCAAGCAGGCCGAAGAGGTATACAAGACCCTGGCCAACAGCTCCCAGGCGGGGGTCTACGTCGTCCAGAGCGGGGCCTTCCAGTTTGTCAACCATCACGCCGCCGCTTACGCCGGCTACGGCGAAGAGGAACTGGTCGGCATGGACTCCATGAGCCTCGTCCATCCCGAAGACAGGGCAACGGTCCGCAAAAACGCCAAGAATATGCTCTCGGGGAAGCGGAAGGCCCCCCACGAATTCCGAATCATCACCAAAAACGGCGATACCCGCTGGATCATGGAAACGGTCACGATGATCCCCTTCCGGGGGGAAATGGCCGTCCTCGGCAACTCCATGGACATCACCGAACAGATCAGCTCCCGGGAGAAACTTGAAGAGCTGGAGGCCCTGGAGGCCTCGATCCTGGAGGCCATCCCCCATGCCGTCATCGGCCTGCAGGACCGGCGGATCATCTTTGCCAACGACGGCGTCCAGACCGTCTTCGGCTGGAAGGCCTGGGACCTTATCGGCATGAGCACCCGGGTTCTCTATCGGACAGATAAGGACTATGAAGAGATGGCCAAGGCCCTCTACAGCGCCCTGGAGAAAAAACGGACCGTCTCCCTCGAGTTCCCCTGCCGCCGCAAGGACGGCCGGAGCATCGACTGTATGGTCACCGCCGCCCGAATCGGGGACAGCCTGCGGGAAAAAAATGTCGTCATTACTTATGAGGACATCACGGACCGCAAATTTGCCGCCACGGAGCTGGAAAACTCACGAAAACAATTGAGGAATCTCACGGCCCATCTCCAGTCCGTCCGGGAAAAGGAGCGGACCCGCATTGCCCGGGAACTCCACGACGAACTCGGCCAGCTCCTTACCGCCATCAACACGGAGATCATCCTCCTGGGGAAAAAGATCCCCCCCGAGCTTACATCGCTGGTGGAGCGGACCCAGACCCTCTCCGGCCTTATCGACATGACCATGGAAACCCTCAAGCGGATCTACATGGCCTTGAGGCCGGGAATGCTGGACCATCTGGGACTGACTGCCTCCATAGGCTGGCAGGCGGAGGAATTTGAAAAACGAACGGGCATCCGTTGCCAGGTCAGTTTCGCCCCGGAAGACATCGTCCTCGATCCCGATCTGACGACGTCCCTGTTCCGGATCTTTCAGGAAACCCTGACCAATATCTCCCGTCACGCGGAGGCCTCCCGTGTCATCGCATCCCTGAAGGCCACGGGCAGGAAGATCCAGCTTACAGTCAAAGATAACGGCAAGGGAATCACCATGGAACAAATGACCAAACCCAATTCCTTCGGGCTCCTGGGCATCCGGGAACGGGCGGAATACTGGGGAGGAGAAGTGACCATCAAAGGGAAACCCGGGGAGGGAACGACGGTCAGCGTCACCATTCCCCTGCTCAAAAAAGGAGACGCATCATGAAAAAAATCAGAATTCTAATCGCCGATGACCATCCCATTGTCCGGGCGGGATTCAAGCAGGTCATTTCCGACACCCAGGATATGACCGTCGCCGATGAAGCGGAAAACGGCCAGGAGGTCCTGAATCTGATCAGGAAAAAGGATTACGACATCGTCCTCCTCGACATCTCCATGCCGGGAAGAAACGGACTGGAAGTCCTCAAAGACCTCAAAGTGGAAAAGCCCAAACTGCCGGTGATGATTCTGAGCATTTACCCCGAAGAACAATACGCCGTAAGAGCCCTCCGGGCAGGGGCCTCGGGATACATGACCAAGGCCAGCGCCCCCAACGAACTCATCGCCGCCATTCGCAAGATCTCTCAGGGAGGCAAATATATAAGCTCGTCCCTCGCGGAAAAACTAACCGATTATCTGGGTGAGGACGCCTCCAAGCCTCTTCACGAAAAACTATCGGACCGTGAATACCAGGTAATGATCATGATCGCCTCCGGGAAAACCGTCACCGACATCGCTGAGCAGCTTTGTCTCAGCGTCAAGACGATCAGCACGTACCGGAGCCATATCATCGAAAAAATGAGACTGAAAAATAATGCCGAAATCACCCTCTACGCTGTCCAGAACAAACTCGTAGAATAAATGGGGACGGTTCTATTTATCGATTTGAGGAATACATATCAGAAAACACATACCTGTTGACACAAAATGCATCTTCCCCTATACTGCTCCGCGGTTAGAGGAAACTAATATTTAGACTAGCGATGGATCAAACGGGAGACAATCCCAAAACAAAAGAAGGAGGTATTATTTATGAAGCGTGCATTAAGGTTGGCTGTTCTGGTTCTGGTAACGTGTTTTTTACTCTCCGGTCCGGCATTCAGTCAGGATCCTATGACTGCGGACGCCACCATCAAACTGTCGCAGGGACAGGTTGCTGTCGGTATTGGCTATAGCTGGGGAAAGGGCGTTTTAACCTATAAGGGCAAAGATTATCCCTTCAAGATTAACGGGCTGTCGGTAGTTGATGTGGGTATCAGCAGAGCGGATGCAACTGGTAATGTCTTTAAACTGAAAAAACTCAAAGACTTCAACGGGACCTACACCACCCTCTCGGCAGAGGCCACGGTTGCCGGCGGCGTCGGCGGCATTTCGATGCAGAATCAGAACGGGGTTATCATCAAACTCGTTGCCACAACACAGGGAGTCAATTTCAAGCTCGCCCTGGAAGGCGTAAAGCTGACACTGACAAAATAATTGACACTGCCTGAAAAAGTCCATCCACCCTGCCTCCCCGATAAAGGAGTGAGGCAGGGTGTTTCATTTCCCCCTCAAGAAAAGTAACAACAACCGCTTTAGTAAGGGTAAGGCTCTATCCCGCTCTTGAAGGGACCGGGGTGAGGATGTGGTCTCGGCGGCTTGATTTTCCTATCCTCTCATGGCGAGAAACCATCACATTGTCTGCCCCCTCGAGGTGTGACTATAACCTGCAAGGGTCTTGGCGATTTTTTATGGACATCTCAATCCCGGAGGCTTGGGACTTTTTGATACCAAGGGGAAAAAAGGGGTTTTGCGAGGGAAGCCGTATTTATGACCACCGAAAAGACAAGAAGAACTAGTTGGTAAAGGTTTTCAGCCCCTGTTACCTTTTAATAGCTGCTTCTCCAGTTTTACCAAGGTGACATAATGCTCGATGATATGATCCGGCATACCGTTCAATAGGGACAGAAGTTCTTTTTTGAAATGCTTTTTATCGGCGCGATCCCTTACCTGATTCTTTTTGCTCTCTTCTTTAGTGTCTTCTTCCTTGAAAAAGTCGATCATCGTTGTGGATAGTGCCTCTGCTACCATTTCCAGAGACTTCTGGGTGTAAAGACGTCTGCCACTTTCCAGTTGATTGATGTACCCTTGAGAAAGACCGCTTTCCAGGGCAAGTGCCTCCTGGGTTAGTCCTTTTCGGGTACGGATTGTCCTGATATTGTTGCCTACGATATTTTTTCTTTTCATGCGCCCATGATATTACAGCATGCAATTATCAACAAATGCACGGAGCAATATTATTGTTGATTAAAATATTGCATGGTGCTATGAAAAAAAGAAGGATTGGTTTATCGTTCTTTCTATAGAGCGCGTGTTAATGGTCCAACTTAGCAAGTATAATTAAACGATTTAACGAATAAAGAAGGGAGAGAATTAATATGAAGAAAGTAACTATGATGTTTGTTTTCGCCTTCCTAATGGTGTCAATTTTTAGTGTTTCCTTAGCCGAAGCAGCCAAACCAAAGAAAGCTGAAAAAGGAGGAAGCAATAGTGCGCTCGAGTCCAATTTAAAAACATACTTCTCAGAAAAGATACCATATGCAAATATTACTGCTGTAAAAGTTATTAAAGTTGGTGATGTTGTTAGTGTGAAGAGAAGGCAAGTTTTAACTAATAAGATTATCGAAGACCTTGAAAGGCCAGTTTTAGTAAATATAAAGGGGAAATGTAAATACAGTGACACGATAATAAATGAAAATGTCAAGCAAGTTTTACATAAGAATGAATGGGGAGAGTGGGCTCTAGGACAAGGCACTCAAACAGAGGACAGTATCGTGTCTGGAATGCTTTCTGCCACATTTGATGTCCAAAAATGTCCTTCTCTTGAAACTGGGCGGATGCAAAAGGAAAATTTACAGCGATTCGTTAAAAATAAAGATATGACAGTCATAGACACTCAGACGAACCTGATGTGGGCAGCGAAGGACAACGGGAGGGACATAGAATGGGCGGATGCGAAGTCATATTGTGATAACTATCGCGGAGATGGCTACACGGGCTGGAGGATGCCGACGGAGGATGAACTGGCCGAGTTGTATGGTGAAGTTAACAGTCATCCAATTTATATGTCTGACTGTGGTAAAAGTGCCCAATTAACAAAATTAATCCATCTTACTTGCAGTTGGGTGTGGACTTCCGAAACACGCAGCTCCAAAGCATACATATTCGGCTTCGATGATGGCAAAGGAGCTTGGCGTGACCAGTCCTATGCTGGCAAAGCTCGCGTACTTCCGGTACGATCCAAGGAATAGTATATAGGGCTTTTCTGGTCCAAGGCGAAATCCTGGCCGCGAAAATAAATATGCGCAGTATTATCGGAAAGTGTGTCAATGGCCAAGGATTAAACCGCTCGTATAATAGGCGGTAAAAAGCATGGAACTGAAATGGACAGATCCATCTAGATGTTAAAGTAGCTGCTAATGATGCTTTTGCAGATAGCGTAAAAAAGTGATATACGAATTTTATTCTTGGGATCGTGGGATAAGATAGGGGAATTTTACTCAGAACTCCGCGAGAGTTTTGATCGAATTATTAGGACATGATAAGAAAGATCAACATCATATTCCTCAGCGTAATCGCTGCCAGTCTTATCTTTTCAGGGGAAGCTTATTGCTGGGATCACGACGACAATATTGAAAAAGCGGTCCGGGATTTCAAGGGTCACTATAAAGAAAGCGGCATGAGCCTGATGCGGAGTCAGGTCAGTGGATGTTACAAGAGCGCCCTTAAGACGAAGAACAAGAAGAAGTTTGAATACTGCGCCGCTTATGATTCTTCGGCTTTTTTCCTGGATAATCAGATGGTTCAGAAAATGAATTTTCCCCCACAGGAATATTTTGTTTTGAATTCCGTTTCAAAAAGAATTGAAGATGGATTGGCGGCATTGGGTTACCCGGAAAACAAGCGTGGGACAGAGGCCAAGTTCATTGCTGATACAACCGCTAAGTGGTTCAAGGTTGTCTTTGAGAATTACTGACAGATGACATCACTCCCGGCTCTTGCTGCTGGAAAAGATCCAATATGATCATATCCTTATGACAGGCCAATTCCCAGGGCAAGTGCCTCCTGGGTCAGTCCTTTTCTATTTCTGATTATTCTGATGTTGTTGCCCACGACATTTTTCTTTTTATGCCCTTATGATATTACAATGTGCAATTATCAACAAGTACACGAAGCAATATATTTGTTGACAAAATAATTGCATGGTGTTATAAAAAAGTAGGGTCAAGTGGCATGAAAGCCTAAATTGTCAAACGATTTACGGAGCAATGCGAAATCAAAACAAGGAGAATGTAAAATGAAAAAGCTAATGTCGATTGTTTTTTTAGTTCTTTTTGCCCTGTCCATAGCTGGCGTCAGTTTCGCAGCTGAGACGAAAACAGCAGTAGAACCCACAAAAGCGGTAAAACTTTTCTCAAGTCAAAATATTAGCGTTACGACAATAGATTGTACGAGTAAAGATCAAATAGTGATTGCTGCTGGGCAGGGTTGTGGCAATTACTGTCAGGAGCTCTGCCATGGGAGAAGCGATTATTCGTCATGCTATAATCGTTGCATGAGAAACTGTAAATAACTCTAACTTTACGGACTCTGTGCCCAGCAGGAATCTGTCAGCCTATTCTCAATAAGACTTAAGCGTGGCCTAGTGCCTGAACACAAAAAGGAGTAACTTATGAGAACACAAAAATGTCCATCTTGTGATGCAGTAAACACACTTAAAGCCAAAACATGTTATAATTGTGGGAAAAAAATTGGTACTTGGGCATCTATTAAAACGATACTTATTGTTATAGGATTTATCATCTTAATAGCCTATTGCTCAAAATAGTGAGCATTAGTAGACCGACCTACCAAGACATATTTTTCAAGAAATTAGCGAGCCCCACGCCATCAGGGTAGCGCTGTACCCTAGAGTAACTTGCTGAGCAGCTACCCCTGAAAATTTGGTTTTTCCGGCATCTGATCGCATTCCATAAGCAAAGGACGGTTATTAATAGCGCCTTTGCTGCTATGAGCCATTTTGTTCTCTGCGGCTGCTACTTAATTATTATTGCAGGTGGAGAAAAGGGCAAATGTAAACGTGCATGATTTATGGGTTAGATACCATGGGTAATTACGCAGATTCGGCCATAATCGGTGCTTATTCCGGTGATTCCGCCACTCGATTCCGGAGGAAGTCGCCACCCTGATCCGGTGCAAAGCGCCAGGGGATTCCGGCCATTCCGCCACCCCTGATCGGAGCATAGCGACGCTGGATTTTTAGCTCTTTCTCATAGATGCTTTTTCAGGTCAAGCTGGCATATTTTTTTCTCAGTGAACCTCCTTTCATAGTCAGATTTATTTTGTGGGCATTGTGGATGAGCCGGTCAAGGATGGCATCGGCAATGGTGGGATCGCCGATTTGTTCATGCCAGTGTTCCACAGGGAGTTGACTGGTGACGATGGTGGAGGCATGACCATGCCTCTCTTCGACAACCTCCAGGAGGTCTCTCCGTTCGGTATCGGTCATGGGCGCGAGACCGAGATCATCAATGACCAGGACATGGGCCTTGGTAAGTTTGCTGATGGTCTTGCCGTAACTTCCGTCTCCCTTGGCCAGGGCCAGCTGATAGGAGAACTTGGGAGCGCGGATGTAGAGGGCGCGGTATCCTTCCCTGCAGGCCTTGTTGGTCAGGGCGCAGGCGAGGAAGGTTTTTCCCGCTCCGGTGGGGCCGGTTATTATGATGTTGTGGTGGCGCCGGACCCAGTCGCAAGAGATGAGGTTCATCATGACGGACTGATCGATTCCGCGTGGGGTTTTGTAGTCGATATCCTCCACGCAGGCGTTGAGCTTCAGTCGAGCATTCTTCAGGTAGCGATCCATCCGGTTGTCTTCCTGCCAGGTCCATTGGCGATCCACAATGAGGCCGAGACGATCCGCGAAGGAAAGACTGTCCATGTCCGGTTGATTGAGCTGTTCGGCGAAGGCCTCCGCCATACCCGTCAATCTCAGTTCATGAAGCTTGTTTATGGTTTGTTGATTAAGCATGGGTGGCCTCCTGTTGCTGGTAATATTCCCGACCTCGGATGTTGTAGTGGATGATTGGTTTTTCGAGACTGGGGGATTCCGTCAGTTCCTGCTGGTCAAGATTTGTTTTCAGGATCGATTCGACGCTTTTGTAGCTGTACGCTTTAAGGAGTAAGGCGCGGCCGCAGGCAGCTTCCACCCGCTCGGAAGAGTAGCGCTTTACCAGTCTGATGATGCCCAGACACGAGCGAAAGCCCTGCTGGGGATGGCGGCGATTTTCCATGATGCAGGCTGCCAGCGATCTGGTGTTGGGGCCATTTTTACCTGCCCAATCCAAGAGCCGGGAGGGGGTCCATTCCAGATATTTCTGATGGGCTTTGGGCATATGCTCAGTCAGGGTTGTGTGAGCGCCCTTGATGTAACTTCGCGCATGGCTGGCGACACGGCGGTTTTTAAACAATATCTCCAAGGTAGCGGTCGTCAGCCATACTTCAACCTGTTCTTTCACAAGCTGATAGGGAACGCTGTAATAGTGGCCTTCGATCTCGATATGGTAGTCGACGTTGACCCGGGCCTTCCTGCACTCGGCATATTGATAGGAAGCGGAAGGAAGAGGTTTCAAGGCTGGACGGTCGATGTTTTCGTAAAGACTCCTACGGCTGCCCTCCATCTTCTGGAACTTGCGATTGTTGAGTTCCTGGAGCTTTTCGGCAACGGCCCGGTTCAACTCCTCGATGCTGAAGAAGGTGTGGTTCCGGAGCGCCGCCAGGATCCATCGCTCCGCCAAGAGAACCGCCGATTCCACCTTGGCTTTGTCCTTCGGTTTGAAAGCACGGGCAGGGATAATGACGGTGCCGTAGTGGCAAGCCAACTTGTGATAGGTCGGATTGATGTCCGGTTCGTAGTAACAGGGCTTGGTCACGCCTGTCTTCAAGTTATCGGGGACAATGATCTCTGGAACGCCCCCAAAGAAACTGAGCGCCCGGGCATTGGCATCAATCCAGGAAGGAAGATCCTGAGAAAAACTTGCCCAGGCAAACGTATAATTGCTGGCCCCCAGAGTGGCCAAAAATAAATAGGCGTCTCTGGTTTCTCCCGTTATCGGATCAGTCACCGGAATTGTCTGACCGGCGTAGTCGACAAAAACCTTTTCTCCCGCCCGGTGGGTCTGACGAAGGCAGACGTCCAGCTTGTCGCGCCACTGGTGATAATGAAAACAAAACTGACTGTATTGATACCCGTCCGGGTTGGCCTGCCTGTATTCCAGCCACAGGAGGCGGAGTGTAACCGACTTGCGGGTCAGCTCTTTGTGGATATACTCCAAGTCTGGAAGAACCCACTTTTCGGAAGATTCTACTGGGCTGGATGAAAACAGGAGGGCTTCCAGTTGACCGTCATCGATATCGGACGCCAATGGCCAGCTCAGACCGGCACGCTGGGCACGTTCCACATACTCTCGGACCGTACTGCGGGCAATGTTGCAACTCTGGGCAACTTGTTTGTTGGAGAACTTTTTCTCCCACTTTAATCGTAAAACTTCTTTTATGGTACGCATGGATAACCTTTCCGCCGCCACTGGTGCCTCCCACTTTTTGGGGAGAGATCTAACGGCTTCTATTGGATTTATCCAGCTTCGCTTATGCTCCTCAAGGGGGTGGCGGATTGCTCCGGAATACCATGGCGGAATCCGCCGGAATCGAGTGGCGGAATGAAACGGAATTGGGTGGCGCTTTCAAACGGAATCAGGTGGCGGCTTGCGCCGGAATACGCAATAATCGGAGGCGAACATGTGGAATATGAAGCCAAATTACACTGGCGGATCTATTCGTCTATGACAGCTTTGTTTTCCTTGTGGCTATCCCCAATTATTCGCCAGATGACCAGCGAATTCGTAATCACCAACAAACGGGTCATCATGAAAACCGGCTTTATTTCCAGAAAAACCTTTGAGATGAATCTGCAAAAGATTGAATCCGTCAATGTAGATCAATCTTTCTGGGGGCGGCTCATGGGGTTTGGTACGGTGAGTATTATCGGTACTGGGGGCTCGCGAGAATCATTTGCGGACATCGCCAATCCCCTCTTATTCCGCCGTAAGTTCCAGGAAATGGACATTTTAATAGAAAAGAGATGAAAGATGTCTGGTAAAGCGCCCAAGCACAGACCAAGCACAGAAAAGGCTTGAACGAGAATATGATTATAACAATCTACCGTTTCAATGTCAAAAATTGAATTGTGGCTTACAAAAATATGGGGCGCTGAATGATGTGATTTTACGCCATGGCATCATTTCTCCCCTCTGTGCTTATGATCTTCTCCTTGCCTATGATTATCTTTAGCGGCGCCAATATTACTCACTTTGCCTTTTTGAACACGACAAGTACATCCGCATCATTTCCAATAACGACAGGTGATTGTTCAATGCCGGAAAGCCTCCTGGCCATGTACGGTACATGGTCTTTCAGATACTGCGCCATCTCGCCTACCGTAACCTCGCCGTCCTTATTAAGGTCCGCATGGCCTTGTAAGCCTTTCAGAAAGTAATAGGTAAACAAAGAATGTTTCTTTTCAGGATACCATGTGGAAACTTGATCCACGGCAGCACTGGTAATTACCACAGCATTGGCAGGACCCTGGAATTCCTTTTTGACTTTCACCAAGGCAGGACTGATGTTCTTGAAGATCATGCCTTTTTCTGAATTGCCTGAAAAGCAGGTATCCAGTACAATGGTCATTCCCTTCGCCGGAATTTTTGCCAAGTTATCATAGAAAGTTTGGAGCCGGTAGCCGTTAGATTTCAGATCCCGAGGGTTGGCATCTACCGGCACAAAATAGGCATCAGTCGTCTCCAGGTCTGGGGCGCCATGTCCCACATAGTAGACAAAGACTCGCGAAACATCTTTCTTTACATATTTAAACAGTCTCCCTCTGTGATCTCTCTCGCTTCCAAAAAACTCGTTAAACTTGGTCAGGGTTGCATCTTCGGCATATAGTATGTTGTTCGCATCATAACCAAAAGTTTGAATGAGATAATCTCTCATGGTCTTGGCATCCCGGCTGGCAAATTCTACATCAGGAGATCCTGAAGCGGCGTAGTTTCGGTTACCAATGACTACAGCCACATCAAATTTTCCAGCCTTTTGACCAGCAGGAATATTCATATCCACGTCTATGGTCAACCCACCAGCCAATTTGATATCAGCTTTCCTTGGTGTATCTTCCCCTTTAACAACGACCTCTTGTATCTTTTTCTGGTAGGAATTCATTACCAAGCTGGTTATAATTTGCGAAGTGTTAAACTTGGGATGCGCCTCAGCTAGGTTAACAGTGATGGGGATATTTTCTCCATTAGCTATCTTGTTGTTAGTATAAAATGAAAACTTAAAGTCCTTGAACTGCCCGGATGATATTGAGCCCATATTGAAACGAGTCCCGGTTTCACCGGCAACAAAGACATTTTTACCAACCAGTACATCTGCTGTAACATCCCTGGCAATTCCAAGACCAATATTCTGGATGCGTACAGTCAGATCTACCACTGTATTTGGCTCAACACGTCCACCACCCTTCTGGTCATCAACGCCAATATCTGCAATTACAAGTTGCGGTGCCTCCAATGCCTTGGTAGCAAAGGAAATTTTCATGGGATCTGGCTCAAAACCATTTGCTTCTTTAACAACTACCAGCAGGGTGACATTTGCCGCCGAAATATCCTCAGCAGCTCTGAGATCGATCTCCTTCCTGGCTATTTTACCTGCCTGAACTGTCCCAATGGAAATTTGCCTCTCAAATTCAAGCCCCTTTATTTTCGGATCACTCTTTATCTCTGCCTTTACATCATAAGCGGTGCCTTTGCCATGGTTTTGGAGAATAATGATTAGTTTCCCCGTCTCCTCTGCATCAAGGATATTGTTACCTGAAGGATCAGTAAATTGGATAGATGCAATCAGGTTTGGCGGCAACGGACTGGATTGAGGGGGCACTGGGATCGAATGAAGCGGTGCCGCACGCGGTAGAATGTCGTATCCTATATATTGCAAGTCACTAAGAAAATATCGAGACTGGTTACCGCCCTTGAACATGGGTCCTTCCTTACAAAATTTAAATTTATAGCCGGCACCTGGAAATTCTCCACAGTACATCTGTGATCCTAGTGAACTTAAACCACACTTTTCCATGGTGACTTGTTGGGCTGACCTAAAACTTTGTGGTATATTTTCAGGGTGTCTCTTATATTCCCCGTTATAATATTCTTTTTCATCATTTACTGTAGGACCCGCCTTCCAAAGGCGTACCCCTTTCGTATTTTCATCCGGGCAGTACACCCATACAGAGAGATCATCTTTATTGACGTATATTTCGGGCAAATATTTTTCGCACCCCAACATATGCATAGTGACAAACTGACGACCATTTTCAAATTCTTTGACATTAATACCGTATACCAATGAACAACCAGAGAAACAAACCACACAAATCACAAGGAAAAGTAGTTTTATATGGATCAAATACATGTCCTGCGCCCTTCTCATGCATTCCCTCATGACATCTTCAACTTAGCGCCCATCTACTACTTCGTAGGGAATAATTACATCCTCAATATAATCAGCAATCTCAGACAGGCGTCGAAAATACTCAATGATGTTTATTGGTGACGTTTCGGCAAACATATCCCTAATCCGGAGACCGCTTGAACGGTCCCATGCGATGACAAAGAAAGCCTCTGCATCCCTCTGATGGCTTGGCATAGTCTCCATCTTTAGCTCAACACTGGCGTTCTTACTGGGGAAGACGAAGTCCTTACCGGCGGCAATAATGTTATTTCGCTCGTGGCTGTTGGGAAAAATAAGGGAAACATTATCATCGGCCATGATATTGAAAATGGCAATTTCAGCTTCACGGTTTGTCTGAATGGATATCGTTGCTTTCTCTCCATTCCTGAAGACAGAACTGTTCAGTTTTGCCTTGAGGCCAATGGTAGCTGCTTTTTTCTTTGGAACATAGACATCTGCGGAAAGGCGGACTCGATACTCGGGTATGGGGGCGGTAGCAGAATCTTTCTGGTATTGGTTTAGGGGTGCCCACGAAACTTTTTCTCTGACGATGAATCCCCGTGCGTATGTTTTGATGAAGTCGGCGGCAAGGATAAAGTTAGTGACCAGTGTACTTGAAGTAACAGAAACACAAGCAGCCTGTTCGATTACTGATACCCTTGCCCGTTGTAAAGCCAGCAACTGAGATTGCTCGGCACTCATTCCAACAATTGCGCATGAACCTTCACCCTGAACGCCCTTTATTATCTGACCTGATTGGGGAGCATCCATCTCAGCACTTAAGATTCCCGGTGGAGAGATCAAGTGGAGCATTATTGAAAGAATAATTAGCCGAGTGGACCAGCGTTTCCAGATACCGTAGACTGCCATTTGTTTTCTCAGCTGACCTCTTCTTTTCCACCCTCTGCCATGATACGGATTTTTATTAATGAACGCTAACTACGGCGCTTTCCCTGAAGAATGCTTATAACCTGAAATAGTGGCACGAAATCCGCTTAATTTTATATAACTACTTGACATAATTGGATATTTATGATAGTTTAAGTCCCAGGAAATGACACCTGGGAGGTGAATATGAAGCCGGTGGAATT
>Ga0247840_10000553_pt1 | contig 77404 bp, 58 predicted proteins | sample LaCruzMarch2015__FD_192404 | JGI IMG/M metagenome (GOLD analysis project Ga0247840, IMG submission 192404) | Freshwater microbial communities from meromictic Lake La Cruz, Castile-La Mancha, Spain - LaCruzMarch2015_17m | ecosystem: Environmental > Aquatic > Freshwater > Lake | place: Spain... | reverse complement strand
CCAGTATATTTGTACCCGTGACGAGTGTTTTCATAGCCTTGTTTTCGCACATCTAAGGTAGAAAACATCTCGTCGCTTTTTATAACATCACGTGCACAAATTGAAAGTGCTCCCGATGAATAATACAATCAAAATAGTTTTAGCGATTTTATTTTTTATCTGTTTGGCAGATATGCCTTATGGCTTTTACCAATTTGTAAGGTTTACAGGACTAGTTGGCTTTGCAATTTTAGCTTATCAAGCTAACCAACAAGGTAGGCAGGCAGAAATGATTATTTACGGTGGTCTTGCGTTGCTCTTTCAACCGTTTTTCAAAATCGCACTTGGCAGAGAGTTGTGGAACATAGTTGACTTAGTTGTTGGAATAGGACTTTTAATATCGACATTTACGCAACCAAAGGAAAACCAACCTTAAAAGTAAAGTAAGCCCCCGGCCAACCCCATATTACCCACTGTGCCCCTTTTGCATTACCCTTGCTATGACCAGCAGGGCCATCCACTTGACTGACTTTGTGGGTAGGCAGGGCGTTTAACAAATGGGGGAGGTATGTCAGCAAATCGACGCCGACCAGTTTCGCAAGCAACGCGGGCTTATTCTCCGGCCAATGGCGCAGGGTTGGCCGTGCGGTACACGGAAGCGGTTGGCTGGCCTGCCGAGCGCGCATGAAGGCGATAAACGCTGGTCTGGCGTTTGTGGGTTTCACAAAGGGGAGCTTACCCCCAAAACTAAACGTACCTTACATCGCCTGCCAGATAACCCTTAATCAGCTGCGCCACATCTACCTCCGGCGACTTCCACAATGCGCTCATGCCCACCGCCTCGGCGCCAGCCACATTTTCCGGCACATCATCGATGAAAACCGTTTCCCGTGGATTCATTTCGGCGTCGGCCAATACGTATTCAAACGCGTCGGCATCGGGTTTGCGCAGCCGAATGAGGTGGGAGTAGTACGCGCCGTCGAAGTACAGCGCACGGTAGTCCGACAGGCCGTGGGTGCGCAGCATGTAGTCGTCTATCCAGTCGGCATGCAGTTCGTTGATGTTGCTGAGCAGAAACACCCCGTGGGTTTGGCGAAGCTGGAGCAGCATATCGAGCCGGGCTTTCGGAAAATCCAAAAATATGGAATTCCACACCGCCACCACCGACTCCGGCGACAGCGCCGGCTCCACGGCGTGGCACAACGTGTGCACAAATTCCTCCGTGCTGATGCCGCCGGTTTCGTACAGGTTAAAAAACCGCCGGGCCAGCAACTGATCGCGCACTTGATCGTACGATGCGCCCATCAGCTGCCTGAACCCCGTGTCGATCCGGCTTAAATCTAGGTCGAAGAGCACATTGCCCAAATCGAACAATACGTTTTTGATCATGTTTTAGAAATTTTATATCAAAACCGCCACAATGATCGGGGTACTTTCCGAACAAAATTCCTTTTGGCTCATTTAAATTGCCGTTGTTCGCATTCCCTTCCCGATATTTGACCCGAAAACTCGAAAACTCGAAAACTCAAAACTCCCAACTCAAAACTCAAAACTCATTCACTCAAAACTGACCAATGGCACGTGTTGAATTAGTGATGCCCAAGATGGGCGAAAGCATCATGGAAGCGACCATTTTGAAATGGCGCAAAAAACCGGGTGACACCGTAGCGCTTGATGAGCCAGTGCTGGACATTGCCACTGATAAAGTGGACAGTGAGGTGCCTTCACCCATTGCCGGCGTCATTGCCGAGTTGTTGTTCCAGGAAAACGACGTGGTGCCCATCAACACGCCCATTGCCATCATCGAAACGGAAGCCAGCGCTGGCGTACCTGCGGCCTCCCCTGCGGTGCAAGCCCCTGCAACGCCCACCAATGGACAGACGCCTCAACCCGCAGCCGTACCCTTTGTGCCCGCTGCGGCAACCGAAGCGCCTGCATCGAGCGACAGCAACCGCTTCTACTCGCCCCTGGTGCGCACCATCGCCAAAGAGGAAGGCATTGGTGTGGCCGAATTAGACCGCCTGCCGGGCACCGGACAAGAAGGCCGCGTGACCAAAAAAGACATACTGGCCTATGTGGCCAACCGCAGCGCAGCACCCGCCGTGCAAACAACGCAAAGCGCCCCACCGCCGCCTGCACCTGCCGCTCAACCCATTCCAGCCCCTGCGGTCAGCATATCGGGCAACGTGGAAATCATAGAAATGGACCGCATGCGCAAGCTCATAGCCGACCACATGGTGATGAGCAAACAAACCAGCCCGCACGTCACCTCTTACGTAGAAGTGGACGTGACCAATATCGTCAACTGGCGCAACGGCATCAAAGACCAATTCAAAAAGGAATACAAGGAAAACATCACCTTCACGCCCATTTTCATAGAGGCGGTGGTGCGCGCCATACGCGATTTCCCGATGGTCAACGTATCGGTAGATGGCTCACGCATCATCGTTAAAAAAGACATCAACATCGGCATGGCAGCGGCGCTGCCCAGTGGCAACCTCATTGTGCCCGTCATCAAAAATGCGGATAACCTCAGCCTGGTCGGCTTGTCTAAAGCCGTAAACGACCTTGCCAACCGCGCCCGCACAAACGCGCTGAAACCCGACGAAGTACAAGGCGGCACATTTACCCTCACCAATGTGGGTACTTTTGGCAACGTGATGGGCACCCCCATCATCAACCAGCCCCAGGTGGCCATTCTGGCCGTGGGGGCCATCCGCAAAAAACCGGCGGTGCTCGAAACGGAATATGGAGATGTAATTGCCGTGCGCCAAATGATGTTCCTGTCATTGGCCTATGACCACCGCGTGGTCGATGGCATGCTCGGAGGCTCTTTCCTCCGCCGCATTGGGGATTATATGGAGCAGTTTGATACCAAGCGCAGCTTGTGAATGAGTGGAGGAGTTGAATGAGTGGAGGAGTTGAGGGGTTGAGGGGTTGAGGAGTTGAAATACTGTTCTTCCCTCCCTCGTAAATTGAACCACTCAACTCCTCCACTCCTAAACTCCTAAACCACTAAAAAATTACTGTTCTTTTTTGGCGCAGCAAGCCTTGCCTTCGGCTTTGTCGGAAGAGCAGCAGGCTTTGGCACCTGTGGCCGTAGAAGTGCCGCAGCTTTTTTTCACCATGCCTTCTGTGGCGGTGGAAGTGCTGCCTTTAGGGGCTACATTGACAAATGCATTGCTGGCTTCGTCGTACTGAACACTGACCAAACGCACGTTGCCGGTCTGGTCGGCTTCTTTGCGCATGTAGGATACGGTGCCGTCTTCGGCTACGCGCGACTCGATGGTGGCGTCGCTTTTAGCAGCAGAAGCGGCCTTGGAAGCGCAGCAGGATTTGCCGCTGGCAGTCGACATTTTGGCACCGCCGCAGCTTTGTGCATTGGCCGTAGCTGCACCAACTACAAACAGGAAAGACAGGAGAAAAAGGACTTTTTGCATGGGAACGTTTTTTATTGAAGTGAAAAATGACTATTTGAACGATCAAAAGTAAATCGGTTTAGTCAAACTTGACAGGGATTGGGCAAACTTTAACAATGCTGTTTGCGTGCGCCCTACCCCTTTAATATCGAACGATAGCGGGCAGGATCGTTGAACAGCTTGACCGCTTCTTCCACATAGGGATCGTTAACCAGGCTTTTGCGCACTTTTCCGCTTTGGAAATAGTATCTGCCAACGATTTCGGATTCAATTTCGCGGATGATTCGGTTCTTCTGGGCTTCCAGCGCGCCTGCTTTTTGGGTCTGGATGCGGGTTTGTACGGCGGCGATTTCGGCAGACAGGCTGATTTGATCCTTTTCGGCGGCTGTTTGCAGGGCTTTGAGTTGTTTTTCTGCTTCCGTTTCGAATTCAAATCCGGATTGCTTGACGTACTCGGTGAACGCGGGCCAGTCTTGAAACCGGAATAACTCGGCGGAGTCGATGCCCGGATGTTTGAGCGCCCAGTCGGTGACGTAGTTGAAAATGGTGTTTTGCTCCAGCAGGGCGCGGGTGATGCCGGAGGGGGTATCCACGGGGATGAGCACGTCGGGTTTGACGCCGCCGCCGTCGAGCACCGTGCGGCCGTTGCGTGTTTTGAAGGGCGCGCGTTCGGCCTCGGGGATGTCTACCGGTTCGCCATTTTTGTACCGCACGGCCTGTATGCAGCGGCCGGAGGGAATGTAGTATTTAGCGGTGGTGAGTTTGATGCGGGCGTTATACCCGATGTCTTTTTGGTTTTGCACCAACCCTTTGCCATAGCTTCGCTGCCCGATGAGCACCCCGCGGTCGAGGTCTTGAATGGCACCACTAACGATCTCGCTGGCCGAGGCGCTGTGGTTATCGATGAGTACGGCTACGGGAATTTCGGTGTCGACAGGCGACTCGGATGTGCTGAAGCTGCGATCCCATTCGGGCACTTTGCCCTTGGTACTCACGATCAACTCGCCCTGTGTAATGAACACATTGGAGAGCTTGACCGCTTCGTCGAGCAAGCCGCCGCCATTTTGGCGCAAATCGAGGATAACGCCTTTCAGGTCGGGGTTTTGCGCTTTGAGTTTGCGCAGCGCCTCGGCTACGTTCTGGCCAGCGTCGCGCGTGAACGTGGTGAGGTACACATACCCCACGCCCTCGGCGACCATACCGGAGTGGGGCACGTTTTTCGATTCAATTTCGGCACGTTCGAGGCTGATGCGCACGTCTTTGGCGCTTCCGGGTCGGCGCACGGTCAGTTCCGCCTTGGTGCCTGGAAAGCCGCGCAGGAAGTACAACACCTCCTCGGTGCTGCGGCCTTTGGCATTTTGGCCGTCCACGGTCACGATGGCGTCGCCCACTTTCAGGCCTGCTTTTTGGGCCGGACTGCCCTCGTAGATGTCGGTGACCACCATATAATCGCCCATGGTTTTGCCGGCAGCGCCAAAACCGGCATGTCGGCCTTCCGACTGGATGCGGTAGAATTCGATGTCTGTTTCGGAGATGTAATTGGTAAACGGGTCGAGTTCGCCGAGCATGGCGTCCATAGCGTGGCGCATCACCTTACTGGGGTCCAGCTCATCTACATAACTGTGGTTGACCTCCTTGTATGCGTTGGCAAACAGCTCAAGGTTTTTGGAGATGTCGAAGTACTTGGGTTGGGCAGCCAATTGAAAACCGGCCAACAGGGCAATGAGGAGTGGAAGTTTATGTGTCATAACAGCCTCGATAACGGGAATGTGGGTAGTGTTAGTGCTTAAAACAAGCAAAGGTAGCGGCTTACCCCAAAAAATGGTTCAACACGCTGAGCAGTTCGGCTGGTTTTTCCGCATGCACCCAATGGCCGGCACCTTCTATGGTTTGGAGTTGTGCGTGTGGAAAAAGGGAACGGATGAGGGGCATGTCCTCGTCCTGGATATACCCGGAGCGGCTGCCGCGCACAAACAGCGCAGGGCCCTCGTAGGGGGTTCCGGTTACCGGCGCCAGGATGTTTTGATATTCGGCGTGCAGCACGGGCAAATTCATTTTCCAGGAATAGCTGCCATCCGGGTGGCGGGTGATGTTTTTCAGTAAAAATTGCAAGGTCGGGACGTCCGTGATGCGGGCCGACAGGAACGCTTCTGCTTCAGAACGGGCGTTGACGGCACCCATATCGAGGCTGAGCATGGCTTCAAACAGGCTGGAATGGCCGTCGGTGGCTTGTCCGGGCGCGATGTCTATGACCACCAATTGTTCGACTAATTCGGGGTAGCTCAAGGCCATTTGCATGGCCACTTTGCCACCCATGGAGTGCCCGATGAAGGCGGCGCGCGGGATACCAATATGGTTCAGGAGCGCGCGGAGGTCCTCCACCATGTCGGCGTACGCATGGGTATTGGCGTGTGGTGATCGGCCGTGGTTGCGGTGGTCGGGGGTGATCACCCAGTGGTGTTCGGCTAATCCTTTGGCCACGGTTTGCAGGTTGTCGGAAAACCCGAACAGGCCGTGGAGGAACAGGATGGGGCTGCCCTGGCCGAATTCGCGGTAGTAGAGTTGCATGGTGTTCATCGGGAAGTAGTTGTTCGGTTCCTGTATCTTTGGCATGATGAACGAAACAAATTAATTGGAACAAAATTATGCAACTTGGGTTTTATGCTCACGATTTTACAAATGTGTTAAATTTGCCCTGATTAAATTATGAAAACAATCGGCCAGTACGCCTGCATGATCTTTATTTGTTGTTGCATGGCACCTGTTCAGGCCCAAACGGAATTTTCTGTGGGCATGGATACCTTTTCTATACAAGACATGCCGGGTTTGCACTCCTTCGCTTATGCACAGGCTGGCAACAAAGTGCTGTTTGTGGGCGGGCGTCGCGACGGCCTGCATGGTCAGTTCGACGCTTTCAACGAGGCCGGTGCGAACAAAGAAGTGTTCGTGGTGGATCTGGAAGCCCGGCAGGTATGGAGCGCTTCAACCGCGGGTCTGCCCGCTGCCGTCCGGGAACAACTGCAAACTGCAGGCATGCAATTTTATCAAGACGGCGATAAACTCCTCTTTCTGGGCGGTTATGGCTTCAGCCCCACCAAAAACAACTACATCACCCATGCCGCGTTGCTCAGCATAGATGCGCCTGCGCTGATGAACGCTGTAATAAATGGTGGTGACATCGCTCCCCATTTTCAACAGGTGCAAGACACCTTTTTTGCCGTTGCCGGGGGCGGGCTTGAAAAAATCGGCGATACCTATTACCTCGTTGGTGGGCATTTTTTCGAAGGGTTTTATGCTTCCGGATGGGGCGGTACGGCCAAACAGGTATATACCGACGCCATACGCAAATTCAAACTTGATTTGAGCGGGCCCGTGCCCGCAGTTTACGATCAACAAAGCACTGTAGATCAGTGGAATTTACACCGCCGTGATTACAATCTGGTGCCACAAATCATGCCCGATGGACGCCAGGGCCTGACCATTTTTTCAGGTGTTTTTCAACCCGGACAGGCTGCCCTTCCGTTCTTGAACTTAGTGAACATTACCGAGTCGGGCCATGCGCCGGTAGAAAATTTCAACCAGTACCTTACCCAATACCATTCGGCCAAGTTACCGGTGTACGACAGCATCCGGCAGGAGATGCACACCTTTTTCTTTGGCGGCATGAGCCAGTACACACCTGACGCCGCAGGTAATCTGATTAAAGACAACCGCATTCCGTTTACCAATCAAATCAGCCGGATCACCCGCGATGCACAAGGGAAATACACGGAGTCCCTGATGCGCACACGAATGCCTTTTCACACAGGCACCAACAGTGAATTGATTCTTTTGCCGAATACGCCGCTGCACGGTGCTAAAATCGTTGACGGTACCCAATTCAACACCGACTCCCTGTTGGTAGGATACCTGTTTGGCGGCATACAGACACCGTCAACAGACCTGAATCCTTATGTGAATGATAATACGTCGGCCACTTCGGCGGGCAGTGTATTTTTCAAAGTATATCTGAAGCGTTCGCCGACCGTCTCGGCTAAAGCGATTCCGCTAAACGGCCGTTTTGACCTGCAATTATCGCTGTACCCCAATCCGGCGTCCAGAGCGTTGTATGTCTCTTTAGCCACCCCTCAAGCGTCGGGTTTGAGGCTGATTCTGCAAAACACGGAAGGCAAAATATGCCGCGAGTGGCAATATGACAACCAGCCTGCTGGACAGTTGTCTGTGAATCTGGAGCTGCCTACCCTGTCTCCTGGCCCCTATTTCCTCACCGCCAATGTGGCTGGCATATACATGAGTAGTCAAATTTTCTTCATCAACCAATTCTAAATCAAATGTTTAAAAACATCTTACGCTCTCTTGTGTGTGTGTGCTGGTGTGCTTCGTTCGCATCGGCTCAGTCTATTACGGTTTATGCCGACAGCCTTGCTGTCCCGATTGGGATACAACGCAGCGCAAACGGCAACCTTTGGGTAGCTCAGGTAGGCACGGGCAATGACGACGGTAAAATTTCAGTAGTGACCACCGATGGCCGGGTTTTTGACGTCGTGACCGGAATACCTTCCTCCCTGAATGCTGCCACCGGCGAGTTGGTGGGCGTTTGGCGCAGCTATGAAATGCCCAACAATCGGTTGATGGTGGTCTCCGGCGAAGGAAGCCACCCATACTCCGGCACTTTGCTTACCTACGACCTGACGGGCTTTAACCTTGGTGATGCCCCGAAGCCACTGCTTAGCTTCGAAGCAGCGTTTAATGTCGACGATTATGTGTTAGCCCAAGGCAACATGAACAGCAATCCGTACAGCATGGTCGAAAACAGCGCAGGCGACTGGATGATTGTGGATGCCGGTGCCAACACTATTTTCCAGCGGAAAATCGGCACCGACACCATGAGTATACTCCAAAAATTTGCCGACCTCAGCAACCCTACTCCTGTAGGCCCGCCTGTGATCAATTACGTGCCGACAAAACTCATTTCCGACGGGAAAGACGGCTATTACCTGTGCAACCTCACCGGTTTTCCATTTGTAACGGGATTAGCCAAGATTGTGCACATATCGAAAACCGGTGTGGTGACCGACTATGCAACAGACCTGGCTATGCTGGTAGACATCGCCGTTGATCCTGCAGACAGCAGCCTGGTAGCGCTTCAATTCGCCGAATTTGGCTTTGCTCCGGCACCTGGATGGACACCTTCCACTGCCAAATTGACCAAAATTTTCCCTAACGGTACGAAAGCGGTATTGGCTCAAGGGTTTGGCCCATCGGCTGGCATGGCGCTTGCACCCAACGGCGATGTATTCGTGAGTGCCATTGGAAGCGGCGAAATCCTCAAAATAGCCCTGTCTTCCGCTGCAAACGAACCCGGGTTTGATGGAGCCGACGTGGTGTTGTCCCCTAATCCGGCCACAAATGAAATGACCGTGTTTGCCAACGGCATAGATACACAAGATGCCTTCATGACCGTAGTAGATGCACATGGCCGAGTGATGCTTACCCAACGCGTGGCCTCCGAGCTTATGCTGCTGAACTTATCCGACATGCCTGGCGGTGCTTACTATCTGAACCTTCGCAGCGGAGCGCAACAGGTTACCCGCGTGTTTGTCAAGCTGTAAAATGGCAAAATGCCTGTCCGTACAAGCGGATTTGTCGGGCATTCAGTAGATTCTATTATTTTTGCAACATGAATCTACTGACATTAAAACGGATCCCACTGGCTGCCCTGACCACTTTGGTGGTTTGGGCAGCTTGTTCAGGCGATACTTCGACCCGACAAGAGGCTTCCAACATCGACCCCACCTTGGCAGCGCTCAATGCATTGGTCTCCAAGTCTCCCAAAGACGACTCCCTCCGTTTACTCCGCGCTGAATACTACTACAATGTGGAAGCCTACGACGAAGCACTGGCCGACCTGGGCGCAGCCATGCAACTCGATTCGCTGAATCCGGCAACCCACCACCTGCTGGCCGATGTCTTGCTGGATTATGGCCGGCCCAACGACTCCAAGCGCGCCATCATCGTGCTGGAAGAAGCTGCGCGCAAATTTCCCGACCGCATCCCCACCCTCCTCAAACTCAGCGAGTTTCAACTCATCGTCAAGCAACACGGCGATGCCCTCAAAACCCTCGACCGCATCCTGCAACGCGATCCCCAAAACGCCGATGCGTTTTACATGGCTGGCCGCGTGGCGCTGGATCAGGGCGATACCACGCGATCCATCGTCGCTTTGCGCAAATCCCTCACATTTGACGCAGACAACATAGACGCCTGGCTCATCCTCGGCCGCGTTTACACCAACCGTAAAAATCCGCAAGCGCTCCAGTGTTTTGACAATGCCTTGCGCATAGACTCGACCCTGCTGGAAGCCCAGGAGTACAAAGGCGCGTACTACAAACGCATGGGCCAATTCGACGAAGCTTTTGCCATTTACCGCAACATCATCCGACGCAACCCTGACTACTCCAACGCGTTTTTCGACATGGGCATGATATACCTGGAAATGGACTCGCTCAATAAAGCATACAGCAATTTCAACCTGGCCGCCAAAACCGATCCCTTGTTTGTAAAAGCCTATTATTTCAGGGGCTTATCGAGCGAACTCCTGGGCAATACCGACGCTGCAAAAGCAGACTACAACCAGGCAAGCCGGATGGCACCGAGCTATCCGGAACCCAAAGAGGCCCTGGAGCGGTTGAAATAAACAGGGCCAATTTTTTGTCAAAAAGCTTATTTTTGCAACTTTTTTGACAAATAACGGGTTTCCAAAAATATGTTTCCCACGTACGATGTCATTGTAGTAGGTGCCGGCCATGCCGGTTGCGAAGCCGCCGTAGCCGCCGCCAACATGGGCGCTAAAGTGTTGTTGGCCACCATGAACATGCAGACCATCGGCCAAATGAGCTGCAACCCCGCCATGGGCGGCGTGGCCAAAGGGCAAATCGTGCGCGAGGTAGACGCCCTGGGCGGCTATTCGGGCATAGTGACCGACCGCACCATGATTCAGTTCCGCATGCTCAACCGGTCAAAAGGCCCTGCGATGTGGAGTCCGCGCGCCCAAAGCGATCGCATGCGCTTTGCCAACGAATGGCGCATCATGCTGGAAAACCACCCGAATATCGACTTTTGGCAGGAAATGGTGACCGGCCTGGTGGTCAAAGACCGTCGGGTTCAAGGCGTATACACCGGCATGGGCATTGAAATAGCTGCCAAAGCCGTCGTGCTCACCAACGGCACTTTTCTCAACGGCATCATCCACATTGGGGAAAAACAGTTTGGCGGCGGCCGCGCCGGCGAAAGCGCCGCCCGTGGCATTACCGAGCAACTTGTGGAACTGGGCTTTGAAGCCGGACGCATGAAAACCGGCACCCCGCCCCGCATCGACGGACGCACCATAGACTACAGCCGCTGCGAAATACAACCCGGCGACGACCCCGCTGGCCGCTTTTCGTACACCAACACCCCGCCGCTCGCCGACCAAATGCCCTGCTACATCACGTATACCAATACGGAGGTGCACGACATTCTGCGCACAGGCTTCGACAAATCGCCCATGTTCAACGGCCGCATTCAGGGACTCGGGCCACGCTACTGCCCCAGCATTGAAGACAAAATTGACCGCTTTGCCGACCGCGACCGCCACCAGCTGTTCATAGAGCCCGAAGGCCGCGATACGTGCGAAATTTACATCAACGGCTTCTCCTCGTCGCTGCCGGAAGATGTGCAGTACAAAGCCCTGCGCGCCATACCCGGACTGGAAAATGCCAAAATGTTCAGGCCGGGGTACGCCATTGAATACGACTACTTTCCGCCCACCCAACTCCAAACCACGCTGGAAACCAATCTGGTGAAAAACCTGTTTTTTGCCGGACAGATAAACGGCACCACCGGCTATGAAGAAGCCGCCTGCCAGGGCCTTATGGCCGGGTTAAACGCCGCATTAGCCGTGCAGGAGCGCGACCCATTGGTGCTCAAACGCAGCGAAGCCTACATTGGCGTACTCATAGACGATCTGGTGAACAAAGGCACCGAGGAGCCCTACCGCATGTTTACGAGCAGGGCGGAGTACCGCATTTTGTTGCGCCAGGACAACGCTGACCTGAGGCTCACGCCACTTGTACACGCTCTGGGCATGCATGGCCTCGACGAGCGCATGGCCCGCGTGCGTGAAAAACAGGAAGCCACAGGGGCCATCGGCGCGTATTTTAAAAACACGTCCGTTGCGCCGGAAACGGCCAATGCATATCTGGCGTCGGTAGATTCAGCGCCCATCCAGCAAAAAAGCAAGCTGTACAACCTGCTGTTGCGGCCCCAGGTGAACATGTCTACCCTGGCCGCCGCTATTCCGGATGCGGGGGATTTTTTGGGCAAATTTGACGCCGAGGTGATCGAGTTGGCCGAAATCAATATGAAATACGAGGGCTACATTTCCAAAGAACAGGATTTGGTGGACAAAATGAGTCGACTGGAAGACCTGAAATTGCAACCCGATTTTGACTACCACACCTTGCATGCCCTCAGCAAAGAAGCGCGTACCAAACTGACCCAACACCGGCCGCGCACCATTGGGCAGGCCGGTCGCATATCGGGCATCAGTCCGGCGGATGTGAGTGTGCTGCTGGTCCACCTGGGGCGATAACCGCTGTCCTGTTTTTTGTATCGATAACTCAGCGACGCATCAACAAATCAACATCTTTCTTGTTTGCTACCGTAGAACTTGTCTAAACAACCATCCTGATCAAGGTTATGAATACTGCAGTAAAAAGCCCCGTCATGTTGTACACCGAACAGACGCCCAATCCGGAGGCGTTGAAATACGTGACCAACCGCATGTTGTACCGCGGCATTGCCGACTTTAAAGATAAAGACCTGGCAGCGGAGTGGAGCCCCTTGGCCAACAGCCTGATGGAGCTGCCTTATGTGAAAAGCGTGTACGTCAACAACAACTATGTGACCATCCAGAAAGAATTGAATTACGACTGGACGGACGTGATGCTCCGCATCAAGGAATTTTTAAAGGACTACATTGAGCAAGACGGCGTGGTGGTAAAAGAGGGTTTTGCGGAGCACATGGAAACCCTGTCGGCCGAGCACAACGCTGGCCAGTTCAGCGGCGAGCACGGCGAGTTGGCCCGCAAAATCAAAGACCTGATTGACACATACGTGAAACCGGCTGTGGAAATGGACGGCGGCAACATTGAGTTCAAGGCTTATGACAACGGCCGGGTGTACGTGACCATGCAAGGTTCGTGCAGCGGCTGCCCGTCGTCTACGGTTACCTTGAAATCGGGCATTGAAGGCATGCTCAAGCGCATGGTGCCAGAGGTGACCGAGGTGGTGCAGGAAATGGCGTAACAACTATTCGGGATAGGGAATACCTTTGCGGCCATGTCCCTCATGCGGAAATTAGCCAGCCAAACGGCTATTTATGGCTTAAGCACCATTGTAGGTCGTTTTTTGAACTACCTGATGGTGCCCTTGTACACCGAAGTGCTGAAAAACACTTCGGATTATGGCGTGGTCAACCAGTTGTTTGCGTACACCGGGTTTCTGATGGTGCTGTATTCGTACCGGATGGAGTCGGCGTTTTTTCGTTTTGGCACACCGGAGGTCGACCGGGCGCGGGCGTATACCACCGGATTGGGGGCCATGATCGGCAGCACGCTGGTCTTTTCGGCGCTGCTATTGCTGTGCAGCGAAGGCATTGCAGATGCGCTGCGGTTGAGCGACCATCCGGAATACGTACGATATTTTGCACTCATTTTGGGTTTGGATGCGTTGTGTGAGTTGCCGTTTGCGCGGCTTCGGCTCGAACAGCGTGCGAAGCGGTTTGTAGCCATCAAACTGACCAACATTGGCGTGAACATCGGATTAAACCTGTTCTGGCTGGTATTTTGTCCGTGGGCGGCCACACACGGCATCAATTGGGTACGCTGGGTGTGGCAGCCAGAGGTTCAGGTGGGGTACATTTTTTTAGCCAATGTGGTGGCCAGTGGGGTCACTTTGCTGTTGTTGTTGCCTGAATTTCGTTTGCAGGGCGGTTTTTTCGACCGCGCGTTGCTGGGCAGGATGCTGTGGTACGCCGCGCCGCTTATTGTGGTGAGCATGGCGGGTGTGGTGAATGAAATGCTGGACAGGGCCATCCTGATTTACCTGCTGCCGGGTGATCTGGAGTGGAATCGCGCCCAGTTGGGCATATACGGGGCCAATTACAAGTTGGCCATGCTCATTACCTTGTTTACGCAGGCATACCGTTACGCTGCGGAGCCTTTCTTTTTCCGCACCGCCAACAGCGAACAGAGTCCGCAAATTATAGCCGACGCTGCCAAATGGTTTACGCTGGCCTCCTCGGTGGCCATGCTGGGCGTTTTGTTGTTTCTGCCCGAATTAAAGTATTTTTTGCGCAAGCCGGAGTACCACGATGGATTGGGGGTGGTGCCCATATTGGTGCTGGCCAATGTGCTGCTGGGCGTGTATTTCAACGTGTCGGTGTGGTTTCGGATAAAAGACAAAACGGCGGTAGGGGCTGGCATTGCCCTTGCTGGCGCCGCCATTACTGTTGTCCTCAACCTCCTGTTGATTCCGGTTATGGGTTATTACGGATCAGCCTGGGCCACCCTGGCGTGTTATGCGTTTACGTGCGTGGTGACGTGGTATGTGGGCCAGCGGCACTACCCCGTGCCGTATCCCATCGGGAGAATGGCCCTGTACATCGGTTTGGCGCTGGCTGTGTATGGCGTGATGCGGTTCTATTTGCCCAATTTGGGGGAAAATGAGATGTTGGGGTGGCGGATGTGTTTGTTTTTGGGGTATGTGGGGGCGCTGGGTTTGTTGGAGATGAAACGGAGATTTTAGAAATTGTACATTGGTCATTGTACATTGAACATTGTAAATTAAAAAATAATAAATTTAAAAATTTTTAAATTTAAAAATGTACAATGTACAATGTACAATGTACAATGACCAATTTTCAATGTACAAGTAACGGGGCGCTGGTGCTCGGGTTTACCGATCCGATGGCTCGCAGCCATCGGATCGGTTTGTTGGAGAGATGAACGGGTTTAGGCGGGTAGGGCAACTGATTGATAACAGTTGATACCAAGGAATCCGGCGTTCACTTTGGGGTGGATTTTGCATAGCCGTTCATTTCACGTACCTATTGGTTCATTTCACGGCGATTGTCGGTGCTTATTACCGCCATGTCTGCCATCTTTGAACCACAAAAACCCATCACCTTAAAAAAAGCTCGAACATGAAAAATCTGCTGAAGCAGCAAAGCATCCAAAAAATTAAAAAAACAGTCCTGCTTTTTGCGCTGTCGCTGATGATGGCATCCTCCCTGTTGGCCCAGAGCAGTATGGCCGACATGACAAATGAAGAAAAGGCGCAGGCGATTACAGAAAAGCAAAACCAGGCGATTCATTTTTCCGACAGTCAGGCAAAACAGATGTACAACATTAATCTAAAGTACATCAAGGAAATGGAAAAAGCATATGCTGCAGGAGGCAAATCCATTTCAACCAGGAACAAACTCAAGAGCCTGGATGGGCAAAAGGACAATGAAGTAAAAAAGGTGCTTGACAACGAACAGTACAAAGCATATCTGGAAAAGAAAAAGGAAATAAGGGAACAGATGAAAGCGCAGCAGGAAGGCAGCAAAAACTAAAAGCTTGTTTAAAAATGAAAAAGATTTTTGTAGTTGCATGCTTTTCGGCAACACTCATGCTCATTGGCTCCTGTGACCAGAATGACTCGTCTGGACAGGAAGAATCCATGTTCGGCTTGAAGCGCATCCCTGTAGTTGTACATGTCATTCACAATGGGGAGCCGGTTGGCACCGGCCCCAACATCAGTTACGAACAGGTGGTTTCGCAGATAGCGGTGCTGAATGAAGATTTCAGAAGAAAGGCCGGCACGAACGGTTCCAACAATCTACCCGACGGTGTCGACTGTGAAATTGAATTTTATCTGGCTGAAACAGATCCTCAGGGCAATGTCCTGGCCGAACCAGGCGTGCACCGTTACAACGGTGGCAGAGACTCATGGCCCAAGGGGGCTGTCCTGAACCCCATAGACAACCTCATCAAGCCCGTTACCATATGGACGCCGGAGGCGTATTTCAACATCTGGACCGTCAACTTCGGTGGATTTTTGAGCAGGGATCTGTTGGGTTACGCCCAGTTCCCCTCCAACTCTACCCTGCCAGGACTGAACGCCGACGGAGGCAGCGCCGAGACCGACGGCATCGTGATTGGCTACCAGTACTTTGGCAGCAGTGAAAAGGGAAACTTCCCGGAGCTCTTTGTGCCTTTTGACCTCGGCAGAACAACAACACACGAGGTAGGGCACTGGCTGGGCCTGCGGCATATTTGGGGCGATGGCGACTGTTTTGTTGACGATTACTGCGAAGACACCCCGACGGCAGCAGCGCCCAACTTCGGATGCAGTGCCAATGTGTCTTGCAGTTCAGCCGATATGATTGAAAACTACATGGACTATACCGACGACGGGTGCATGAATATTTTCACCTATGACCAGAAAGTAAGGATGCACACGGTACTGCAAAACTCGCCGAGAAGGAAGGAGTTGGTTGATTAATTTGTACAAACAAAAAGAACCTGAACGATGAAAAACTGGTTGATGCTGCTCCCCATACTGTTTTCCGTGCCTGTTGTGGCACAAATACAGTTCAACTCCATTCAGGATGTATTGAACTATGCCGATGCGCACGCAGTAGCCATTCAAAGCGCCGAAATTGGCGAGCAAATCGCACTTGCACAAAAAAAAGAAGCCGGATCATACCTCCTGCCTACGCTGAACGGCACACTGGGTTATAACGACAACATCACCCTGCAGCCTACGCTGGTGCCAGCCCAGATATTCAACCCCGACGCGCCGGAAGGAACATTTGAAGAACTTGTATTCGGTACCAAGTACATCTACTCAGGAGGAATACAGGCACAGTGGGATGTGCTCAATTTTCAGAAGATATTTGCGAAACAAACGGCTGTTCTGGCAACGGAGGAAAGCAGGCTGAACACAGAGGTAAGCCGATACAATACCTACAACGGCCTTGCTTCTACCTATTACTCCATCGTGTTAACACAAGAGGCCATGGACATCTATGAAAAGAATGTCGAGGTCTCGGCATCCATTCTGGATCTTGCCCGTACCAAATATGACGAAGGACTGATCAGCGAGCCCGAGCTCAACCTGGCAGAGATCAAACACCTCAACAACCAGCGCGTGCTGATGCAGGCAAATGATAACCTCAGCCAGTTTTATATTCAACTGCAAAGTCAGTTGAATACGAGGGACACAATTGAAGTCCTCGACACCCCTGAGGCATTCATTGCGGCAAGTACAACCATCGAGACGACGCACCCTGAAGTACTTTTACAGGAAACAGAGGTCCGGAAACAAGAATCTGTGCTCAAGCAAAACAAGGCAACGCGCATCCCCTCAATCGGCTTTGTATACCAATACAATCAGAGTTTGGCCACAAACGAATTTTTTGGGTTTTCCGATGGCATCGACCTTACACAGCAATATTTCGGTGCAAAAGTCACAATGCCTTTCATCAACAACTCAACCCGCCACAAGGTCAGGAAAACGGAGGAAGAACTGGCGCTTCAACAACTCCAACTGGAAAGCACCAAACTGGAAAAGCAAAAAGCAGATGAGCTGCTACAGGTACAACTAAAGCAGGCAAACGATCAACTGAACAAACAAAAACAGATCCTTGCCCTGCAGGAGAAAAACGATGTGCATGCAGAAAATAAATACGAAGGTGGCATCATCAGCCTGGAACAACGTCTGGATCAGTACGACGATCTCCTGGCCGCACAAGATACTTATCTGCAGAGTCTGGCGTCGTTTACCCTCTCACAGTACAAGCTTTTCATCCGGCAACTTGATTTCCAACCCAAATAAAAGACACCATCAAAATGAACAAATCAAGCAAACACTCGCTCTGGTACACCACAGCACTTGCCATCGTGTTCACCGCTTGCAACCAGCAGGAAACAACTATTCCTGAACGGAAAAATATCGAAGATGCCGTTTTTGCCAGTGGTTATATCGAGCAGGAAAATAATTACACCATTTCTGCCGAGGTGGAAGGCATATTGTTGGCCCTTCCGGTCAAAGAAGGCGACACCGTCAGCCCGAACAACCTGATCGCTGTCGTGGAGTACGGCGTGCAAAATGATCAACTGCAAGATGCACAGGTGGTCTACGAAGATGCGTTAAAGAACGCCTCCCCAAACGCACCACAATTGCTGAACCTGCGTACACAAATTGAACAGGCAGAAAAGCAGCTGGCATTTGACAAAGAAAACTACCTGCGGTATAAGGATTTACTGGAAAAAAAATCTGTATCTCAACTTGACTTTGAAAAAACCGAGCTGCAATACAAAGCCGCCCAGAGCAACCTCATCTCCCTGCAAAAAAACTACGATGAGGCCCTGAACGGATTGAACCTCAACGTGCAGCGCACGGCTGTGCAGGTCAACACCCAAAAGACGCTGCTCAAAGACTACAAGCTCTTCACAGAAGCGGGCGGCACGGTCATAAACGTATTCAAAAAACAGGGAGAATTGTTGCGCCGGGGGGAAGCCATTGCCACGATTGGCAGCGGTAAGTACATCATCAAGCTTTTTGTCTCCGAAGAGGATATCACAAAGGTCAATATCGGCCAGGCTGTAGCCGTAAACATCAATACCTATCCCAAAAATACGTTCTGGGCCAAAGTGACCAAAATATTGCCGGGCTTCGATGCAAACGAGCAGTCTTACATCGTGGAGGCACAGTTTGATCAGTTGCCTGAAAAAATGTTCTCCGGCACCCAACTGCAAGCCAACATCAAAACCGACAACCGCGAGAACGTACTGGTAATCCCGACAGCCTGCGTGATCAGGGGAAACCGCGTCTTGCTGGAAAACGGTGAGGAAAAGCAAATCACCATCGGCAGCAAGAACAGCGCATGGACCGAGGTGGTGTCCGGTATCACCGAAAAAGATGTTATTGTAAAACCTTAAAGCCAGCGCCATGAACACCAACCAAAAAATTGCCAGCACCATGTTGGTCACCCGACTCCGGCAGTTGCTGGTGGCCGTCCTCAGCGTGACCTTCGGCATCTCCATGTACATATTTATGAACAGTTTCATGGCGGGGGTCAACAACGAACAAACGGAGATCACATTCACCAGCATGTCGCACATCAAGGTATACAACGATCTCCCGTTCGACGTGAAACCCATCCTGCCCAACCCGGAAGATGGTGGTACGGTTCTCATGGTCAACAACGCGCGCAACATCGCCTACACGGAAGGAATAAAAAATGCCGACGCCATCAAAGATGCCATCGCCGAGCTGCCGGAAGTGACTGGCGTAACCAGCCAGCTCAACCAGAACGTATTCATCCGAAACGGCGTTTCCAAAACCAGCGCCAACCTGTCGGGCATCGAGACGCTCGATGAACACCAACTGTTTGGCACCGCCGATTACCTGACCGAGGGCGATCTGTACGAGCTGGACAAGCGCTCAGACGGCATTGTCCTCGGCATAGGACTGGCGCGCAGAATAGGCGTCGGCACGGGTGACAATGTCACGGTCAGCACCTCCGACGGCGTGTCCAAAACCTTCAAGGTGATTGGGCAGATGGAAACAGGAGCCGCCTCTACGGACAAAACCAAGGCGTTGGTGTCTATCCAAACAGCCCGGCAGCTTTTTTCAAAAAACAAAAGCTACGCGACGGATGTCATGGTCAACGTCAAAAATTACAACGATGCGCCCCGCGTCGCCAAAAGCATTGCCCCACTGACGGATTACAAGGTGGAGCCCTGGCAGGAGGGCAACAGCCAGCTCGATTCGGCCAATATACTGCGGGATATACTCGCCATCGCCGTTTCGCTCACCATTCTGATCGTAGCCGGATTCGGCATCTACAACATCATGAACATGACGGTCAACGAAAAAATCAAGGAAATCGCCATCCTCAAGGCCATGGGCTTCAGCGGTGGCGATGTGATCGAGATTTTCCTGACGCAATCTGTCGTGATCGGGCTGGTCGGCGGGCTGACAGGGCTGGTATTGGGTAATATCGTTTCCAGGGTGATCGACAATACGCCATTTGAAATCGGCACAATGGAAACCCTGCCGGTGGAGTTCAGGGCCTATGACTACGTCATGGCCTTCGTCTTTGGTGTCATCATCACCTTCCTGGCTGGATACCTGCCAGCCAAAAAAGCTTCAAAACTCGACCCCGTGGATATTTTAAGAGGATAAAACAAAAACATCATGACAGCACTCTCCGTCGACCATATCAACAAATATTTTCACGAACCTGTGGAGTTTCACGTGCTGAAAGACGTCACCTTTGACATCGACAGGGGTGAGTTTGTGGCCATCATAGGAAAATCCGGTTCGGGAAAGTCAACCCTGCTCTATCTGCTGTCCACCATGGACACCGATTACCAGGGCACCATCCGCATCAATGGCACGCAGGTAACCGGTCAAAAACAAAATAAACTGGCCGCCTTTCGCAACGAGCACATTGGTTTTGTGTTCCAGTTTCACTTCCTGTTGCCCGAGTTTTCGGTACTGGACAATGTCATGCTCCCTGCACTGAAGCTGAAGAAAAAGAGCAAAGAGGAAATAGAACACAAAGCCATGGAACTGCTGCGCATGCTCGACATCAAAGGACAGGAGCACAAACGAGCGGACCGGATTTCAGGCGGCCAGCAGCAACGCGTGGCCATCGCCCGGGCACTGATCAACGACCCTGCCATCATTATGGGCGATGAGCCCACAGGGAATCTGGATACCAAAAACACCAAAGTCGTTTTTGATATCTTTCGCCAACTGACGCGCGAAATGGGACAGACGATCATCGCCGTGACCCACGATGACGAGTTTGCAGCCAACTGCGACCGGATCATTGAATTGTCGGATGGCGTGCTGGTGTAGCAGCGCCAACAAGCGACACAACGGCGTCAAAAGCACGACTATTGAAACTTAAAATAGAAACCATACTCCCCATCGCGCTGTCCCTGATTTTGCCCGGATTCAGCCTGTACTCCAATGCCCATACACCTGCTGTTTCTGGAGTAGGGACGTACAGTGTCTGGACGATATCTGCTGTCTTCATGTACATGCTGTGGCACCTGCTTTGGCACATGTGGGAAATCAGGTCACGGTACAAAATGCTTTGGATTGCGTTAGTCATATTGGTGTTCAGTGCTGTTTTAGCGATGGTTTTAAAACTGATCAATCCGCAACGAGAAGTAGAGATAACCGGGTATTTGCCTTTAAGGGTCTTATTGGGGGCAAGCATATTCATGCTGATCCAATATGCCTTGAAAGCAGAGAAGCACTTTGCCCACTTGCGCCTGGAAAAAGAACAACTGAAAAGCGAAAACTACAAGGCGCAATTGAGGGCTTTACGCGCACAAATCGACCCGCATTTTTTGTTCAACTCCCTCAATACCCTGCGCTCCATGGTGCGGCAGCAGCATGCCAACGCCGAAAAGTTTATCATCAGCCTGTCAGACTTTTACCGGCAAACATTGCAACACAATGAAAATATTACCCTCCGCCTGTCAGAAGAGTTGGATGTACTGCAGTCCTACCTTTTTTTAATGAAAAGTAGACATGAAGAAGCGGTGTCCGTCCACATTCAGGTTGATGAATCCCTGCTTCCATTTCACCTGCCCGCCATGGCCCTGCAGGTCGTGGTAGAAAACTGCTTCAAGCACAACAGCATGACCTCCAAAAAACCGTTGTGCATCAACATCACCAATACGGATGACTACTGCATTGAAGTGCGCAACAACATCCAGCCCAAAATCGGAGAACAGGACTCCTCAGGCCTGGGATTGGAGCTGCTGCGCAAGCGATACGGGCTGATGAATATTCCCAACGGGCTCCAGATCGAAGAAACGTCCGACTTTTTCAGCGTCAAACTAAAGCTGCTATAGCCCATGAATGTACTGATCGTAGAAGACGAGACGCACACCGCTTCACTCTTGCAGGAGATCATTGAGCAAGACAGCGACTTTATCGTGACGGAGAAGCTGGAATCTGTCGTGGAGGCTGTGCAGTACCTGAGCAAATACCAGAAAAACCTGAACCTCTTGTTCTTCGATATTCAGCTGGCCGACGGGAAAAGTTTCGAGATATTCAAGCACGTGGATGTTGTTGTGCCCGTGGTGTTTTGCACGGCTTATGACGAGTATACCCTGCAGGCCATCAAGAACAACGGCATTGACTATGTGCTGAAACCCTTTAAAGAAGAAGAAATCCACGAGGCCCTTCAAAAATACAAGCGACTGGTTGACCACTTGAGGCCCAGGGAGATGACGCCCGTTCACTTTCAGATGGAACAGCCGAAACCGTATCAGCAAAACTTCCTGGTGCATTTCCGCGAAAAGTCGGTGGTCAAGCGCCTCGAAGAAGTCGCCTTGTTTTACCTGGAGTTGGAAACCGTATGCCTGTACACCTTCACCAGCGAAAAATTTCCCCTGTTTAAATCACTTGAATACATAGAATCGGTTTGCGACCCCGCCCGGTTTTTCCGCATCAACCGCCAAATGCTGATCAGCCGGGAGGCCATTGTGTCATTCGAGCCTTACTTCAACCGCAAAGTAATGGTTCATCTCCACATCAAAACGAAAGACAAACCAATTGTCAGCCGATTAAAAGTTACGCCTTTTAAGGAGTGGCTGGAGCAGTGACTGGTTTTACACAGCCCAAATTTGAACAGTCGGTTGCCGTCCTGAAAATTGTACAATGTACATTGTACATTGTACATTGTACATTGTACATTGTACATTGTACATTGTACATTGTACATTGTACATTGTACATTAATAAATAATAAATTTAAAATTTTTTAATTTAAAAATGTACAATGACCAATGACCAATGTACAATGACCAATGTACAATGCTCAATGACCAAGTGAAAAATACAATCAAATTGATCTACCCGGCCAATTCCTCCTCATCGCCCAACCTCGGAATACCCACGTTGGCAAAGCCATTTTCCAGCAGCAGGTTGCGCCAGTTTTCCTGCACTTCGAAGGTGCCGTGTACGAGCCATATTTTCTTGCAGGTTGTTTTTTGGTTGGCTAAAAAGTCGAGCATTTCCTGGCGGTCTGCGTGGGCGGAGAAGGAGTCCATGATTTCCACATTGGCCAATACCTGTTTGTTTTGTCCGAAGATGTTGAGGTGTTTTTCGCCAGCACGCAGCTTGCCGCCGGGCGTGTAGGGCGCGCAATACCCGACGATGAGGAAGGTAGACCTGGGGTTTTCGATGTTGTGGAAGAGGTGGTGTTTGACGCGGCCTGCGTTCATCATGCCCGAAGCAGAAATGATGATGCAGGGCTGTTTGGACTCGTTGAGTTGTTTGCTTTGTGCCGAAGAGCGCACGTAGTTCAGGTTTTTGAACCCAAAAGGGTTGTCGTCTTCCATCATGTAGCGGTGCAGCTCCAGGTCGAAGCATTCGGGGTGGGTTGAAAACACGGTGGTGGCGTCTACGGCCATAGGGCTGTCCACGTACACCTGAATTTTGGGCAATTTGCCATCGTGTTCCAGTTGGTCGAGCATGTATACGATTTCCTGGGTGCGGCCAACGGAGAAGGCCGGAATGATGAGTTTGCCTTTGTCTTCCACGCATGTTTTATGAACGATGTGGAGCAAACGGTCTAATTCACCGGGAGCGCCTTCGTGGTCGCGGTCGCCGTACGTGCTTTCGCAAATGAGGTAGTCGACTTCCGGCATGGGCAGGGGGTCGCCGAGAATAGGCCGGTGGGGCCGGCCGATGTCGCCCGTAAACCCGAACCGGGTCACGCGACCGCCTTCGGTGATTTCGAGGGTTACGCTGGCGCTGCCGAGGATGTGTCCGGCGTCGCGGAACATCACCCGCACATCGGGGTGAATGCGGAACCACTGTTCGTAGTTGTAGCTCACAAACCGGTTGAGGGTTTCGACAGCGTCTTGAATGGTGTATAAGGGTTTTGCCTCCGGTTCGCCAGCGCCCCTGTTTTTGTTGTCGTGGCGGGCGTCGCCTTCCTGAATTTTGGCGCTGTCGGCCAGCATAATGGAGCACAAATCTCGGGTGGCATGGGTGCTGAATATTTCGCCGCGGTAGCCATTGGCCACCAGGCGCGGCAACCGGCCGGTATGGTCAATGTGTGCATGGCTGACGATGACCACGTCTATTTCCCGGGGCGAAAACAGGAAACGATTGTTGTCTTCCTGCATTTGCTCGTCGGGGCCCTGGTAAAGGCCACAGTCCAACAGGATTCTAAACCCGTCATTCAGGGTTATCAAATGACTTGATCCGGTCACCTCACGGGCGGCTCCACAGAATTTAATTTTCATATAGAGATTTTTTAGAAAATATCTTCTACCGTTTTAGGTAAAAAAATAACAAATGTGCCCGAAAGGTAGGAACTATACCGGAATTGCTTCATATTTACGCCCGAAAAGTCTTTAAGCCTTCTTATGTTGCCCAAGACACTGCGTTTGCACCTCGAATACGACGCTGGTTATCACATCCGAAAAGCTACGCCTGTGGCTGGTGGTGATGTGAACAGGGCTTACCGTGTGGAGTGTGACAACGGGCAATTTTTGCTGTTGAAATACAACCACAGCCCTGAGGCATCTGATATGTTCCGCACCGAAGCACTAGGGCTGGCACTCTTGGGGGCTTCCCGAGTGATCCGCGTACCTCGAATCATTTACCGGGGCATTGATCGGGAAAACAGGGCTTATTTGTTGCTTGAGTATGTTGAAAAAGGCCATCGGACGCCCCTGTTCTGGCAGCAATTCGGGCAATCACTCGCCAACCTGCACGGCAACACCTCCGATCGGTTTGGTTTTGCACACGACAACTACATCGGGCGGCTTCCACAATCCAATATACGCCACTATCACTGGTCGCATTTTTACGCCCAGGAGCGCCTGATGCCGCAAATGGAAATGGCTATGCAGCGCAACCGGTTAACCAGCGCCGACGCCCGCTTGCTGGATCTGTTGTGCAAACGCCTCGACAGCGTTTGCCCGGAAGAGTCGCCCGCACTTGTACACGGCGACTTGTGGAACGGCAATGTGCTGTGCGACCCCTACGGTCAAACCGTGCTGATCGATCCTTCTGCCAGCTTCTCCCACCGCGAAATGGACCTGGCCATGGCCCAACTGTTCGGCGGTTTTCATGCCCGTTTTTTCGACAGCTACCACAACACCTGGCCCCTTGAGCCTGGTTTCTCCGAACGCGTGTCCGTTTATCAACTTTACTACATCCTTGTGCATGTCAATCAGTTTGGCGGCTCGTACATTCAAGATGCCAGGAAGATTTTGCAGAAATACAGTTGATTGTTTATTTGTGGATTTGTTTATTTGTGGATTTGTTTATCAGGCGCCCAAATAAACAAATCCACGAATAAACAAATCCACAAATAAACAAATAAACATTTTTACGCCACCTTTGCGCCATTATGTCGACTAATATCAAGCGCATCTTTCAGTTTGTGGTGTTCATCGGGCTGGGTATAGGCATCATGTACCTGGTTTTCCGCAGCCAAAACACGGCTTTTCAGGAACAGTGCCGTTTGGACGGTGTGGCAGCGGCCGATTGTCGGTTGTTGGACAAGTTGTGGGCTGATTTCACGAGTGTTTCTCCGTTTTGGATGATGCTGGTCATGCTGGCATTTACCGTCAGCAACCTTTTCAGGGCTTTGCGCTGGCAGATGCTCACGGCACCCATGGGGCACCATATTCGTTTAGCCAACAGCTTTTTGCCCATTTTACTTGGTTATTTCGCCAACCTGGGGTTTCCGAGGCTCGGGGAGATCATGCGCGCCGGCGCTTTGTCGCGGTACGAAAAAATCCCGTTTGAAAAAGTGGTTGGCACCCTGGTCATCGACCGTTTTGTGGATTTCCTTTGTTTGCTCCTCGTGCTGGCCCTGGCTTTTTTGTTTGAGGCCGACACGCTTTGGGCGTTCATGCAACAACAACAAAGTGCCGACACCGACGGTGGTGGCCCATTATCATCCCCCTGGGTGCAGGCCGCAATCGTGTTGATGGTTGGAGGCGGGGTAGTGGCGTTGGTTTTCCGCACGCGGTTGTTGGGCACGCCGTTGTTTCAAAAAATTGCGGGCATGGTAGAGGGTTTTTGGGTGGGTCTGCGCAGCGTGTTTGCCATGTCGTCACCCTGGCTTTTCATCGCCTATTCTTTGGGCATTTGGCTTATGTTTTACTTGCAGGCTTATTTCAACCTCCGGGCGTTTGAGCCCACCGCACACCTGGGTTTGCAGGCCGCGTTGATGGTTTTTGTATTTGGTACGCTGGGGTTCATTATTCCCTCACCGGGCGGTATGGGTACGTACCATGCCTTGTGTATTGCGGGACTGTCGTTGTACGGCATCAAGGGCAACGATGCATTTTCCTATGCCAACATCTCGTTTTTTGCCGTGCAAATATTTTACAACATTGCCGGCGGCATGCTGGCCTTGTTGCTGCTGCCCTGGATCAACCGAAAATCGCAGACAAGCGTTTCTACCACATAACTCCAGCGAAACGGCACATGAGCGCCTTCAAACACATCCAAAACAAAGTCCACAACCGCGAATCGCTCCGCAACCTGATCAGCCAGTGGCAACTCCAGGGCGAGCGCGTCGTGTTTACCAATGGTTGTTTCGACTTGCTGCACTACGGACACCTGCACTACTTGGCCGATGCCCGCGACCTGGGCCAGCGGTTGGTGGTGGCGCTCAACAGTGGCGCGTCGGTGCGCCGATTGAAAGGCCCCACGCGTCCGATCAACGACGAAACCACCCGCGCGCACCTTATGGCCGGATTAGAAGTGGTGGATGCCGTGGTATTTTTTGACGAAGATACGCCCTACGAACTCATCCAAATGCTCCAACCAGACGTGCTGGTGAAAGGGGGTGACTGGCAGCCCGAACAAATAGTGGGCGCAGACATCGTGCTTGACCGGGGTGGCGAAGTGCGGAGTTTGCCTTTTGTAGACGGGTATTCCACCACAAAAATTGAACAGAAAATTCTAAGCGCCGAGCATTAGGCAACGTTTACTATTATCGTTGGCCCTGCTACCCAACCCAGGCCCGCAGCTTCACCAAACCAAGTGCCCATGCCGCTGCGCCCGCCAACGCCAACACTGCGCCCACCTGTACTATCCACAGCCACTGGAAATGCTGAAACACCACCCAGGCACCTGATGCGAGCAATACTGCGTATGCCAACAATGGCCCCCAGTGCCGCCAATGGATCGAAAACCGGAACTCCCGCACACACAGGAACACCATAGACCCTGCCACAAACACCTGGGTGGTGAGCGCAGAGAGCGCCGCGCCCCGCGCCTGCAAGTTGGGGGTGAGCACTAAGTTGAGCAGCACATCCAACCCCACCGCAACGAGGAAGAAACGGTTCATCTGCATGAGTCGCCCGTCTGCCGTCAGCAATGTGCTGAACACATAGGTGACGCTCACCGGTACAAACACCCAGATGAGTATTCCGAGTGTATCGGCCCGGTAGACCGTATTTTTTTCGGGAAACATCCAGGCCACCAGCTCCGTGCGGGAGAAAAACACCACCACCGCCAAGGCCACGCTGCCAGCCCAAATGAGCGAGAGGCTCATTTTGACCAACGGGGCTACCGACTCGTGCTTAGCCCGCAAGCGTGCAAACATGGGCAACAGCAGGGTGGCAAACAGATACCCCAACATATTGGCAGCGTCTAACAGCCGGTATGCGCCTGCGTACACATCGGCATGTAAACGCCCATTGGGCAGGAGGCGCTCCAGCAACACCGCATCCAGCCGCGTGTAGGCATACATGAGAAACACCACCAGGGCATACGGCGTACTTTGCCGCAACATGGCCAACAAGAAAGCACGTCCGGCCCGAAGGTTGCGCGCCCACGCTGGCCGCACCGGAAAGGAGGCCCGGCGCCTCAAGGCCACAAACACCCACAAGGCCGTGAGGGCCAGCGCGACGGTTTGCGCCAGCGCAAAATGCATGATGGTGATGGGGCCCGGCAACACAAACAAGGCACCGCAAGTAGCCAACATCAGCAGCTTGTCGAGCGCCGAAAAAAAACTATCCAGGCGGTAATGGCCCAGCCCGGACAGGTTGGAGCGCAGAAAAAAGGTGAGCTGAATCAACACCTGGTTGACCAGCAGCACCAGCAGCAATGGGAAAATAGACCATTCGTAGCCCCACAGCAAAGCACCCAGGCAGGTGAGCACAACAAACGCCGTGCTTAGTATAACTTTGAGTGCCAGCAGGTTGGGAAAATACTTGGGCAGCAGGTGTGGATGCCGACTGATGTGCCGGTTGTTGAAATTCTGGATGCCGAAGTCGTTGACAATTTGAAACAGCAGGATAAAACTGCTGAGTGTAAAATACAGTCCGTACTCCCCCTCGCCCACACGGTTTTGCACACCCAGGTCAACGCCGAAAATAAACAGCGGCTTGATGAGCACATTGATGAACACCAGAAAAAGGATGTTGAGGAGGAATTCGCGGTTCACCGGTTAGTTGACAGTCGCTTTTTGAATGGTGTCGCCCACCTGGATTTTGTTCAGGACGTCTAACCCGCGTTTGACCTTGCCGAAAATGGTGTACCGCCCGTCCAGGTGCGGCGTGGCGCTGTGGGTGATGAAAAACTGAGTGCCCTCGGTGTCGGCACCTGCGGAGGCCATGCCGAGATACCCTGCAGCGTCGTAATGCACCAACCCCAGTTCGGAACGGAGCGAATACTCCAGCGCGCCGTATCCATCGCCGCGCGGGCAACCGCCTTGCACCACAAAATTGGGCACCACCCGGTGGAAATTTTTGTTGTTGTAAAACCCGTTGGTGGCCAACTGGATAAAGTTGGCTACCGAACCGGGCGCCCAGTATGGATATAGCTCCAGCACAATATCACCTTTCGTGGTAGTCAGGGTAATGGTGCTCGTTTCGCTCAGGTTGGCCAGCTGGGCCCAGTCTATAGGGTGGTTATACGTGGGTTTGTAGGCTTTAGGGGCCGGTTGGCCTTCCAGAAAAGCGATTGCTTTTTCGAGGGCGATGTAGGCTTCGGCGTCGCGGGGAAGCTTGAGGGTTTGCAGGCTTTGGCGCAAGTCGTCGGTGCGCGCAGAGTCGCGCATGCTTTTAAAATTCAGGGCTGTCACCTCAAAACCTGGCGCAGCCGAGGCTATGAGGCCAGGGTCGCCGTTGCCCACCATTTCCCGTAGGTAATAATACATTTCGCGCCGCACTGCGGCCGCACCTTCGCCGAAATGGCGGTAAAAATCGGGGCGGCTCATGATGGACACCAAGACCTCGGCGGCGGCGGTTTTGACCGCCGGATGCGGGTCGTTCAGGCCTTTGTCGTGAATCCAGCGGTATTGCCAGCCGAACTCACCCAGCGCGGCGAGCAGGGCCGCGCGTTCGTAAGGGTTTTGCGATTGCTGGAACATTTCGCGGATGCGGTAATTGACAAAGTCCTTGGATTCCGGTTTGGTTGCACCCGACAGCCACTTGTTAGACGCGCGAAACAGGGCCACGCGCACGGGCCATTCCAGTTCCGGATGGTCTTTGGCGATGCGCCAGTAGTAATCGCCGTCGCGTGCCTGTCCGTTCGGCACCCAGAATTCGGCGGCGGTGCGCGCCACGTGCGAATTTTTATGGAAAATAAACGGCGTCACGAGGCTGCGCACGGTGTCGTACGAAAACCCGGACATGGCCTGGATGATGTTGCACTGCACGCGCCAGTCCTGCTCGGAGTTGATCACTTTGGACAAAATGCTGAACGAAGGGCCGGTTTTCGATTTGCCGAGGGCCTTGGCGATGGCCATGCGGATTTCGGGGTTGGTGCTGCGCACCAGAGCGGCAGCGAGGAGCACGGCTTGGGCGCTGTCGGGCGCCAGGTCGGCTGGCCGCGCCAGGGCGTGTGCCGCCAGGAGGCGCGCCATGTCGGGCATGCGTTCGTTGTTGACGTATTCCACCATGCGTTTGGTGGCGTCGGGGTCGGTTATTTTGCGCAGGGCAAACTGGTACACTGCCCGGCATTGTCCTTCGAGCAGCAGGGTGTCGGTGGGCAAATAGGTGGTGACGGTGGCGATTTGTTTGAGCGCGGTCGCGGAGCCGCATTTGCCCAGGGCTTCGAGCACGGTAGCGTTGAAACGCTGGTGTTCGGACAGCGAATCATCGGACACAAAAGCCGGAATCAGTGCATTTTGGGCTTTGCTGCCACCCATTTGACCGAGGGCAAAGGCGGTAATGATGCGGACATCTTCTACCGGATCGCCCAATAAAGAAGCCAATTGTTGCACAGCCGAGGAGTCGCGTATAGATGCAAACGCCAGGGCTGCCAAGTAGCGGTACGTGGGGTTGGGGGCATTGAGGTACCGGAGCAGGCTGTCGCTGCGGTGCTCGTCGCGCCAGTTGTACAAGCGCTGCACCGTGGGGTTGCGCAGGTCCACGGATACTTTTCCAAAGTCTTCACCAGGAGACATTTCCGGCGGAACACAGCCCTGCCACAAGGCGAGGGGCAACAGCAGCCATACCAACCGCGTAAACCATATTTGCATAACGACGCAGCGCAATGGGCGCTGTATCGGGCAAAAATAGGGCTAAAAAAGGAGATAGCGACCACTTTTTGCGGGCGACCACTTTTTGCGGGCGACCACGAGGGCGACCACGAGGGTCGCCCCTACGTAAACACCGGAGCAACATTGTAACGCGCGGTGAACACATGCGCATTGTAGGGGCGACCCTTGTGGTCGCCCGCTGCCATCGTGTTGCCCCCCATCGTGGTCACCCAAGATACTTGCATGAGCGAATACGATCCTTGCGTGGGTGGCCACTTGGGGCGACCATAAGGGGGCGACCACAAGGGCGACCACAAGGGGGCGACCATAAGGGCGACCATAAGGGGGCGACCATAAGGGCGACCACAAGGGGGCGACCATAAGGGCGACCACAAGGGGGCGACCATAAGGGCGACCACAAGGGGGCGACCATAAGGGCGACCACAAGGGTCGCCCCTACGTAAACACCGGGGCAACATTGCAACTCACGGTGAACACACACAGGCATTGTTGGGGCGACCATTGTGGTCGCCTGCAAATGGTACCCCACATTTGGTCGCCCGCATATGGCCCCCCAACATCGTGGTTGCTATATTATGGATTGAAAATTCGTTTAGAAAAATAAGTTACACGTTATACAAGCACACTATATTTGCATTGCTTTTCTATTTTAAACTTTTACTATTACAAAATAAACCACGCTTGAATATGAAACAACACAGGCTCAAACAACCACAACACAACAGGCGCAGCATTCGACTTCGCAACTATGATTATGGTAAAGAAGGAATGTATTTTGTGACCATTTGCTGTCACAACCGGACCTCATTACTTGGCCAAATTCAAAATAGCCAAATGACATTAAATCATTTTGGGTCGATTGCATACGAGGAATGGTTCAAATTACCCATTCGGTGGCCACATCTTGAGTTGGGGGCTTTTCAGATAATGCCAAACCATCTACACGGCATCGTCGTTGTACATGAACCCATTAAGCTGTTGACCATAAAACAACATACAGACGGTTTAAACACTATCTTCAAGATTTTCCCGTCACCATGCGACGAATTGTCATTGAAGGAAGTAAAACAAGCCACATTGCAACCCGAAGTTGCTTTTTCGAAATTTCAATGGGCCGCTCGTCCCGCTCTGGGACAAATCGTTGGAGCCTACAAGTCTATAGTGGCGACTCTTTGTCTGAAACATCACCAACAATTGCACCCGGGCTCATGGATGGACCGCCTTTGGCAGCGCAATTTTTATGAAAAAACGATTCCAAATGCAGAGGCGTACGAAAACATAACGCGCTACATTGAAGACAATCCTTCCAAATGGAAGGAAGATGATTTTTATTGGTGTGAATGACCTCAATTGACCACGTGTAACATCACGTGGGTGGCCACCAAGGGCGACCACATGCGCGGGCGACCACAACGCGGGCGACCACAACGAGGGCGACCACAACGAGGGCGACCACAACGAGGGCGACCACAACGAGGGCGACCACAACGAGGGCGACCACAACGAGGGCGACCACAAGGGTCGCCCCTACGTAAACACCCCGGCATCATTCTGGCGCGCATTGAACACAAAAACGTCGTAGGGGCGACCCTTGTGGTCGCCCGCGCACGTGGTCGCCCGCGCACGTGGTCGCCCGCACACGTGGTCGCCCGCACACGTGGTCGCCCGCGCACGTGGTCGCCCGCGCACGTGGTCGCCCGCACACGTGGTCGCCCTCCATGAAGTCGCCCCACATCGGGTGAACCAGAGACAAATCAAAACCAAAAACAATTATTCGCCCCCTTTTCTCCGCCGCACTTCCCATTCAATCATGCGCAATTCGCGTCCTGCGTCACCCGTAACCGAGGTGTTTTCCTGGGCGCGGCGGATGAGGTACGGAATCACGTCGTGCACCTGACCATAAGGCATATATTTGGCGACCCGAAAGCCCGCTTTAGCGAGGTTATACGTCAGAAAATCGCTCATGCCGTACAATTGGCTGAACAGGCAGTGTGGGTGATCAACAGGGATGCCTTTTTGCGCCATGAGTTCAATGTGCAGGCGGGCGCTATCGGCATTGTGGCTGGCGTTGCAAAGGGCGATGCGCTCTATGTGGTCTACGCAGAAACGCAGAGCGGTGTTGTAATGGTCGTCTGTTGCCTGTTTGGTTGGGTTTATGGGATTTTCATAACCCATTTCTGTCGCACGTTTACCCTCTTTTTCCATGTAAGCACCGCGTACCAACTTGGCGCCCAGGATGAAACCGGCGCGCTTAGCCCGGTCAAAACTGTCGATCAAAAACTGTAAACGGTCTTTTCGGTACAACTGATAGGTGTTGTACACAACCACCTGTTCGCGGTTGTAGCGCCGCATCATGAGCCAAACGAGGTGGTCAATGCTGTCTTGAATCCAGGTTTCCTCTGCGTCTATGAACACCGCCACACCCGTTTGCGCAGCGTGATAACAAATAGCGTCTATGCGTTTCAGTACATTGCGGTACTCTGTCAGTTCATCTCGGGTAAGCGTAGGCGCTTGCTGTATGCGCTCCAGCAACCCAAAACGCGCCAAACCCGTAATTTTGGTGCTCACCACAGGCACCGAAGACTCCCTGGAGGCAAATTCGATGGCACGAATATTCTCGTTCATCGTATGGTTAAAATCTTGCTCTGTTTCCTTGGCCTCTGCGCCATAATCAAGAATGGTTAATACGCCGTATTTCCCCAACCGTTGTATCGTAGGCTGTGAGTCGAGCAAGGTTGAACCACCCACAAATTGCGGGAAAATGGTGCTGCGGACGATTTTTTCAGCAAACGGCAGGTTATTTTCCACAGCCCAGAGCGCTACAGGCGAGCCCCACTGTACAGCCCACGCCCTGTTCATCCAGCGAAACAGCCAGGCCATCTGTTTCAATTCAGCGTCACTCAAATGGGCAAAAGCAGTTTCCGTGTTGTTAAAATCCACGGACGGGTTGGTCGAAACGGCAGGTAAAGGCATGTGGTGGTATTTATTAGGGATAACAAAGGTAATACAACACAGTTCAAGCCGTTTGCCAAAGTTGCCAGGCATGCTCCGCTTGCGCGTACAACATGCCCAAACCGTTTTGCACAACTGCACCGCGCGCACTTGCCTCCTGCAAAAGTAGGGTTTCGGACGGATTGTACACCAAATCAAATACACAATGGCCCTTGCCAATGCTTGCCCATGGCAAAGGAGGGCAAGTGTCAACAGCGGGGTACATGCCCAAGGGGGTAGTATTTACAATCAGGGCCCTTGCATGGCGGCCCAGCCAGCCAACCGTGTCCGGATAACCTATTTGCCCCTCAACCGGGGTCCGCGACACCACCTGATGCACCGAGCCTAAGCGGGAAAGTGCATACCCGACAGCCTTGGCAGCACCACCTGAACCCAGCACCAGCGCAGGCAGCGGCGCTTGCACAAACCCGGGCAACCAATGCAGCAAGGCATCTGTAAAACCCTGCACATCGGTATTGTACCCTTGCAATTCGCCGTCTGGCACCACGCAAATGGTATTCACCGCCCCCACCGCCGCCGCCACGTCATCTATATAGTCTAAGTACGCCAACACCGCCGTTTTGTGCGGAATGGTTACGTTCAAGCCCCGCAAGCCGGGTGTATTGCGGATCAACACGGGCAACGCCGACACATCGGGCATGTCAAACAAACGGTATTCCGAATTCGGGATGCCCTCCCGCTCAAATTTGTCCGTAAAATATTGCCGTGAAAAGGAATGCCCAAGCGGATGCCCGATCAGGCCATAAAGGTAAGGCATGTACTAAAGTTAAATGGTGCGCATGAGCAGCAATGATACAACCCCTTGCCTTTTTTTTCCGTCTGAAATGAGCTAATCGCGCGTTTTAACGGATCGCGATACAAGTTTGACATACCTTTAAGCTTTTAAATTCAATTGCTCTTTTTCCTCCTTACTGTTGAAACCGGACAAACTTTCCTCCATGCGGTTCTTACTTGTTTTTCTTTTGGCATGCTGCTTCATTAGCCTCCATGCCCAGTCCAATCCTTCCAAAATTGAACCTGAATTGTGGCAGCAGGTACTGGACGAACCAAACGCCTTCCACCCGGCCATGATCATTTTGAATGATCAGGTAGACGCCGATGCCCTCCTCCTGGAAATGGAAACCTCAGGTCTGCTGCCCGAAGACCGGGCGTTTACCGTGATCACGCGTTTGCAAGACAAAGCCAACGCCACCCAACCCGCCGTTTTAGAACGCCTGCGGCAAATGTCGGGACTCCGCAAAGAAGGAGGTATCCGCAGCTTTTGGATCATCAACGCCATTGTTGTAGAAGGGAATAAATCTGCCCTCGAACGCATCGCTGCATTCCCGGAAGTTGACTTCATCAACGGCGACCATCCCGAAGAATTGGACATGCCCGTTAACCGAACCCCCGCTGCCGCTACGCCCAATGGCACAGAATCCGGCTTGCGCGCCATCAAAGCGCCCTTCATGTGGAACCTCGGCTATACCGGATACGGCCGAAAAGTGCTCGTGATCGACACCGGCCAGGACCCCCAACACCCCGCCCTGCGCGAAAAATACTGGGGACACTGGGTACCCAATTCCCAAGCCTGGCGCGCCGGCGATGCCCCTGAGGATTGCGCGCAACACGGCACGCACGTGACCGGTACAGTCCTTGGCCTCGACCGCAAAACGAACGACACCATCGGCGTGGCCTTCAACGCACACTGGATGGGCGGCCCTATTGAGTTCCCTGTCAGCGAGAGCGGATGCACTGTACCGTTTGACCAGACAACCTTCCAGTCTGTAGAAATTTTTCAGTGGGCGTTGAACCCCGACGGCAACGCAGCCACTACCACCGATATGCCCGACGTGATCAATTGCTCCTGGCGCACTGGCGAGTATTCCTGCAGCAACAACTCCAGCAGAACGCTGCTGACCAACGTGGAAGCCGCTGGCATCGGCATTTCCTGGTCGGCCGGCAACAGCGGCCCAAACGCTTCTACCGTAGACTCCGGCGGCAGCCTTAATATCAGCTTAGTGAACACCTTCGCCGTCGGAGCCGTCAATGGCGCCAGCGGCAGTTTGCCCATTGCCAGCTTCTCCAGCCGTGGACCTACCGCTTGTGGCGGTGCCGGATCGCTGCTCATCAAGCCGGAAGTGGTGGCCCCCGGCGTACAGGTGCGCTCTTCGGTGCCCAATAACGGTTATGCTGCCTTCGACGGCACCTCTATGGCCGCGCCTCACGTAGCCGGTGCCATGGCCTTGTTGAAAGAAGCCTTTCCCACCCTTTCAGGCATCCAGATCAAACTGGCGCTCTACAACTCTGCCATCGATCTGGGTACTCCCGGCGAAGACAATACCTACGGAAAGGGCATGATCGACCTCGGCGCCGCCTACCAATACCTCATCACCAACGGCAACACCCCCACACCGCCCCCGAACGCACAACGGGACCTGATCGTGTTGAATTACACCGTCGACGGCGTGTGCAACGGCCCGGTCAGCAGCACCGTAGAGGTGGAAAACGGCGGTACGGTTCCCATCACCTCCATGCTGATCACGTATGGTGTAGACAATGGTGTGCAAAGCACGTTCAACTGGACGGGTAACCTCCAACCCAACGCGTTCACCAGCATTAACCTGCCCGCATTGGATGGTTTGCCGGTTGGCACACGCGACTACGTGGTGGAGGTGTCGCTGCCCAACGGCCAGGCAGACCCCCGCAACCTCAACAACCGTTTCAAAACCCGATACGAGCGTTTCAGCGAAGACTACGCCACTGCCTCTGTTTCGGCCCAGCAAACCCTGCCGGTATGTGCCAACAGCCAGGTGCTGCTCCAATACGATCAGTCCATCATCGGCCAGGAAATTGTAGAATGGTACTCCTCTCCAAATTCGATCACCCCTTTGGCCACCGGTACAAGCTACCTCACACCGCCGTTGAGCAGCAACACCACGTACTATGTCAGCACCGCCACCTTGAATAAAGTGGGCAAAGCCAGCACCAACGCCACGACAAACAACAACGGTGCCAGCCTGCGCTTCAACGCATTCCGCCCTTTCTTGCTGCGTTCTGTAAAAGTGTACGCGCCCGACGCCGGCGGCCGCATCATCCGCCTGTTGGATAAAAACGGAGCCGTGTTGGCGCAAAAAACAGTAGTGCTGCAAGCTGGCGAACACCGCGTTGACCTGAATTTTAATGTGCCTGAAGGCACTAATTTGGAACTGGAACTCAGCACTGCCAGCAAGGCACTTGTGCAGACAAACATTGGCGTCACTTACCCGTACACCGTCGCAGGTGTATTGACCATTTTCGCGGGCTCGCCTTCCAGCTTCTTTTACAATTATTTTTTCGACTGGGACATTTCGGCACCGCTGATTTGCGGCCGTACAGCAGTGCCCGTCACTGTCAATAGCCAGTCTACAGCCTCCCCGGTCAGCATCAGCGCGCCAGATACCCTGTACCTGTCGCAAGGCAACACCGTATCCTTTACGGATGCCACCTTGGGAGCTACCAACCAGTTTTGGGATTTCGGCAACGGCAGCACCGGTACCGGCGCCAATCCGTCAGCTACCTACAACACCACCGGCGATTACACCGTCAGCCTCATCAACCGCAACAGTGCTGGCTGCAACAATGCCGGTCAAAAGAAATTGTACGTGCGCCAGTCGGTTGCCGCTCCACTCACCCTGTTGCCAGACCAACACATCAACCTGTTCCCTAACCCAAGCGGCGATGTGCTGTTTATCGGATTTGATGCGCCAACAGACGACCTGGTGGATGTGACGTTCGTCGACCTGTACGGCCGCCAGGTGCAGTTTTTGGCCAATCAATCAACCCTCGGCGGGGCCATTGAGACCGATGTGCACCTGTTGCCCGCAGGCGTTTACGCCGTTCAAATCAAAAAAGCACAACAATTGCTCTGGGTGGGTAAATTTGCAAAAAAATAACCGTCCTTGACCGGATTCGAACATCCAACACACCTGTATTTTCTGGCCGGCATACCGGGGCTTCTGCTCCTGTATGCCGGTTGGCGTATGTGGCGTACCCGTGCGCTGGCGCGCCTGGGCGATCCCGCAATTCTGTCGGCCCACCTGCCCCAACCCCTGTACGAAGGGCTGCGCCTGGCGTTGTGGGCTGTAGCGCTGGTATTGCTGGTGCTGGCCTGGGCCAACCCACAAGGCGGCACAGTACTCACCAAACAAAAACAGGAAAGCATGGATTTGGTCATCGCGCTGGATGTGTCAAGCAGCATGCTGGCGCAGGATGTGTCGCCCAACCGATTGGAATTGGCGCGGCTTTTTGCCCGGCGGCTGATCGATGCGTTGCCCGGCGAGCGCATTGGACTGGTTTTTTTTGCCGGTGAAGCGGCGCTGCAAATGCCGTTGTCTACCGATGCCTCTGCTGCGCAAATGCTGCTGCGCAACGCCAATCCGGCCGCTTTCGAACCCCAGGGCACGCACCTTGCACAGGCCATCGCGGTGGCCCAGCGCTGTTTTCTGGCCGGTTCGGAGGGCGCGGGCAGGGCGCTGGTGGTGATCACCGACGGCGAAGACCACGAGGGCGAAGCCGAAACATTAGCCAAACAATGCTTCGAGCAAGGCACCGTATTGTTTGTCGTGGGCGTGGGCACACCCGAAGGCGGTGCCGTTCCGCTTGGCCCGCACGGCGTAAAGCGCGACGACGCCGGAAACCCCGTGATCAGCCACCTGAATACCGACTTGCTGAGCCAATTAGCCAGTGCCGGTGGCGGAAGGGCGTTTGACCTGCGGCGCAGCCAAACAACCCTGTCTGCCCTGCTGGCGGAGCTGAAACAACTCGACCAGCGCAGCACCGGCGTCCTCTCCCTGGCACAAACACAATCGTTCTACGCCTGGCTGCTGCTGCCAGCCTGGCTGCTGCTGTGCTTGTGGCTGTGGATCCCGGCCGTCAAACCACCCAATATGCAGCCATGAAAAAAACAGGTTTTGCGCTCCTGATGGTGTGTTGCGGCTACTTGTTGCCCGCACAAACGGCAGATTCCCAGTACGACCGCTCCAAATACAAAGAAGCGGAAGAGGCTTATCGAAAATCCCTGAAGGAGGATACCAACGTTCCAGGACGCGGCCCCTACAACCTCGGCAATGCCCAATACCAGCAAGGCAAATACCAGGAATCGGCCGACCAATACCGGGAATCATTGAAAAACGCCCCCGATAAAACGCTGCAAGCCGACGCCTGGCACAACCTCGGCAACGCCCAATTCAAACAACAGGACTACCAGGGCGCCATAAACGCCTATTCCAAAAGCCTGCGCCTGCGCCCGGGCGACGCCGACACCAAAAAAAACCTGCTGCTCGCCAAACGGCAACTGAACGAACAGCAGCAGCGGCAACAGCCACAACAACAGGAGCAACCACCACCACCACAACCGCAGGAAAACGAGCAACCGCAGGGCCAACAGCCTCAGGACGCCCCGCCCCCTTCACCGCCGCCCGGGCAAGCCCAAACCCCGCAAGCCAAAAACCTGGATGAAGCCCGCCGCTTTTTGGAAACGGCCGTCGACCCCGAAGACCAGCGCAGCTCGCGGAAGTACCGGGAGGGAGAGCCGTCAAAAAAACCGGCGGGGGGTGGGAAGGATTGGTAGGGGGGGGCTACTCACTCCATTTTTCTGACTTTCCAGCGGAAATGAGTTTGTTTTCAATATTTTATTTCTGAATTTTCAAACACTTGCCACGTTGAAGCACTTCGCCAGCGGATTCTATGCGCCAGAAGTACATGCCGGAGGGCAGGCCAGCGGTTTCCAACTCGTTAATGCCGGTCAAGAGCGATGTTTCACGAACCTGCCGCCCAGTGGCATCAAAAAGCCGAAACACCGGACTGCGCACAGAAGCGTTCAGGGCCACCGACAACCGGTCCGTAAACGGGTTGGGCGACACCGATATCTGGCTTTGCAGCACCGGATTGTCCTGTGCCGACACGCCGAGGTATAGCGTCTTGCAGTGGGTGTCCGTGCTGTTCACGTTGCTCACCGTGAGGCACACCTCGTACACGCCGGGCGCGGGAAAGGTGTGCCACGGGTGACGCCCGGTGTACAGGGGCGAGCCGTCGCCAAAATTCCAGCTCCAGGTGGCAGGTTCGTAGTACGACAGGTCGCGAAACTCCACCAGCAGGGGGTTGAGCGTATCCTGCTCATAGCGGTACCAGGCGCGCGGGTGGTTGTCGATGCCTAAGGTGTCGCAGGACGAGCCGTCGAGGGGGCCGAGGCGGAAATATGGAAAATTGGGGACGGAGTAGGAGTTGCGTGTAGGTAGCTTTACGGCGCGTTGTTCATATTGGCAAGCCATGCCGGGTTCATCCGGGTAATGTATGGTGTGCAACACATTATTATTCTTTACCGTGCAAGCGTACAGTTTGTCGTCGGGCATGCGTTGTAAGAAAAAAGACAAGCTTTGCCGGGGCAAGTGATATCCGTCATACTCCATTACCAAAATCTTAGACGCCTCAATGTCATCCGCCCACAGGTCATATTGATAAGTCCAATAGGACATGCTGACGTACATGTAGCGCGAATTGGGTGAAATGGCGATGCCGCCGAATGCCCCCTGGCTGATGATGATCTGTTTTTGGTTGGACAGTGAGCCGGAGCAACGATCAAAATTAAATATATTGACAAGTATCCCAATTGGTGTTGTAGTGTCAAGGTCGATCGCTTCATAGGTCACATATTTTGATCCGTCTGGCGAAAAACATGCTTGGCCCAAACCCGAAACAAATCCGATATCTATGGTTTCAAAACCATCATAATGAGCACCGGTAACATCCAAAAGTACCCTATGAAACCTGTTGTTGTCAATTTCATGGGCTAAAACCCACCAGTCTCTTCCGTTGGCATGTTTGCAGGCCGTAAATTTCCCGGTGTCTAATGTGTCATCAATTACCAATTGATCCTTAATCACAACTTTACCTAATCCATTGTTTAACGACATATCAACTTCTGCAACATACAAGTTTTTGGATGCGTACCATAAAGTTGAACCATTGTTGACGTAATAAAGTTCGTGATCGCCGTAAAAAACCATTGTACGACTGCCATTGCCGGGTTTGGGCAGCGATAGGGCAAATTGGGGCCAAATGCTAGGCCCAGGACCGTCATTATTTAGCGCCCAGCCATCTTCAAGTGTATCCCAGGCGGCATTTCCAATATCTACACCGTTCGTGTATTGTTGTAACAGGCCACTGGAATCTGAAAGGGAAGAGTTACATCCGTCGAAATACATACTCAATTCCGTATTTTCTTCAATCACCAACTTACCATCAGGAAAAGTTAACTGGGTTATCCCAAGTATATCACCCGGAGGGGTAATAAACCCACCGTAGTAGCCAAGCAAGGTGGTGTTATCATGGAATTGGGCAGCACATGAGCAGCACAATCCAAAAGTATAGATAAAAAGTATGATCTTTTTCATGGTGTAGAGGATCAATAAAATGCCAAGTCTTGAGGGTATAATCCCGCAAAACCTGGCAAATGAAGAAATGGGGTTAGTGCAGGATCAGGAGTTTATGGGTTTGCACCCCTTCTCTGCCATCCGAAATGCGACACTGATAGACACCTTGTGGCAGGCTGCCCACGAAAAGTTGGGCGCTGGTTGCGCCACTCGGTACAACGTATTCCAACACGGTTACCCCGGCCACATTGATCAGCTCAATCCTTTGTTCCACCTGAAGCGCCGGCAAACCGGAAACGGTCAATTCATGAGATGCCGGATTGGGCGTCAGTTGAATTTCCCCATGCGTATCGACATGTTTTGCTACGGCTTTTCGCACTGCCCGCTCTTCGATGCCACACAAGGTGTCGTCGGAAAACATTTTTTCTTCGATCAACTGTATGTACAGCGCCCGCGCGACGTACACCGCACTGCCGCCTTCTGCTGGGCACTGATGCGCTATCTCGCTCAGGGTGTCTATTTCACCTGCACTCAGGGTGTACACGTCCTGCCCAATGCTTTTTAGGAACAGCCGGAGCGCATCCTTGCGGTTTTGCTCCAGGATGTTAGTTGCACTCAGATTGGACACGTATATCAATGCCAGTTGTGCCTTGGTGGACCGCTCGATTTTGGCCTGTATGAGCGCTTGCTGGAAAGTCAGTTGCTCATCAGCCCCGGTCAGTCGAAGGGAATCTGCTAAGCGGTAGATGGTCAAAGAATCTGCCCAAAATACAGCCGTAGATAACGGTATCATGGCTCCTTCAACCAAGGAATCCGTAGCGTCTGCCGATTCCATGGCATTTACTAAAATAGCGGATACTGTGTCGGATACCACAGACACCCCATTGGCAAGGCTGTCAGCCATAAAATAGGCATGCAAAGCACCGCTCGAAGCTGCGGTAAAGAAAGAATCAATGACCGTTTCCTGATTGTGCAACTCCGGATATTCCCGCATGCGCCGGTACAGGTGTCGGGCATTTTCCCATTGCAACATGCGCTCGCCAGCTGTGGAAGTGCCGAAGCCAGGGCCAGCTGTAATGCGGTCAGCTTCGTCTAACATGCGGCCTCGTTCACCCTCTGGTGCGGGCAGGGTTTCACAGTCGGCGCATTCAAACTCGCCCACACCATTATCAACAAACCAATCTGGCGCTCCTGTCAGGTTAGGCGTCAAGACCGCTTCGGGGAAATCAGGGGTCTGGTCAGAAATCACGTGAAATCGATTGGAAAAAATGCCAGAAAATGTCGTAGCATCGTCTGCATCGTTCACCGCATTTCCAGAAGTCACATTAAAGAGGTTTCCATAGTTATTATAGGTTGAAGAGGTGGCATTTAAAGGCCCCTGTTCGCCAATCGTAGTATTGTTACCCAAAAACAGCGTCCGATCATGTGCAAACATATCAGAGGTGCGAAATGCTGTGGCCAAACAGGAACCAAAGAACTCAAAACCACTTGTCGTTCCTTCCGTATAGTTGCAACAAAAAGTGCTTTCCGGGCTATTAGTAATTTGAAAAGCCCTGGTTTGTGGATTGATTCCTTCCGAACTCACTGTGTTAGAAATTATTTTATCTCGTCTGGAATTTTGGAAACTAAAGCCGAAACCTCCATTTTGATCCTGACCAGAGAGGTCTTTGACCCGAACCCTGTTTTCATCGATCGTCCATTGGTTTTGGTTCCGTACGCGGATACCACCACCAGCAACAGATAATAAGATGTCATTATCAAATATGCGGGCATTTGGAATATCCTGTACAACAGCATTATCCATCAATATTGCACGAGTCCCAATTTCAAGAGCGATAACCTGATTGCGCAAATTATTTCCCCTGATCATGTAACTTGACAGACCAAAAAAAGGAATGACATTGAAGTTTTGGGCAACAATTCCTCGTGTGCGATATATTATATCACGGTTGTTTATAATGTCAAACCGATAAGGTGAGAATGCCTCTATCCCTCTTCCAACATCGGTAATGTCGTTATTATTTGCTGTCAGTCGACCATTCCGTGAAAAAATCCCGTGTCCACACCCGGAAAATACGGAGTTTGATACGGTTGCACTGCCACTTGTAGAGAGCACCCCTATGCCTTCTGATAATAGAAAAGAGGGGATATTTGCATTCGGCATGATATTCAGTTCACCCACCAAATCCGTAAAACTGCCCTCATGCATTTGAAAATTACAATTTTCCGCAATAGCACCATTTCGCAAAGCGGTGAAGCTGTTGGTGGAGGTAGCATCTCCGGCTATACCGGCCACAAAATCCGTATTTTGAACCACTAAACCCACGTATCCGTTATCGACATTCCAATTGGGCAGGCCAAAAGTACAAGGCTGCAACAAATTCAGGCTTGGATAACCACCACCCACAAATGTATTCTGAATAAATGGCATGTGGTTGATGTTGGAGGAACCGGCAGTTCCCTGCACCCATACACCAATGTGGTTCTGAATGAAGCGATTGCGAAACACTGAAATGGTGGTTACCCCTACACCGTTGGGTGGCACAGGCCAGGTAAATCCGCTGCCATTTGCCAAAATGGCATGCTCTGCATCCCGAATCTCGTTGTTGGAAAACGTCAATCGTCCAAATTGATTTACGGTAATGCCCTGCCACATCAGTCGGCAGCCATAAATTACGTTTTGCGTCATATTCAGGTGGCGTTGAGCGTTCACCACGATCTCCGCACAGGGTTGCATGCGCATATCTGTACAGTTGGTGATGCTCAGGTTTTCATCCACAATCAAGCGGCCGGTTATGGCAATGCATCCGTTGTGGTCGCTGTTGTCTAACACCCCGTCGTCATTTTTGTCGTAATTGTGTATAGCCTCCAACAGGGCATACGAGGTGCCGTTTTCACCCGCGGCAATGTTCAGCGTGTTGGCACCTGTACAGGCACATACGAAGGCAGGTGGCGGGTCGCAGGCACAGGGGGCTGATACCGACAGATCGTCTACAAAAAACTGATACGTATACACGCCGCTGGCTGAGCTTTCGCCGTAAAGCAGCAGATCGGTGATGGGTGCGCCGGAGTTGTTCGTTACCGAAATAGTATACGTTTGGAAATCCAGCCCTTGATAGTCTGTACCATTGCCCGTCACGCCCTGATCAAGTGGAATGCTTTGACAACTCAGTTGGTAAGCCATTGTCACCGGATTGCTGCACAACTGGTATTGTTGAGCACTGCACGAGGGTGCAGTTATGGTGGCGCATGGTGCACCACTCAATCCCCAGATGCTGATAAACGGCTCGGGTAGGGAACTGCCTGTCAATACAGAAGCCGTAGCCCGATACTGAATAAGGGCGCTGCATCCGTTGGGTATCGGTTCGGATAAGGGTATGCGTGGAACCTCAAAATTATTGGACCCATTTGGCCCGGCTAACCTGATCCAGCGCAGTATCTGGTTGTTGTCGTCCGCATCAGTGCCAATGTCTACGGTATTCACCGGATTTGGGCTGTTCAGAATGCCGAATGCCGACACACCCAACTGGTCATGGTACGTGCTAAACGCGGGCGTAAAATCTTCAAAATCGCCAAAGCACACCAAATTGCAGTCCGGATTGGTGCACTGCGTCGGTATTTGAGCCTGTGCTGCAGGTGTGTTCAAAACACAGCAGCTAAATAATACAATCGCCATTTTAAAAACAACTTGTTTTAAAAATGGGGGGGGGCAAAACAGCCCGTTTGAAATAAAAAGAACATTCTTCATGGTTTGGGTGCCATTAGAGGAGTTGAGAAGTTGAGGAGTTGAGAAGTTGAGGAGCGCATTCAACGCATCGGGCAATACAACTCAAGGGCGCACGCCGTGAAGCGCGCCGGGTAGTCTAAAAAGTCCATCGTGTAGTTTGCGGGGGGATGATGCCTTGGTGCTTGTATAAGGCGGGTTGCAAACGGTAACAGCACAGATAAGGGTGGATTAAATCGAAATACTCAGGTCGAAGTCGTAATCTTGCCTACATTTTTTCTACAGAAAAAGTACAGGCGTTGGTCTATACAGTATTGGCGTTGAATGCTGTGCAAATGTAATGGTAATCCTATTGCAAAGCAAGCCTTTCTGAAATTTTAACACTTGAACTCAGGCATAAAAAACCCACGCCAACAACCCAAAAGATTGGCAGCCCAAATCTCCCGCCTGCGCACGATCTTTGCACCAACAACATGCACATACACCATGCCGGACAGAGGAATACCCACCGTCGACCTGAGTACTTTCATCCACGGCGACAGGATCGCACAGGGACAGTTCATCCAACAATTGGGCAACGCCTTTCACCAGGTAGGGTTTGTTTGTGTGGTCAACCACGGGGTCGATAAAGCGCTCATCGATCGTTTTTTTGAAGCATCCCAGGCTTTTTTTGCACTGCCCGACGGGGTCAAGCGTCAATACGACATTCCGGGCGCCGCCGGTCAGCGCGGGTACACGGCTTTTGGCAAAGAACACGCCAAGCAATCGACGGTGGCCGACCTTAAGGAGTTTTTCCAGATCGGGCAGGAGGCACCCGCAGACTTCCCTCTGCACTATGCGCCCAATGTGACGGTAGCGGAAGTGCCCGAATTTCTGGAGAGCGGCATGGCCCTTTTTCGAGCCTTTGAGCAAGCCGGGGCGCACCTGTTGCGCGCCATTGCCATGTACTTAGCCCTTGACGAAGATTATTTTGAGCCCCACATTACCTTCGGCAACTCCATCCTCCGTGCCATCCATTATCCACCCATCACACAGGAGCCTGCCAGCGCCATACGCGCCGAACAACACGAAGACATCAACCTCATCACCCTGCTTGTGGGTGCCAGTGCGGGTGGATTGCAACTCCTCAACAGCGCCGGCCACTGGGCAGCCGTCCAACCGGAAGCCGATGAGATTGTGATCAACGTGGGCGATATGCTCCAGCGCCTCACCAACAACTACCTCAAAAGCACCACCCACCGCGTGGTGAACCCGCCCAGGGAAGCGTGGAACCTGCCGCGCCTCAGCATCCCGTTTTTCCTGCACCCCCGCGTCGACATGGACCTCAGCTGCCTCCCGGGCTGCATTACCGCCGAAAATCCGCTCCATTACGACCCCATCACCGCAGGAGCATACCTGCACGAACGCCTCCGCGAAATCGGACTCAAATAACCCCTCCTCAACTCCTCAACTTCCCCCCTCCTCAACTTCTCAACTCCTCAACTTCTCAACTCCTCCCATGCACTTTACCGCAGAAATCGACGTCATGCCGCACCCCCAACTGCTCGACCCACAGGGCAAAACCGTGTTGAATAACCTGAGCCAGCTCGACCTGAACGGCGTGGTGTACGTGCGCATAGGCCGCCACATTACCCTGCAAGTAGACGCTGGCAGCGAAAGCGAAGCCCGCGAGATCGTGGAACAGGCCTGCCAGAAACTGTTGGCCAACCCCATTGTGGAAACCTATCGTTTCGACCTGCAAGCTGCCTCCTGATGCTGTACGTGGTACCCACGCCCATAGGAAACCTGGAGGACATCACCGTGCGGGCCTTGCGCGTGCTTCAGGAGGTGTCGGTGATTTGGGCAGAGGATACCCGCACCAGCCGCAAACTGCTGGACCATTACAGCATAAGCACCCCCATGCGGGCGTACCACGCTTTCAACGAACACGGCATGGTAGACCGGATCACAGGCGAGTTGTCGGCAGGGGCCACCTACGCGCTCATCAGTGACGCCGGTACACCAGGCATCAGCGACCCCGGTTTTCTCCTCGTGCGCGCTTGTGTCCAGCGCGGCATACCGGTAGAGTGCCTCCCCGGGCCCACGGCGTTTGTGCCTGCACTGGTGGCCAGTGGCATCCCGTGCGATGCTTTCCATTACGAAGGTTTTTTACCCCACAAAAAAGGGCGTCAAACCCGGCTCAAATACCTGGCAGCGCTTGAAAACACGTTTGTATTGTATGAATCGCCACACCGGCTGTTGCGGTGTCTCGAAGAACTGGCGGCGCATTGCGGCCCCGAGCGCATGGCTTGTGTGGCTCGTGAACTCAGCAAAAAACACGAGGAAGTCAAAACGGCATCCATAGCCGACTTGCAGACACATTTTGCTGCCAAAGAGGTGAAAGGAGAGATCGTAGTAGTGGTGTCTGGACATAATAAAAAAACTTAATACAGGATTAATCTACACTTTGCTTTCAATTGATAAGACCCTGTATAATTTCGCGCCTTAACATTTAAATTTCTACCTACTCATGACGAATGAAAAAAACATGATTACCCTCTCCAATGAAGAAGGGCGTCAAACAATCGAATTAGACGGCACACGCGGTAACCTCATTATGGGTGGCAATGGCTCGCAGGGCGACATTAACCTCCGCAATGAAAATGGCGAGCAAACCATCCACTTAGACGGCGGAAACGGCAACCTCATCATGGGTGGCAATGGCTCGCAGGGCGACATTAACCTCCGCAAAGGAAACGGTGATCAAACCATCCACCTCGACGGTGGTGAAGGCAATCTCTTCATGGGTGGCAATGGCTCGCAAGGCGACATCAACCTCCGCAATGAAAATGGCGAGCAAACCATCCACCTCGATGGCGGAAACGGCAACCTCACTATGGGCGGCAATGGTTCACAGGGCGACATCACCCTCCTCAACACCGAGGGCCATCAAACCATCCACATCGACGGTGGCAACGGTAACCTTACTATGGGCGGCCATGGTTCCCAAGGCGACATTACCCTGCTCAACACCGAAGGACAACAATCGATCCACATCGACGGCGGTAACGGCAACATGACGATGGGTGGTCATGGCTCTCAGGGCGACATCACCATGCGCAATGCCGATGGCAAAAACACCATCCACCTCGACGGCGGCGACAGCAACCTGATCATGGGCGATCATGGTGTTCCTGGCGACATCAACCTCCGCAACGAAAACGGCGACCAAACCATCCACCTCAATGGCGGTGGCGGCAACATCACCCTGGGCGGAAACGGTTCACAAGGCGATATCGCCCTGCGCAACCAAGAAGGCATTCAAACCGTCCACATTGACGGCGGCAACGGCGAGATCACCATCAACGGCACTTCTGTCAAACCTGCAGACTTTGTGTTTGACCCATCCTACAACCTGATGCCCTTAGCCGAGGTGCGCAGCTTTATTGAAACCAACCGCCACCTGCCCGGTATTCCAGCCGGAGCAGAGATGAAAGCAGGCGGCCTCAGCCTGAACGCATTCACCATGCAGCTCCTTGCCAAAGTGGAAGAACTGACCCTGCACGTGATCCGTCAGGAAGAAATGATCCGCGAATTGCAAGGCAAATAAATGGAAAAAGGGTTAGTTGGCGTCTGCCAGCTAACCCTTTCTTTTTTTCGCATTATTTCTTATTGCACGACCAGTGTCCCGTCTTGCTTGGGAAGCATAAGCCAGAGCCGACCATGGCCGTTGATTTTATGGGCTTCGGCAAGGGCGTCCTGGCCCATGCCGCAGTACACATCTATGCGTTTGGTGGTTTTGATGGCACCGCCCCGGTCTTGCGCAAAGAGTACCCGGTAAGTGTAGCCCTTGAGTTTACCCGATGGATCCAAATCGGGTAGTTCTGCCAGTAAGGTTGCCCCGATGGGAATAAACCGGGTGTCAATAGCGATGGAGTATCCGGCAGTAAGCGGGAATGTGCCCGCTCCCAGCACCGTGTTGTCTACTTTTGTAAAAAACACATACGAACCGCCTGCACCTTTTACCGAGCCGCCAAAACCCAGGTATTCGCGTTTGCCATCGGCAAATTCGACCAGCACCGAGCCTTGCAATTGTGCGTTCTCCACGGCGCGCTTGCTGCTTACCCAGGCCAGCTCCAACCCGCGTCCGGCAAGGGCTCCATCCCAAATTGCCGAAGGTGCGGGTACCTGCTCAGACGGCCTGCGGTACAGCGGGTATTGAAATTCGCCACTTTTGGTGCGTGAGGCTTTGACCACCGGGGTGTAGTAGCCAGTCATGCGCACCTGGTCGTTGCGCAAATCGGTATTGAGGCGGTAAAAATCAAAAGAAGATGCCAGGTCTTCGGGTGTCAGCTTTGGCTTTGCCCGTAGCCGCTCCACTGTTTCCAATAACTCTAAACGGTTCAAACCGCGCAGATTGGCTTTTTTGGCGTCGGGCCTGCGCAGGTAGTTTGCGTGCTCGTACATGGCCTGAAGCATCATTTCATCCACATTGATGGTGGGCAATATTTCAGGCACTTCGGCCAATAAAGTCGAGGTGAGTTTGCGGGGGGTTTGGGCCAACCTGGCCATTTCTGCCAAGTCTTCTGCGGAGGTTGTCAGGCTGTCCACTTCTGTAAACGGGGTGGCGGAAGCTGCCTGGCTGGCGGCAGGGGTAGTGTAGTTGCAAGCGCCCGTCAGGACGGCTATGGAGGGCAGCAAAAGCAACCATCCGGAGCGGTAAGCGGCAATGTTCATGGGTTTCAGTTATTGGTTCTTTGGGCAAAAGGGGGTGGAAAAAAAGTCTGGTGAGACAAGGGATTGGAGGCAGATGAAGGCTGCGGCACGGGAAAAAGGAAATCAACCCGTATTGGTGGCCCAAAGATTATTCGGCTGCAAAGGTACAGGCCTTTTTGCCGCAAGTGTTCTTAACAAAGTCCTAATGATGACGAAACAATTTCCAAATCGTCACCCATTCCAAAGAAAATTAAAGTGTAATGACCCCTCTCTTAATCCATAAATCGGCTTTCAGTACAGTGCACACCGAGAGCACGTCGGTAATTTGCCCGTCGAGTACCATGTCTACCACATCCGAAAAGGGTACTCGTACCACATGCAATTGTTCGGTTTCCTCGGGTTGGGCTTCTCCAAAATCCAATTCCTGGGCGATGTAGGCCAGACCCACTTCGTCGGTCACGGAGTTAGAGAGGTGCACTTCCATGAGGGGCGTCCATTTGCTGGCTCGGATGCCTGTTTCTTCCAACAGCTCCCGTTTTGCGGCCTCCAGCGGATTGAGCCCAAGGGGGCCACCTCCTTCCGGTATTTCCCAACTGTACCGTTCCAATGTGTAGCGATACTGCCCCACCAACCACGTATACCCGTCCTTGTCTAAGGGCAATACGCCAATGGCGGTGTTTTTAAAGTGCACTACCCCGTAAATGCCGGGATTTCCGGCCGGATTCAGCACATCGCGGTGTGTGACCCGAATCCAGGGGTTGTTGTACACTTCGTTTACCTGCAGCGTTTGCCAGGGATTATGGTGAGTTTCTCCACCATTTATTTCATTTTCAAAAACCATACCAAAAATTGGGTAACTTGAAATTGTTTAAATTTCCCCAAAGGTCGTAAAACATCGTATTTGTAAAGGTAAAGTTTGGTGGTTTCGGTATTTGTTTACCAACGTGCGAATGGTTTCCACCGGGCCGGTAAACTGCCGGACAAACACCTCGTTTTGTGCTGCTGTTTCATAAGATTCGTGGAAAGCAAACGTACCGAGGCCGGTAACCGTAAAATAACTGTAAAAGCCGGGAGCAAGGTTTTGGGCAATAGTAGCTGCTTTCAGCTCTGCAATGAAATTTTGCGCCACGGGGCGTTCCGCTTCCGATTGCAAACGCACCTCGCCCCACACCAAGCCTTCTGGCATGCGCAACGTTTCGCGGTTCCGAAAATCGATTCCTTGTGCCTGTTCAAGTTGCCAAAGCAGTCTGCCCGAGTCTACCTGAAGCCGTCCGGTACTGGTGAGCGCACTGCCCAGCTGAAAGGTCAGTGCATAGTCACCATCCGTTAGCGGTGGCAGCGCCAGGAAAGCGCGCAAAGGGCCGGGGGCACCCACACACTCGTCGGGCGGCTCTACGCCTTCTATCGCAACAGTGATGCTGCCGCCGGTTTGGGCCGTATTGTGGAGCGTTGCATAGCCTTTGCAAGGATACAAGGCGAAACTTTCGAGCCAAAACCCCGTTGTCCGCGCGCCATTGTCGGGCGAAATGAATTCATATACATCTGCCCTGAACTCCGGAGCAGCGGTTACCACAATTTCCGGAATGGCCTCATCGGGTTGGCAAGACATGGCCAAAAACAATACCCACAAGGGTAAAATGCGTACAACTGAAATCATGGCGGAGAAATAGGTGAAATAAACAACAACGATACGAGAACGTTTTAGCTGCGCAAATGCTGCTACTTGCTGCACAAATCTTTTAAAATATACAAAAAAACACCATGCGTAACCTTTTTTTTGCCGTTTCTACCTTTACCATTGTTGCCCTCTTTAGCGTAGGTTGCGCCAATGAAGCGCCCCAAAAAGCAGCAGTCGATACCCCCCAAACAGATACCCTCAAAGCCATTGACGTACCTACAGACGGCGCAGAACAGTACACCGTCAGCAGCGGCACCGTCTCGTGGACGGCTTCTGAAGCCGTGGGCGGCGGACACCAGGGTGTCATCAACATCAAAAATGGTGTTTTATTGGTTAATCAGGGTGAGTTGTTGCGCGGCAACGCCACATTAGACATGAACAGTCTTGCCGTATCCGACCTGAAAGACCCGGCTAAAAAAGCCCAATTAGAATCACACCTGAAAGACCAGGACTTCTTCGAAACCAACAAGCACCCCGAAGGCGTTTTTGCCATCAAGGAGGTGTTGCCCGGCACCGGACAGGATTTTAACCGCGTGATTAGTGGCGAACTTACCCTCAAGGGCATCACCAAACCGGTTAATGTGCCGGTGCGCATCTCCATTGAAAACGGCGTATTGCGCGCGGAAACCCCAGCGTTTTCGATCAATCGCACCGACTGGGGTGTCAATTTTCGATCTGGCATACTGGGCACCGCCAAAGACAAACTGATCAACGACGCCGTGCTGTTGTCTGTCGTGATTGAGGCGCGTCCGTAGCGGCGACTTTAGTCGCCGTTAAAACGATCGGCGATTGAAGTCGCCGTTAAAACGATCGGCGATTGAAGTCGCCGTTAAAACGATCGGCGATTGAAGTCGCCGTTAAAACGATCGGCGATTGAAGTCGCCGCCAAAACGATCGGCGATTGAAGTCGCCGCCAAAACGATCGGCGATTGAAGTCGCCGTTAAAACGATCGGCGATTGAAGTCGCCGTTAAAACGATCGGCGATTGAAGTCGCCGTTAAAACGATCGGCGATTGAAGTCGCCGCCAAAACGATCGGCGACTGAAGTCGCCGCTACTGGTCAAAACAAATTCACGTACCCCAAATGCACCTTCACCGACCGCAAGTCGAACGGGTCGCCATTGTCTAATCGCCCCACAGCGCCACTAATGCCAAAGAGCCCGGCCTGCGATTCAAACACAATGCCAGCGCCCAAGCCCAATGGGCGTTGAAACAGCCGAATGCGGTCGGTGATGTTTTCCACGTATGCATAATCGGCAAACGCAGCGATATACGAGTTGGCCCCAATCAATAGACGGTATTCGGCCGTGCCCACTGCATAGCGCGTCGCAAACAAGGTTTCTTCATTAAACCCGCGCAACAGCTTGTTGCCCCCCAGGCGAAACTGCTCGTTGTTGTACACCGGCGTACTCGAAAACAAGCCTTGCGCGCGCACAGCGGTTTTGAACGTGCTGCGTTTAAACAAGGGGAAATAGTATTCCAAGGTGCCGGATAACCGATAGCGCGTTGTTTTTTCGGGCACTTGGTCGTATAAAGTGCCGAAATCAAAGGTTGGGTCATTCGGGTCGCTCAGGTTTTCGATCTGGCTGTTGCGGCGCAAGGTGCTGAAACCCGCGGCACCCTGTGCCGAGGCAGCCCAACCCCGACGCGGATTAAACCGGTAATCAAGCGCCTGCCAGTTGGCTTCCAGGCCAAAACCGTTTTGGCGCAGATCGAGGTTTGGGGGCAACTGGCGGGTTTGTTTTACAGTTTGCGTGTCAATTTTTTGCAAAAACAACGAACGGTTGTCCCAGAAAAAACCCACCGAATTGCCCACTGCAAAAAGGTATTGCACGCCAATTTTTCCTTGCGCGTCTACCCACGAACTATCTCTTCTGAAAATATTAAGTCTTCCGTCGGCACCAAAAGGAGTGCCCAACACATACGGCACGGCAGCCTCCACGTTGAGTTTTTGCGTTTCGGGGCGCAACCGCTCAAACTCCAGCGACAGGCGCTCGCCCCAGCCCAATGCATTCTGGAACGCTGCGCTGAGGCTGCCGGTGAGCAAAAGCCTTCCTGCCGGGTCGTTGGGTTGAGGCAGCAGGCCGATGATGAAGTCGAAGCGGCCTGCGCGTTTTTTCCGCAACGGCATCCGCAAGTCCACTTTGCTGCCTTCAAAACGGGCAATTGGACTGCCTGCTGTTTCCAGGAACAACAGGCCGCGCAAACGCTCGGCGGCGGCATCTACCCGTGTTTTGCTGTAAGGTGTTCCGGCACGAATGCCCAGGTACTGCGGTAAAAAACCTTTGGGTAGCCGCACATCACCCAACACCGTTATGTTGCCAAAATACATGGGCGCATTGCGCTGCAATCGCAAAACTGCGGAAACACCACCGTCAGGCTGGATTTCCGCGCTGTCGATCCATACCCTCGCAAAAGGGTAACCTTCATTTTCGGCATAAGCCAGGACTCGGTTTTGCAACGCAACAAGCTCCCCATAAGCCAAAGGCTTGTTTTGAACTGTAGACAACCGCACACCAGCTGCATCCAGGCTTTTTTTTCCCAACTCGGGCCCGGAGCGCAACTGTACCCACTCAAATGCCGGGCCGACATAAAGCCGGTAAACCACCAACGAATCGGATTGATGCAAGGAGTCCAACGACGCCAAATAGAATGCCTGCTCATGCAATTGGTCTGTGAGTGCCTTGGTCAACAGGGCGACATCAGCACCGGCCGGAAAATGCAACACCGTATCCTGCCACCGTCCTTGGTATTGTTTGGCCCACGCATCCAGCACGTTGCGCACTTTGGCAGTTTCTTCCAGTGGCACTGCAACCAACCATGCACGCTGGGCGAGTGCAACGGGCAACCCAGGCAAACACCAACAAATCAGCCCGCAAAGGAGCCTGTACCAGTACGTGGCATGCATGAAAGGGTAGACGCGAATTGGATGCTTAAAGTTGTATTGTACGGTACATGCCCCCAAAAAAGAAGCCACCGGTAGCTTACGCTCCCGGCGGCTAATAAACCCCAAAAAACCAAATGAAGACTTTTATCTAAACGGCTTCAATGTGAAGTTGTTGTAAACGCAATTGTCAAAATTGTGTCACAAGCGCTAAATCAGCTGCTTGGCGGCTAAAATAAGGCGCAAAGCAGGTGCGTCCGCCGCAATGTAATCGGCCCCCAGATCTTGTAACTTTTCAGCGTGTCCATCGTGTATGTGTGCGGCACCGAGAAACCCGACCACGATCAACCCGGCCGCTTTGGCGGATTGTACGCCGGTCGGACTGTCTTCAATCACGAGTACATGATTGGCCCGGAGTTGCAGTTGTTCAAGCGCATACAAGTAAACGTCCGGGAAAGGCTTGGGATTTTGAACGTGTTCGGCCGAAAAAATTTGGCCATTCAGGGCGCTGCGCAACCGAACCTTTTTCAGGCTTCGTTCTACGTGGCGTACGCTGCCGTTGGATACTACACTGCGCGGCACCTTGGTTTCCCGGAAAATACCGGGCATGCCTTTGATGCTGCGCAAAGTCGTCTGAAACGCAACCGCGTGCTCTTGTTTGATGGCGTCTATAATCGAATCAGGCAAGTGTATGCCGTGTTCCAACTGCAGGGAGGCTAAGATGTCGCGTTCCCTCAATCCTGGATAACGGGCACTGTATGTTTTTTCATCCAACACCAGTCCGTATTCGGCCAGGCATTTCAACATGGTGCGCACGGCAATGATTTCAGAGTCAACGAGCGTGCCGTCGTTGTCGAAAAGCAGGTGTTGTATCACAGGGTCGTTTTTGTGTTGGGTCGATTAAATTATTTTGCCAGTGACTTCACCGAATCCCACACGCAGGCCGTCTTTTTCGGCCCAGGCGCGCATGGTCACGGTGTCGCCGTCCTGGATAAATGAACGGGTTTGTCCTCCGGCAAGGGCCAGCGGCTTTTGTCCGCCCCAACTCAGTTCCAACATGGAGCCAAAGCTGTCGGGTTGAGGGCCGCTGATGGTACCAGATGCCATGAGATCCCCCACGCGCACATTGCAACCATTAACGGTGTGGTGCGCCAGTTGTTGCACCATAGACCAGTACAGGCTTTTGGTATTGGAACGACAAATAACGGAAGCTGCGTGGCCCTCGGGTTGCAGGTCTACTTGCAAATGGATGTCGTAGTTGCCTGCTTTGGTATACTGGAGGTAATCCAAGGGGGCCGGATCCTGTTTTGGGCCTTTTATGCGGAAGGGCTTGAGGGCTTCAAGCGGCACAATCCAGGGCGAGACGGAAGAGCCAAAGTTTTTGCCCAAAAATGGTCCGAGGGGCTGATATTCCCAGCGCTGGATGTCGCGGGCACTCCAGTCGTTGAACAACAACAAACCAAAAATATATTCCTCCGCTTTATCGATAGGAATAGGCTCACCCAGCGGGCTTTCTTTGCCAATGACAAACGCCATTTCAAGCTCAAAATCGAGGTTTTTCGAAGGGCCGTATACGGGCATTTCTTCGCCTTTGGGCACATATTGACCATGCGGGCGCCGCAAGTGGGTGCCGCTGACCACAATAGACGAACTGCGCCCGTGGTAACCCACAGGCAGCCAGCGCCAGTTGGGCAGCAAGGGGTTGTCGGGCCTGAACATGGAACCCACATTGGTGGCGTGCTCGATGCTGGAATAAAAATCGGTGTAGTCGCCCACGTGCACGGGCAGGTGCATGCGGACATCCTGGCGCGGGTGCAGGATGTTGGAGGCGTTTTCCGGTGCCTCAGGCAGGTTAAGCCAGTCGGCTGTTTTTTTGCGGATGCGGTTGGTCACGGTCTTCCCTTCCGCAATAAAGGCATTCAGTACCGGCTGCTCAAACAGTTTTTTGAATAAACGGCGTTTGCCAAACCAGCCGGTGTCGGCCAATGCGGCAAGGTCAACCACATAGTCGCCAATGGCAATTCCCGCGCGTGGCCGCCCGTCGCCGGAGTCAAACACGCCAAAAGGCAGGTTGTGTATGGAAAAATCGGAGTCTGTGGGTATGGTCAGCCAGGGCATGGTGATTTCAGATTTGCGGTTTTGGATTTGTACGCGCAAAAATGCGACAAATGCTGGCAAATACCCTAATTTAGCAGCGGCAAAACGAAAAGATGATTTCAGGCAACATGAATAGAATACGACGGCTCCATCCGGGTCGTTTGATCCCAACGGGTATGCGCCCCCACAAGATCGGTCGTAAGGTGTATCGGGTAAAATTATTTTACGCCGTAGCGCTGCCATTGGCTTCAGGCACGGTTATTTATGCCGGTTTGATGACCTTTTCTATGGTGGTCACCAACGTCACCAGCCTGCTGCCCGAGTTAGCAACCGACTTGTATGAAGGCGACTGGGTTACAGCAGGTGCCATTTTGGGATTGCTGTTTTCGTTTTTCCTGGGTGGATTTGCGGCAGGTTTTTGTGTTGAGCAGGAGAAACTGCGCCATTGGCGGTACATCCACCTGCTGCCACTGCTGGCTGCCGTATTCTTTTTTGTGTATGTGGGCATGTCTACCCCGGCCTCTATTGCCTACCACACGGCCCTGGCTCCCTCGGCCATGCTGTTCAGCTTAGGCGTGCTGAACGCGATGGTGGGCTTGCGCATTTCTTCGCTCCTGAAAGCCAGCCAGATAACCGGGGTGATAAACGAACTGGGCGTAGACGTGGCCGAAATCCTGCACGCCAAAGGCGAAAAACGCCGGGTGATCAAACGGGAAGCCTTTTTACGCATGGTCACCATGCTGAGTTTTATCCTGGGCGCCATGATTAGCGTGGCGCTTTTTCCACTGTGGCAACTGCACGTTTTTCTCATCCCGGCAGCCATAGTGCTGGTGGTGGTGGTGCATGATTTATTGCGGTTTTGACTCGGCGTTTCGGCGACTTCAGTCGCCGGCGGCTGTGTCGGCGACTGAAGTCGCCGGGACTACAGTTCAAATCCCAAGGTTACAAAAAAACCACGTCCTTCTGCCGGAATGATGCCTGGGCCCGGGTAGCTGTCGGCCCGCCGCGTGAAATACCGGGCGTCGAACAGGTTGTTGCAACTGGCTTCGGCAATCAGCCATTTATAGCGCCATTTGAGTGATAAATCGGCCACTCCGTATGCCGGAATGATGCCTTCCACTGCGGACGCGGTCCGTTCTGCGTTACTGGCATCGGAGTACTGTTTGGACGTGTAGGCGTATTGGAACGATGCGCGCCACGATTTCCATTGCAACCCGCTGCCACTGCGCACCAGAAGCGGCGGTGCCATTTCTACGTATTTGCCGTCAATGGAGGTGTCGTCTGTGTGTATGTACCGCGCATCCACCACGGCGGCGTTTACAAAAACAGTCCAACGCCAGAGGGTTTGATGCCGACCAAACACGACGCGCAACACATCAAATTCTGCAAACGCTTCTATGCCGATGTTTCTGGCGTCAGCTATATTGCTGCGGAAACGGTAGTCGTTGAACAGCGGTGGCCGGTCTGCGCGGAGCACTTGACCAATACGACCGTTGTACGCGATGTAAAAGGCGGTAACTTCAGCTACAAAAAAGCCATTTTTATTAAATTTAAGACCCAAATCAGTTGAAAACCCGCGCTCATCCTGAATATTGGTGTCCACCACAATGTTCGGATTGTCAATGCGCAGGTCGCTGAAGTTGATGGCGCGGTAGTTTTGAGAGGCGTTGGCGTACCACTCCACGCCTTCGCGGGGTTTCCAGGCCGTGCCTACACCGCCAATCAGAAATGCGCGTTGTCTTCCGCGGCTCTCGTCAATGCGGTTTTCAACCACCACGTTGCCCGCGGCATCGAGCACGCGCTGTTTGTAGTAACCCGTGGCCTCGGTGACAATGCGCTCAAGCCGCAGGCCGGGGGTCAGGCTCCATTTGGAGGACAATTGAAACAAGTGTTCGGCGAAAAGGGCCTGGTTTTGGCTTGGAAATACATAGTCCGAATTTTCGAGGTCATCAGGGTGCAGGAAAGCAAAGTCTGGCCCCGAGCCATCAGAGGCATCCCCCTGAGCTGCGCCGGTGTTGCCCCGGTACAGGCGATAGCCGAAGAGCAGCGTTTGCGGAAGGCTGCGGCGGGTATACTGGTGTACAATGCGCGTTTCCTGGCCAACGTTTTTAAATTGTCCGTCGATCATGGTGCGGTTTCCTCCAAAATCGACCACATTGATGCGTTCGAGGTTGCCGAGCGACTGCCGGGTGGCGAGCAGGCCGAACGTGCGCACGTTGAGCCGCGTTTTTTCGGAAAAAGCATAATTGAGTTGAACCGCGCCGAGGTTCCACTGCACGCCGAACCAGTTACGGGCGCGCACCGACTGGCGGGCGTCGGTTTCAAAGAGTTTGTCGGTGAGGCCCCCGGGCTGCTGCGCTTCGTAGTCCATGCGGGTAAGCTCCAGCTCCAGCATCAGGCGCTTGGTGGCCTGCCAGTGCACATCGGCGTACGCAAAACGATAATCAAAGCCGGAGTTGGGCCGCCAGCCATCGCCGCGTTTGTACTGAAAACAGGCGTAATAACTGATGCGCTGTTTATCCAAGTGGCCACTTACGCTGTTGAAGGAGCCGAAATAGCCCCAGGAGCCGACGGTTTGGCGGGCGGTTACCCCGAATTTTTGGGCATCTGAGGGCTGTTTAAACCGAAAATTGAGCAGTCCGCCAAACTGCGTACCGTATTGCAGCGAGGCTGCTCCACGCACAATTTCGATGCGATCCAGCGCCTCTATGGGCGGGGTATAGTAGCTCTCGGGGTATCCGAGCGCATCGGCGCTGATGTCGTACCCGTTTTGGCGGGTATTGAAGTTGGCGGTGCGGTTGGGATTTAGCCCGCGACCGCCAATGCCGAGTTGCAGGCCTGCGCCGTCGCTCTCCCAAATGTTCAATCCGGTAACGCGCCCGAACACCTGTCGGGGGTTATTGGTGGAGGTGTTGGCGGCAATTTTGTCCAATTCAACGACCTCGGTTTTTTTCCCGGCATAAATGCCGAAGTCCTCCACTTGTCGGAGATGAGCGGCGGCAAAGCCCTCTCCGCTGCCCTGTACCAGCACCTCCCGCAGGGTTTGACTGCTGGAGTCCGAGGGCACGAGGGAGTCTGTTGTTTGGGCAAACAGCGGTATACTCAGCAGCAAAAAACCAAGTAATTTAAGGTTCATAAGGCAAAATCCAGTCTTTTCTAACCCAGGTGTCCTGCAATGTGGACAGGTCAACGGCGGGGTCTATCAGCAATTGGCTGGGCCGTGCATTGAGCGTCACGTAAGCTTCTACACGTACAGCAGGGTCGGTTACCCCTTGTTGGGCGTAATGTTTTTTCAAAAAATGGGCGAACTGAAGGATTAAATCGGGCTGCATGGCCATTTGTTTTTCCTGGTGCAGATTCAAAAAATCACTGTTGACGACCAGGCCTTCGCGGCCGGTTCGCCGGTCTTTGACGTAAAACTGTGCAGTACCGGCCTTCTCCATCAGCATGACCCTCCAGGAAAAACGATACCCCTCTTCCGTCCAAAATACGTTGCCCGGGTACAACAGGTAACGCCAGGGAAACAACAGTTGAAGCAAACAGTGCACGCCCAAAAAAAACCAAAGGTACTTCGGCGTGCGGCGTGGCCTGGCTGTCATGCCTTTAACTTGACCCAGTGGTGACGAACTTAACCAAGACTTAACCCACCTCTGCCACCGCTCGTGCCAGGCATCGGAAAAAAACACGAGTGTGGCCCCCACCATGACCAATGGGAACACCCCTATTTGGAACAATAAACCAGTGAGTCCGTGAAACACAATAACGGCTATGTACGCCAGTAGCCGCGTACGCGACCAGCTCAGCCACAGCGGAATGGTGGTGTCGTACACCATGCCAAACCAACTGAACAGGTATGCCGTAGCCGGGTAGCGAAAAAAGCCGCCAATGACCGGCAGTTGATCCTGAGCAGGCAGCCATATTTTGAGTGGCAGGGCATGAAAGAGCCAGTCGGTGTTCATCTTCCATAACCCGGCATAAAAATACACCAATCCCAATTGAAACTTAAAGATGCCGACCGTCCAGCGCGGCACCGTGGTGAGCCGCAAGGCCGGGTTTCGCCATACATCTAACGACAAATCTCGATGGGCCGGCACAACCAACAACAACGCACACGCAATGCTGACGAAATAATAATGGTTGAGGTAGTATGTGAGGTCAATCAGTTCGGTATACGTGAACAGCACAAACTGCATGGCAGCGGCCAAACGGTACCACAAACCCAGCAGCACACAAAGCGCACTGAGCACGAGCAACGCATGGATGGCATACAAACCAAAGGCCGTGGGGGGTTGCACCCAATCAAACCCGTAGTAATGAAAATGCAGTTTGGGCTGTAGATAATGGTCTTCTATCCACCCCAGGTACCAAAACCGGGCTGTGCTGAACAACAACATGGCCCCCATCACCACGCGCAGGGTGACGAGCGGGGCGATGGACACCGGTTCATCGAGCCATTTCAACATGACGATGTTGCTTGTCTAATCTCCGTCTCCACTCGCATACGTGATGGCGATGCCCAGTAAAGACGACATATCGCTCTTGAAAAAGCGAGTCAGCTTTTGCAGTTCTTCATTCAGGGTGATCAGTTCCGGGGTTTCGGCGGCCATTTGTTCAGCCAGGCTGGGTGTGGCAGGCACGGCGGCAAGGGCAGTTTTGACCACGGAGAGCTGAGCCTCTGTTTGCGCAATGAGGGCGTCGCCGCCTTCCACACTTTCCAGATAGGCTCGGAAACCGGGGCCGTCTTGCCCTGTAGACGACTTTCCGCGCCATAATGCTTCCAACTCGGTCAAATGAAGTTCAAGCATGCTGAGCGATTCACCGCTGTAATATGCTTCCACCAATTGTGGTTCGGGCTGCGTTTGCCCGGGGCGTTTGCCCAGCGGCAGGGCCACTTTAAAGTTTTTCAGCGCTTCGTAGCTGCGCACAAATTCGTTGTAGAGCAGGGATGTACTGCTGCCCACATCGGTGCCGTCCTGATTGATGAACTCGTCAACATACAGGTTTTGCCAGTCCGCATTAACTGCCGTCACCTGTTTTTTCATTTTTTGTACAACATCATACAGGTACTGTCGTCTGTTTGGGCTCACCTGAAAGCTGTTGAGTACCTCACCGGGATCTTTTCCAAAAATCAAATATTCCACAGCGAGCAACCCTCTGGCGTCGCGGTTAAAGTCATCCATGTTCCACTGGCCTGCGCTGATGGCATTTTCCACCTTGGTTTCGCTGACAGGGAACGTTCCAATCTCTTCCACCAAGCTTTTTTGTACGCCTTCTTCTCCTGCGGGGCCAAAATTGAACGCGTTGGCTTGCTGCCAGACGGCATAAGCAGACACCCACCAATTGCGCAGGGCCTCTAAGGCCAGGGTGTCCTGGCTGGCGTTAAAATTGTCAACGCGAAGCTCAAGCCCGTCTACTTGAAAAGCCAGTGATTGGTATGCCGGCTGTACAAAGTTTTTAGCGTAGTGGGTAAGCATGGCTTGCCGGTCAAAATCGCTACCGGAATTGTTGCTCCCGTTGTCGCAGGCGGAGGCCAATACAAACAACAAAAAGCACAAAGTGGAAAATTTTTGCATGGAATTGAATTTAGAGAAACCACGGCGTTGCGGACGAGTGCTGAAACGCATCGCACAACGCCGTGGTTCAATATGTGTCTATCGGTTTTGGGCAGACACCCAATTTTGTTTGAAATCTTCCACCTCGGCAGCACTGAAACCATAGATATCGGTCAGTTTGCTTATAACCTGTGTCAGTTTAGGCAGTTGATTTACGGCATCGGTAACGAACAAGTAAGAAGTGGGTGTACTGTTGTAAGGAGCATTGAGGAGTACGAGTATTTCCTCAATTTGTGCGTCGGAGATGGTTTTATCGTCTACCGTGCGCCAGCCGTGCACAAAACCCACACTTTCGCCATACGCGTGCAGGGCGGCGGCTTTATCGGCGTCTGTAGGGTTGGTGGCGCTCAGGCGGCTGATGGTGGAATGGCAATAGTTGATCACCGTAGCGGCGTTTGATTTTTCCCAGAGCGATCGGATTTCAGCGATGGCCTCGTCGCGTTCGGTGTTGTAATCGTTGCCCGCGCGAACGGCCGCCTGCAGTTTGATGAACTGATCGCGTATGCGGGTGTAATAGCCGTTGCCGTCGTTTTTGTCGCGGCGAGCGGCGTAGTTAGCGCTGAACACATCCGGATTGGCGTGCAGGTTGGCCTGGTAACTATTGGCGAAATCCGGGTGCGCTCCAAAAATAGCGACCATTTGATCGACTGTCGCTTCCGTGATGGTGCCTTTGGCCAACTGATTGAAATGGTGGTACAACAAAGCACCAAAGAGGCCTTTTTCAACCATTTGTTCCATTTCCAAGCCATTTTCGTCGAACAAATAACCCCCGTAGGTACCGCCCTGACCAATGGGGTTGCCGGGTGTGTAGCCGGTACCACTGGCGTTGGATAGTTCTTGCAGAAAACCATCAGTCCAGTTGACCCGGCCCGCATAGTACGGTGCAGTTACGGAAACCAGCGAGGGTGTACCGCTTTGGTTGTATAAGTTGTTGAGGATGGAAGCGGGGACTATGACACCGGCCGTTCGACCTTTTTTCATTTCATCGACTAAATTGGTGAGGCTTTGGCGCACGCCGAGCTGGGTGGCTGCATTCGTGTTGAAATTGGTGCCGTCATAGGCCGTTGGAACGACCAATGGATCGCGGTCATCGTCGTTGCAGGCCATAATGCCCATGACCAAGCATAAAAGGAGGTACAGCGAATTGCGTAAAGTTTTCATTGTGTGAACAGTTTGGTAAAATTTAAACGTTGGATGTCGACAAAGGTATGTCGAGTTGATTTTATTTAGACTTTGTATAAATAAAATCTTACTGAATCATGACGGTCAATCAACGAGATCAAGCAAGCCATTTTTGTAGCGACTTGTGCAAACAACGTTTTATTTGCATCTTATGGATAAACCAAATCAAAATCTATATGAACACTGCTCAACTTTTGCGGATTACAAGCCTGTTCCTGGCTCTTCCGACTTTTCTTTCGGCCCAATACGACGCCATTCTACAGGACCCGAAAGTTGTTTGGGCTGCGGAAATCACCACCGATTACGATGTAGAGCCCGCTTGTTTGGCCGATGGCCCGAAAAAATGCCCAAACAGCAGTGTTTTGCTGAAACTGACCAATCAAACAGAAGACTGGATCCTTCCCGAGCACCTGTACTTGCATATCCAGCTTTACGATAAACTGGAAAATCCCGAAGCGCAAGTTTTTTTTCCGTTGGATGCCCAAAACCCTTTGGCGACCACCGCGCTCCACGGGCGTGTGTACCGATTGGACACCGTGGTCACATTCGACCCGGAGACGTATGAAGAAACCATGAAAATATACAGGTCTGATGTGACGCCCTCGAACATCTTGCGCATTCGGGTTAAACAATTGTTGTTTCTCCGAAAAAACGCCCCTGATGTGGAGTTGTACACTTCCGCTTATGCCCCCCTGTTTTTGGAAAATGGCGTCTGGACACCCACTGTTTGGCACAAAATGCCCCCTTTTTCCGGCAAAAAGCAGAAAGCGCCCCAGATAAACGACCCAGACATCACCTGGGCGCGTCGCTTGCATACGGGCACAAACGCGCCCACATTGGATCAAAGTGCCATCCTTAAACAAATCGGCCCATCTCCTTTTGCCTTTTTGCTCGATAACGCGGCCAACAACAAACAGTTTAAGGTGACCCATGAATGGGATTCGGCCCCATTGGATACCGCCACCATACGCCAACTGCTGACCCGCCAGGATACCCTTATCAAGTTCACCCAATATGAAGACATAGCCTACATTGCGGAAAGGCGCATCACGGCGGCCGATGTCACTGGCATGGCCCTTGAGCAAGACTGGCTATGGGACAACAGGCGCAAACAGCTCGTTTTTACGCTGCGCGGCTATGCCCCGGTGGTAGATGAAAAAGATGATGACGGAAAGTTCCTAAACCGACAAGAGCTCTTTTGGCGCCGCGTGGGCGGACCTGACAAGTCGAAGCGATAAACAAACCCCCGTTTGCCCGAAAGGGCAAACGGGGGTTTGTTTATCGCTTCGACTTGTCAGGTCTGTCACTCCGCTTTAACCACCGGCACCGCCTGCACCGCCTTTCCGCCCACGGCATACACTAAGTTGTACGTGCCACCGGGCAACGCGCTCAGGTCGATGGTCAACTGTGCGCCGACAGCGCCGAATTGCTGCAAGACCAACCGGCCAGCGTAGTCGTACAGCAATACATCGTATGCCTCCGCAGGGGCGGGCGCAAACTGAATATTCAGCAAACCAGTAGTCGGGTTCGGATTGACCAGGATGCGCCGCAGCCCGCCCGGCTCCGATATGCTGCTCAAATTGTCAATCTGGTACGCAGCGGAGGCCACCACACAGCCGGCGTTGTCGCGCACGGTAAGCGTGTATGTACCTTTACCAAGCTTGCTCAAATCTTCGGAATTGCCAACCACCACATTGTTCACCGACCATTCGAAAACGTATGGTCCGTTGGGGCCATTGACGCTGACATCGATGGCACCCGATTGACTGCTGCCCACATCGTTGGTGAGCGACACCAGTTCGACCGCAGCGCTCGGACGCACCTGGACGCTGAACGAACACGACGAGGAGTTGCCGGCACCGTCGCGTGCAACCCAGGTGTTGACGGTCACACCTTCAGGGAAAATAGATCCGGACGGCAGGCCCGTTGTTTGTTCCAGAGCGTTCACTGTGCAGTTGTCGGTAGCCGTTGGTGCCTCAAAATTCACCGCATTGTCGTTCGGACAACGCTCCTGATCTGCCGGACAAATAATTTGGGGCGATTCCAGGTCGGTTGACGCCAGATTGACCGGCACATTGTATACAGCGGTGCAACCTTCGGCGTTGGTGAGCGTGAGTTCGTAGGTATTGCCATTGGGCAGCTCAATGCTCGAGTCATTGCCACCCGAAGACCAGGCGTAAGCGCTGTAGACGCCTTCGACCGTGACGAGCACCACGTTGTTGCAAAGCCCTTGCTGGTCAATGGTCGGTTCGTTCACCTGACTTTCCGATACCGGGAAACTGGCCGTGGCCGAGCAGCCGGTCACATCGGATACCGTAACCGAGTAGTTGCCCTGGCCTGTGACCGGCAACACGGAGCCGTTTTCGTCGCTGTCCGCCCAATCGTATGCGAAGGCCGACGGGCTGTCGGCCACCAGATACACCGTATTGCCCACACAAACCAATGACGGGCCGGTGATTTGCACCTGCGGGTTGGGCACCTCGGCAATGGAAACCGTTTCCTCGACGCTGCATCCGTACGCGTCGGTGGCCGTCACCGTGTATTCACCGCCCGTGCCAATGGTGCGTTGTGGCGTCGTGACTCCGTCTGACCAAATGTAACTGCTGAATCCATTGCCTGCCAGTACGTCTACTGTCGAACCTTCGCACAAGAAAGCGGGGGCAGACACCGAAAGGGTTGGCAGATCCGGCACATTTACGTCCACTGCTGCAGAGCCGCTACAACCGCTGCCGTCGCTCACCGTCACGCTGTATCGGCCAGACTGGGTAACCAGGAGGGTGGAACCAACAGATCCGGTTGACCACAGATAATTGCCATAACCGCTACCAGCGTTCAGGGTCAATTTTCCGTTGCAGGCGTAGGGCAACACCTCAAGCTGGGGAGACAGCGAGTCGCCCACCATCAAATTAATGGTTGCCACGCCACTGCAACCGCTGCCGTTAGTGGCCGTTACGGAATAATCACCTTGCAGCGACACTGTAATGAACGGTGCCGACTCGCCGGTGGACCAGGAAAAACTCTGCCATGGGCCGCCCTGAATGGACAACACGCTCACGTTTCCGGTGCAGATAGACGTGGCACCACGAATCACCACGTTGGCTGCCGGCAAAAGCGTCACCACTTGTTGGGCAACAGCCGTACAACCGTTGGCGTCGGTGGCCGTCACCTCATAATTGCCGCTGGTGCTGATGGTTGTACCTGGCGTAACCGCACCATTTGACCATGCGTAGGACTCAAAACCCGTTGTCGCTTCCAATAAAGACGTGCTGCCCGGGCAGAAAGGTGCGCCACCCTGTATGGCTACTGAAGGTGTGGCGGGAATATCCACATTGGCTTCTACCGTTTTGGTGCATCCATCGGCATTGCCCACGGTAAGGGTGTACGTTCCAGATGCATTGACCGTGATGTTTGGACCGTCGGCACCGTTTGACCAGTTGTAAGTCTCAAATCCGCCGTTGCTTTCCAGCATGCGTACGCCGTCACAGTTGTAGGGCAACACGGTAATTTGAGGAGTGGCGACAACGGAAATGCCAATTTCGAGTGTGTCGAGGCCCACACACCCCAGCGTATCGCGCACCTGTACGCTGTATGTACCCGATTGAGAAACACTAATGGCGTTCAGGGTATCCCCGTTGGACCACAAGTACTGCTCGAAACCCGGTGTGGCTTGCAACTCGACCGTGTTGTTGCCGCCGGTTTCACAAAAAGCGCCGTTTTGGGCTATGCTTACGCCTGGCGCTGCCGGCACGCGGACGTCTACTGTGTCGGTGCTCAGACAGCCGTCTTTGGACACTACACGCACCGCGTATTTTCCCGATTGGGTTACCGAAATATCGGGCAGGGTGTCACCGGTGTTCCATACAAAATCAGACAGGCTGTCGGGGCGTATGCGCAAATTCAGGCGGCCGTCGCAGGCATACGGATGCACCTGAATGCGCGCAGGGTCCACAAACCTGGAGCCTACAGTGATGCTGCCCACTGCCCCGCAACCGGCATTGTCGACTACCGTTACTGTGTATGTGCCCGCCTGGGTCACGGTGGTTTCCGGTTCAGTGCTGCCGTTGAACCATTTATAGGTTTTAATAGAGCCACCCGAGGCCACCAGCAGCGCAGAATCGCCTGAACAAATCGGGTCGGGCTGGTTGAGGCTCAGGTTGACGGACTTGGGTTGGACGGTAAAACTTCTGCTCGCGGTACAGCCATTTTGGTTGGTGACCGTCACGGTATACAAACCGGGGCCAACAACCGTGTTGAATTGGCCGGAGCCGCCGTTTGACCAGTTGTATTGTTCAAAGGTTTGTACCACCCGAAGCTCGGTGCTGTCGCCAAAACACAACACCGGGAGACCGGCAATGCTCAGGTTGTTCACATCTCCGGATGCCATGGTGAATGCTTTTGTGGCCGAGCAGCCCTGGCTGTTCACCACGGTGACGCGGTAAATGCCAGGTATGTCAACCGAGATACTCGGTGTTTCTTCGCCGGTAGCCCATTGGTAGCTTACAATGTTGTTGTCGCCGACGGCCGTCAGGGTTTCTGATTCTGCGGGACTGGAACAAATATTTGGTGAACCTACAATGTTCAGCGCTGGTGTTTGGCCCGGGGGCACCACTACGCTGGATTCCTTTGTGCAACTGTTTGAACCTGTCACGGTGACGGTGTACGTGCCAGGAGCGTTTATGGTCACCACCTGATTGGGTGGCAGGCCATTTGACCATTTATAAGCCTGAAAAATGCCCCCTTCTACGCTCAAACCCGCTGTTTTTCCCGGACAAAGCAGGGCAGGGCCAACTGCCACCGCTTCCGGTACAGGCAGAAATGCAGGAACGCCAACGACACCCACAGCAGTACATCCCAGCGAATTGGTCACTGTTACCCGATACGTTCCCCCTTGATTTACGATAATCTCCTGAGTAGCCTCGCCCGTAGACCATGAGTATCCGGTAATAGTCCAGTTTTGTTGCTGCACCACCGCTTTTAGCGTAAGCGTTTTGTCTGCACACCGCACGAAACCGGAGTCATTCTGAATCAACACGCCAAACGGGGATGCCGGTGGTATGCCAACACCACCCGAAGCTTTGCAATTGTTGGCATCTGTGACCGTTACACTAAAATTAACCCCAAAGAAGGTTGATTGTTGTGTATATGTGATGGATTGGGTAGTTGCATTATTATTCCAAAAATAGGTGTATGGCCCCACAGTGTTGGGGTGATTAGCCGAAATCGTAAGGTTTTGCCCCACGCAGTATGGTCCTGGCGGCGATACGTCAACAGTTACCGGGCCCGGCAATGGCGAAACGGTCACTGTTTGTGAAGCGGTTGCCACACAGCCGTTGGCATCTGTGACCGTCACCGTAAAAGTAGTCGTTTGTGTTAGGCTTATTCCAAACTTGGGCTGGGTCGAGCCATTTGACCACAAATACGTGTAAGGCCCTACTCCACCTGATACGGTAGTCGTTAGTGTGATTTTACCCGGCCCACAGCGCTGGGTTGGCCCTTGGATGGTGACAGAACACTGGGCCGTCAAGCTGTTGGAAAAGGCCATCAGGCAGCCGACCAACCACAAAGCCGAAAAAAATCCAATTTTATTTTGTATTTTTGTTTGTTTCATGTAAAAAATTTTTTGGTGGACAATGTTTGCTTTCCAAATGTAAATGTAACCCTGTCCTGCCCATACATGTTTGTCGACAACATCGTAAAAAACTCGTTTTGTTAAAATTAGGTAAAAAAACCGTGAGCGAACAAACCAATAAGTTTTTTTTACGTTAAAAATAAATTTAGATTAACCTAAAATATTAACTTTGCAAATCTAAAAAAGCATAAGGTAAACACATGAACAGGCTCATACACACCATCATCTTCATTTTGGCTGGCTTAGGCAGTGCGCATGCGCAAGGAGGAACCATCAGCGGCCGAGTCACTCATCTGGGGGAACCTGTTGCCTTTGCCACGGTGTCGGTCAAACATACAGGCAAAGGGGCGCTCACGGACTCGCTTGGATTGTTTTGGATAGCCGGACTGCCTGCCGGAGCGCACACCGTGCAAGTGAGCATGGTTGGCTTTGAGTCATACTTGCAGACTGTCCGGATCGACGCCTCTGCAATGTTGGAGCCGCTGCGAGTTGAACTCACCGAAAACGCAGCGGCATTGAGCGAAGTGGTGGTTTCCGGTACCCTCAAAGAGGTGAGCAAGCTGGAAAGCGCGGTGCCCGTAGAAGTGTACACCGCCCGGTTTTTCAGGGCCAACCCCACGCCATCCGTATTCGAAGCCCTGCAAAACGTAAACGGCGTGCGCCCCCAACTCAACTGCAACGTGTGCAATACGGGCGACATCCACATCAACGGCCTCGAAGGCCCCTACACCATGGTGCTTATAGACGGCATGCCCATTGTGAGCGGCCTGTCTACCGTGTACGGCCTCACTGGCATTCCGCAAGCACTCATAGACCGCATGGAAGTGGTCAAAGGACCCGCATCTACCCTCTATGGCTCCGAAGCGGTGGGCGGCCTCATCAACATCATCACCAAAAATCCGCAACAAGCCCCTTTGTTTTCCGCAGAGGTGTTTTCCACCTCCTGGGCGGAGGTCAGTGCCGACCTCGGCGCTCGTTTTCAAGCTGGCCCACACGCCCAAAGCCTGCTCGGCGTCAGCTATTTCAACTACCAAAACCCGATAGACAACAACGGCGACGGCTTTACAGACCTCACGCTCCAGCACCGCATATCGCTGTTCAACAAATGGCACTTCGATCGACCCGACGGACGCCGATTTTCCATGGCTGGCCGCTACCTGTACGAAGACCGCTGGGGCGGCGACATGCGCTGGACGCCCGCGTTCCGTGGCGGCGACAGCCTCTACGGCGAAAGCATTTACACCAACCGCTGGGAGTTTTTCGGGGTTTATCAGCTGCCTGTTAAGGAAATCGTTAACCTCCAGTTCAGTGCCAATGGGCACGATCAAAATTCTTTTTACGGCAATACCCCCTACAATGGCAAACAATACATTGGCTTTGGTCAGCTCACCTGGCACAAAAACGTTGGTCAGCGCCACGATCTCCTCACCGGCATAGCTTACAGGTATACCTGGTACGACGACAACACCACAGCCACAGCCACCCTCAACAACAACGAGCCTTCCATTATTCACCTGCCGGGTGTTTTTGTGCAAGACGAGATCAAACTGCACCCCACTAACCACACCTTATTATTGGGATTGCGGTACGACTACAACAGCCGACACGGCAACATCCTGTCGCCCCGCGTCAATTACAAATGGAGCAGTACTGACCGAAGTGATGTGCTGCGCCTGAGCGCAGGCAATGGTTTCCGCGTGGCCAACGTGTTTACAGAAGACCACGCTGCCCTCACCGGCGCCCGTGAAGTGGTGTTCGACGGTGCCCTGCGGCCCGAAACCTCCTGGAACGCCAACATCAATTATGTCAAACAAGTGTACGGTTTGCCCAACGCCCTGCTCACCATAGACGCCGGTGCCTTTTACACCCATTTTTCAAACCGCATCCTGCCCGACTACGACACCGATCCGAATAAAATCATTTACAGCAATTTAAATGGTTTCTCCGTGTCGCGCGGGGCCTATACCAATGTTGATGTAACCTGGACAAACGGATTCAAACTGCTGGGCGGTTTCACCTTTCAGGATGTATTTGTGGAAGAAAATGGCGTGCGGGCCAGCCAACTGCTCACCGAGTCTTTTTCCGCTGTCTGGAGCATCGGATATACCCTGACCCGTTGGAAACTGAAAATAGACTACACCGGCAATGTGTACGGCCCCATGCGCCTGCCTTTGTTGGGGCCGCTCGACGAACGTTCTGAATACTCCCCCTGGTGGAGCATTCAGAACATTCAGCTCACTAAAACCTTTGACAACGGCATTGAGCTGTTTGGCGGCGTCAAAAATCTGCTCAACTATACCCCGCCTGCCAACAGCATTGCGCGGCCTTTCGATCCGTTTGACAAAAATGTACGCTTCGACGACCAGGGGCAGGTGTTGCCTACGCCCGAGAACCCGCAGGCCCTCACGTTTGACCCGACGTACGTGTTTGCCCCGAACCAGGGCATCCGTGGTTTTTTAGGATTCCGTTATCGGTTGGAGCGCAAATTCAAGAAAAACTTTGTGCCGAACCGCACCTGAATGGCTTCCGAGTTGGTGAAATAGTGTCCGTCTAAAAACACCTCCCAGTTGCGAAACACGTCGCTGATGAAAAAGTACCCGAACTCGGCACCCAGGGCAAAATCAAGTTGCTCGGGCGTTTCGCCTTCAGGGGCGGTCAGGGCGTCTTCATTGAAATAATAGCGCAATCCGCCTTTGGCCATGGCGGTGAACGCATTTTGGTTGGTGCGCGCACATTTGTTGCCATTGCTGCGGTACAGGCCGGCACCTGCTTCCAACAGGCCGTAAGGACTGATGAAAAACGTTTCGGCGTCGGTAGCCGAGTCCAGGTCCTTGAGGCTGAACAGAAAATCCGAGCCGCCACCGGCGCGCACCACGCCCCAGTGGGTGGCCACGTTCATGGCGATGTGGAGCCCTGCGCCTGCTCGCTCATCGATGTTGGTTACATCAGGGCTGGTGAGGTAAATGGCCGGCACGTCCAAAAAAAGACGGGGCAGTTTGCCTTGTGCCTGCAGGGTGTTCCATGCGCCCATCAGGGCAAAAAGGAGTATAAAGAAACGTTTCATGCGGATGTTTTTTGAAGGGCAAGATACAGCACTGTGCCTTCCTGCTGCCTTTGCGTACATTTTTTGCAGAAGGGCGTACTTTTAGCCCGCAAACTGAACGCAAACGCTATGGCCAAGAAAAAATCGTCCACTACCCCGCACACCCCAAAACAGACTCCCCAAACCCCGCTACCCAAACCCCAAACCTGGATGCCCTGGGCCGCCGCCGCCGCCGCACTGCTGCTGTACAGCACGGGGTTTCAAAATGCGATGGTGGCTATGGACGACCACTCGGCCACGATCAACAATCCGGCAGTGCTCGATTTTATGGCTCCTTTCCGTGGCGTATTCAACCTGGGCATGTTTGCACCGCTCACCTGGTGGGTTTATGGTATGGCGTATGCCTTGGGCAAGGAACAGCCTTTTTGGTACCATTTTTTCAGCGCAGTGTTGCACGCCGTCAACTGCTTCGTAGTCTGGCGCTTGGGTCGTCAGTTGGGCGCGCAGCCCTGGCAGGCTTTTTTCGTGGCCCTGGCGTTTGGGGTGCATCCGCTTCAGGTGGAGGCGGTGGCCTGGATTGCCGGCCTCAGCACGCCTTTGTTTTCCCTGTTTATGCTGCTCGGCATGTCGGCTTACCTGCGTTATGTGGATGCCGGGAAAATGGGCCGCGATTATGGTATGGCGTTGGCGTTTCTGTTATTGGCCTGCCTGGCTAAATCGGCTGCTGTGGTGTTGCCCTTGTGCCTGTTGGCCCTTGATGTGTGGCTGAAACGGCCCATCAGCAGGCAAACACTCTTGGAGAAAGTACCTTTTTTCGGCATTTCCCTGCTTTTTGGGGTACTTACGTTATACTCCAGAGGCACGTCGGGGCACACGGTGGACGCAGCCGGGGCAGGATTTTCGCTCCTCGACCGGTTTTGGATGGCCAGCCACACCGTGCTGTTCTACTGGGGTAAATTGATTTGGCCTGTTGGCCTCAGCATCTGGTATCCATTTGAAAAAAATGCTTCCGGTACATGGCCGTGGATGTACTATGCCGCCCCGGTGGTGTTGGGCGGTGTGTTGTGGGCTGCTTACCGATACCGTCAGGCGGCACCCGTTTTGTGGGCGGGGGTACTGTTTTACGCCGCCAACATTGTGATTGCCCTGCCATTTTACACCATTGGAGAGTTTGAATTGCGCTCCGATCGGTATAATTACGTAGCCGGACTCGGTTTTTTTGCCATCTTAGCCGCGTTGCCCCTCTGGCAACCCGTGGTGCAACGGAAATGGTCGGGCGCAGTTACAGCGGCATTGGGGGCATTGCTGTTGTTTTGGATCGTACTCAGCTACCAGCGCATCGGCGACTGGAGCAGCACGATTACCCTGATCGACAAGGCCATCGCCGTGCAAGGAGACAACAACGGAAAAGCGTACCTGTGGCGGGGCATGGCCTATGGCGACAAGGGTAAAGGTAAACAAGCGCTTGCCGATTTTGACCAGGCCATCAGCCGCAACCCGGAGCTGATCATGGCCTATAAATACCGAGGCACCCTGATGGGTTTAGCCAAAAAATACGAGCAATCGGTGGCCGACCTGACCAAATACTTAGACAAAGTGCCCAACGACGCCGAGTTTTATTTTAACAGGGGACTTTCGCTGCTCAACTTGGGCCGAAAAGACGAAGCATTCAACGATTTCAACAAAACCATCGAACTAAACCCCGCATTCGCGCCAGCGTACCGCAGCAGAGGCAATTTGTATTTGGAGCGGGGTGAACCCGCAAAAGGGGAGGCTGATTTGCAGGAATGGGAAAAACGGAAAAAGAAGTAAGCGCGTTACCGCGAATACGACGGGCAGCGAATTTGACCAAAATAGTACAAGATGCCCACGTGGAGAAACAGGTACGAGTCGTTGGTCTTGCCATTGCCCCGCTGCCTGCCCGCTTCCCCTATTTTGGGTTCATTGGACCGGTCGGCTAACATGGCACCTATTTCACCGCGTTGCGACTCAATGTCGCGGATGTCGGCATAATTGCCGCTGACATCGTCTAAGTAATCGGTAAATATTTTGCGAGCACCCAGTTCAATGTTGAGGCTGAGGCGGTAAGTGAGGTCTGTTTTGAACCCAAAACCATACACAAAAGCGCCCTGGGTGGTGCTGTACTCCTCGCCTTTAAACTGACCCTCGGTGCCATAGTCGCGCAGGTCGTACACCTCGCCGTCCAATTCCGCTTGCGGGTTAAAGTAAAAAATAGCGGGCCCGCCAAACAGGTAAGGCGTGAAAAAGTACTCGCGGTGGCCGTGCACATACGGCAGGAAGTTGAACTCAAACTGTCCGCTCAGGTCGGCCACCAAACTTTTGAACGAGAGGTTACGGCGCAGTTCATAGGCATTTTTCGAATCGCTGTCGTACGCGCTGATGCGACCCGCATTGACGGCAAATTTGAGCGACAGGCGGTCGTTGAAGTTGTAGCGGGCGCCGAGGCCGCCGGACAAGCCCACCCGGTTGAGGCGAAAATTGGTATTCAGATCGCCAAAGTAGTTGGCCCCGCCAATCCAGGCACCGGCTTCCCAGCCTTTCATTTGTCCAAAAACCGGCATGGTGAACAGCAGGATGAGGCTAATGGAGCCCCACAATCGAGTACAGGTCATACGCTTGATTCGTCATTTAAATCGCAAAGGTACAGCAACGGGGGAAAAACGCAGGAAAAGCCTTTGGCGTATGCACCCGCTCGGAATTAAGACGGCTTTTCAGGCTCATGGCGTTGTATTTGGGGCATAAATTCCTTTATGACCTTGATGATGTCCGGATGTGCCCTCTATATTTGTGGCATCCCTGTGATTCCCACAGGAAAGGCACTTGTGGTAAAGTTGAGGTATCGATGTGCGGAGAACGAAAACAGTCACGCAAGAAGAAATTAAACATCAACATAACAAAAATGAAAAACCCAATTTTTTTGCCCTTTGCCCTTTGCTGCTTGTGCAACATCATTGCAACCGGTGCATTTTCCCAGCAAGATGCCACCAGCAGCGTTAACCCTGCCGGAAAACCTGGCAACACCGTTCCTGTAACCTGGGAAACTTTTGTCCGGGCCGAAACCGACAAAATGTTCCACACCTATGTGGGCTATGTCGGCACCGGCAAGTTTGTGCATTTGCGCAGCTTAACACCGATTGATAAGCAGGATGTGATTCGCATGAACAGAGACACCCGGTACTCTATCGGGGTTTTTGACCTGACCAGTCCACTGACCATTACCCTTCCCGACACCAAAGGAAGGTTCATGTCCATGCAGGTCATCAACCAGGATGAGTTCACAAAATCGGTTGAATACGATCCGGGCCAGTATGTGTTTACACAGGAAAAAATGGGTACCCGCTACATTTGCCTCATCATCCGTATGCTGGTAAACGGCGAGAACGCCAAAGACAACCAGGTGGTCACGGATCTTCAGAACAGCATCCGGGCCGAGCAGGCCGATCTCGGCAAGTTTGAAACACCCAACTGGGATCAAGCTTCGCAGGACAAGCTGAGGGAAGGCATTAAAATACTTGGCTCCACCATGACCGATACCAAGCTGTGTTTTGGAGATGTTGATGAAGTCAACCCCATTGCCCATTTGATCGGTGCCGCCACTGGCTGGGGCGGAAATCCGCCTTATGCCGCCATATACCTCAATGTAACGCCTGAAATGAACGACGGGCGCACGGCCTACAAATTAAAGGTCAAGGATGTGCCCGTCGATGGCTTCTGGTCTGTCAGCATGTACAACAAAGACGGCTATTATGAAAAAAACCCATACGACGCCTACACCATCAGCAACGCCACCGGTGTAAAAGACAAGGACGGCAGCATTACGATCCATTTTGGTGGCGATCCCAAACAACCCAACTTCCTGCCCATAACCGAGGGATGGAACTACACGGTACGCCTCTACCGGGCAAGGCCGGAAATTATTGATGGCTCGTGGATATTCCCCAGCCCTGTACAAGTCAAATAACCCTATCGGACAACCGCAACCAACTTCAAAGTGCCAATCGCTTTCCGCGGTTCACCTTGAAGTTGGTTGCACTTTTCATCGCTTATTGATCACGGCTTTATCAAAGCCGGTCTTTGCGACATTTCGTGGTAGCAAAGTGCGTTTTCGGCGTAATAATGGCACACCATGCTGCGGCGGGTGGCACCGGCACGTGCAATGGGGCTGCCGCCGTGCAGCAGGTTGGCGTGCCAGATGAGCACGTCGCCCCGTTTGGGCAGAAACATTTTCTTTTCCAGGTTGTGTTCCCGGATAAGGCCTTCGATGCGGTCTTCGTATCGGCGGTTGCTGTCGGAACCAATGGTATAGGGCGTATTGCCAGACTCGTAGTCGGGCGTCATGATCCAGGGCAGTCGATGGCTGCCGGGATAGTAGAACAGCGGCCCGCTGTCAGCGTGAATGTCTTCCAGTGCGATCCAGGTAGCGATGAGATACCCGGGTGGCTCGGTGGTCATGTGGATGGAGTCGGAGTGCGCGCGCTGTTCGCTGCCTTCGGTGAAGTTGAGCGACTGAAAGGGCACCACATGGCGACCCAGCAGGAACGAGAGGAGCGACAACACCTCCGGATGCTTGAAAAAGCGATCCCGCGCCAGTGCGCTGCGCTCAAACAGGTTGAAAATTTTGCGGCCGGTATAGTTGAAGCCCACCTCGCCCTTGGCCAGCAGCGCGTCCACTTCGGCGTTGAGGGCTTTGGTGTCGGTTTCCGGAAAAAAGTTGGGGAGGATCAGGTAGCCGTCGCGCACAAACGTGCGGATGCTGTCTTGCAGCGCGGGCGGGTACGCCGCAAAATCGGGATGCGCCTCCAGCGCCGCTGCGGCGTCGGGTTTATCGAGCCAGGGGATGTTTTGGGTGTCGTGCTGCGCAAAATCGGCCCAACCAATGGGGGCGAATACGCTTTTGCGCAGGCCGAACTGCCGGTACAGGGTGCGGTTGCGCCACAAGAGCGGCGCATTCCAGAGGTTGTTGAGCACGTATGCGCCTTTCCAACTGCGCAAGGTGCCGGTGTAGCGTTGTATGAATTGGGGGAGCATGTGGGGGAGTTGAGGGGTTGAGGGGTTGAGGAGTTGAGGAGTGGAGCTTTTCACCTCAAAAGTACGGTGTGGCGTGGGGTTTTACAAATTACCTCGGCGCGAATACACGTTACCAGATCCGTCAATCATGCCTTAACAGTAACTACAAGATTTTTGAACGGCTTCTCCTTTGTGGCACGTCAAAAACGGATCGTGGTTGACGGTGATGATTTTCGCATTGACCTGGTTTTTTTACAATCGGGTTTTGCAAATGAAGGATGTGGTTTAGTAGAGGCCAACCATTGTAAGCGCCGGTTTGAATATGCGCTATTGCATCAAAACCAGCTTTCCATACCATGCTATATGGTCTACAACCAATACAACAGCATATATCCCATTGGGCAGTCCAGTCAACAAAACTTTGTTATTTGGCTGTAAATGTATTGGTTTGTTACACAATTCAACGCCGCAAACATCATATACTTTTAATTGTGCCTGGGCATTGGTTTGTACAGGATTCTCAAACGCCAAATAGCCGTCGGCAGATGGGTTATTCCATATAGATAAGGAATTCATCTTTTGGGGGGCAAAGGACTCATTGGTGCTAATAGAGCTACAGCGCGTTATCGATTCATAGGCACCCAGATCGACAGTATCAAATTGAATGCGCGGCGCACCGTCGATGTCGGTATCCAGCAGCAAATCATCTACGATGTCATTTAGTCCTGCATTCACCAAAGGAGAGCAAGGCCGTAAGTGAAAATCACCCGAAGCAGAGTCTGCAAACATGGGGTCGACGCCATAAAGCATATCATCACCAAATGCTTCTAATGAGCCTGGAGGCCCCCCGGGGCCAGGGAGGCTTATGCAACTATGATTGATCTGGAAACCAGATATATTAATATCCTGGGGTTCGTTTGTATAAAACATGTTCCAGATGTTGCTACGGGGTTCCCAAATGATGCTGTTGTGGATGCTGTAATTAAAATAAGTACCCTCTCCTACAATGGTGTCCCAGGTGTTGCGCACAAACTGCGGATACAGGTTGTCATAAAAAGTACAATTTGCGATTTCTGTATCGATAAAACAATTTACATTAGCCAACACGATAATGCCGCCACCATTTTTTTCAAAAACACAATTGGTTATTTTGGTTGATATAGTTTTTGAGGCAGGATTGCCCGTTACATTAATAAAAATGGGAAAACAGGAAATCGTATTAGAATTACGACTTAAATTATTGTAAAAGACATTGTTGTTGTATTTTACGGTACCCTTACAGCCATCATAAAACAAAAACCAGGTAGTATAGAACCCCGAAGATCTGTTATTCAGGAAGGTACAATTGCTGATGTCTGCTATCACCTCGCTTTTTGTGCTGGATAATACAAGAAAAGCGCCACAATCACCCCCCGTTGAA
>Ga0247840_10000551_pt1 | contig 77423 bp, 58 predicted proteins | sample LaCruzMarch2015__FD_192404 | JGI IMG/M metagenome (GOLD analysis project Ga0247840, IMG submission 192404) | Freshwater microbial communities from meromictic Lake La Cruz, Castile-La Mancha, Spain - LaCruzMarch2015_17m | ecosystem: Environmental > Aquatic > Freshwater > Lake | place: Spain... | reverse complement strand
TATTTTTATGCAAGATGTCACATAAATAAATATTTGCATTGTAGATTTCAGGAATTGTTTATCTTCGCAGGTTTTTCTTTTCAAAGCATATTTTTTTGTTGAATTACCCTAAAGCTTTGATTGTAAATACGTATCATTTTTCCCCATTTTTTTCAACCAAAGAGCAAAAAGCTGTTTTTTTGTGATTTTTCTCCAATTTTTAGTATTTAACACAGATTTTTGTGTTTTTACCCAAATTTTATCTTTTTTCAATTATTTGTAAATATTTGCAAAAAAAACTTTGCTTGATTTTCAGCGGTTTGCAATTTATTTTCATACAAGATGTAACATAAACGTCACTGTCCTTGCATTTCCTTGTTTTGCGTTTTACTTTTGGCGTCTCATTTTATTCGATTCAAATAAAATAAGATGTGTTCTTTATTTTAAAATTACAATCTAAGTATTTTTAATATTTATAGTAATCATTTTAAAAAAATAAACAGATGAAAAAAGCATGTATTTTATCAATTGACGGAGGTGGTATCAGAGGTATTTTGCCGGGAATAGTATTATCTTATCTGGAGCAAAAAATCATTGAAATAACAGATGAACCAGATAAAAGAATTTCTGATTATTTTGATTTAGTTGCGGGTACAAGTACCGGGGGTATTTTAACTTGCTGCTTATTAAAACCAAATGATAGTAAAAGACCACAATATTCAGCTAATGATGCTGTTGATCTTTATATCAAATTTGGCAATAAAATATTTGACCTTTCTTTTTTTCAGAAGATTTTAAACCTAAGGTGTTTTTTTGAATACAAATATTCTGAAAAAGCATTAGAAAGCTTGTTGAGCAAATATCTGGGTGAAGTAGAATTAAAAGATTTGATTAAAAATTGTATGATTACAGCATATGATCTAGAAAATAGACAAACTAGATTTTTTACCCAAAAAGATGCTATAAATAATGATTTAAATAATTACTTTGTGAAAGACATTTGCAGAGCAACATCAGCAGCACCCACTTACTTTAAGCCTGCAAAGATTCAATCTTTATATGGAAATAAATTAGCTTTAATTGATGGTGGTGTATTTGCCAACAATCCTGCTCTATGTGCCTATATTGAAGCGATGAAAACTGATTTCAGCAACATTGATGACAAACCAATCTTTCCTGATTTTAATAATATTGTAATGATTTCTATAGGAACAGGAAGCGTAAAAGAACCTTACCACTACGATGATATAAAAAATAATGGGGCAATAGGTTGGGCAAAACCAATAATTGATATTTTAATGTCGGGTAACTCCGAAACAATGAGTTATATGCTTAAGAAAATTTATCAGAACTGTCCTGATAACTATCACAGACTGGAACCACCATTGATTAATGCAAATGAAAAAATGGATGATGCTTCGGAAACAAATATTGCAAATCTGGTAAATGATGCAAGAAATTATGTAACCGATAATCAGCTAGAATTAGACAAAATTGTAGATTTATTAATTGCAAACAATTAAGCAACCCAAAAAGCAGCAGCCGAAAAGCTTTAATAGAGTAGGCATTCATTTAATAAAATCATTGAAAATGAAAGCAGATTATGGATAGAATTATATATAAAAGCAGAATGATGTTGGAAAAACTACTTGCAAATTGATGTTGGTCTTCCAACGTATTGGAAGAGGCACTTGCAATTTGATGTTGGTCTTTCAACGCATTGGAGGAGGTACTTGCAAATTGATGTTGGTCTTCCAACGCATTGGAGGAGGTACTTGCAAATTGATGTTGCATCTCCAACGAATTGGAAGAGGCACTTGCAAACTGATGTTGGTCTTCCAACGGATTGGAAGAGGCACTTGCAAATTGATGTTGCTTTTTTACAGATCAAGATGCTTAAAATATTAGTAATAAATAAGAATAGAGTAATTAATTAAATTTCAGAAAAGTAATAAATTTTTATTATATGAGCGATAAATTTGATAGAATTTCAATAAACCCACTTGATTATGTAATAGTGGGGGCAACAAGACGATACCAATATGCTGAAGACAATATAAAAAGCATGAAAACCAATAATCCGAATAATGTTTTTGATCCTTTAATTGCAGCAACAGAAGAAAAACTTAATGTTTATAAGGGCAATACTTCTGACAGCAAAATTAATGAAGCATTACGAATTGCACATACATCAGAAGTAAAAATCGAAATGGATGAAATTATAATCAACGCCGGAAAGTGCGAAGGTTTGGTTAAATCAGTTTTTGGCAAAAACACACCTATATATCTCCAATTTTTCCCTTTTGGGCTCAGCGAATTTCATGATGCCAATCCTACTGAATGCCTCGATTTGCTCGATAGATTGATAAATGCTGCTACTGAAAACAAGCAACAACTGGGTAACGGGCTTTTTATTGATTTGTTTAAATCGAGCAAAATTCGTTTAAAAAAGGTTATTGATGATCAAAAAATATCGGGCAGCAAAGTAAAAAGCAGCAAAGAAATAAAAGAAATATTATGGAATGAACTCAAAAAGCAGCTCTATAAAAATATGCTGACCATTGCATTGCACTATATCGATAACCTGAATATGGTACATACTTATTTTAATCCTACCTTATTGCGTCTTCGTCATCACAACAATGATGACGACACTACTCAAACTTATAAATTGCTGATACCTGTTCTAAGCAGCAAAGCTGCCAATATTAGTTTTTCGGTTGACGATACGCTATTAATCATCAACAACGGTGTAAAATCTATTTTCTATTATGGAACTGCCACTGCCGACGAGCAAGCCAAAACAGCCCTTATAGAAATACCTGCAGGCGAAGAAGCCGAAGTAACGGCAGTTTCACTAGGAGCACCCAGCAATAAGTTTATCATTTTTGTAAACAAAGATGCCACCGATGAAGGCGAAGTGGAAATAGCTTTGATTTAAATTTCTTAAAAATACCCCCAATAAGTGGGAGCTTATTGGGGCTTTTATAATTATAAACCATTTAAAAAATCAATCATGAAAAAGAGTAATTTAAAATACAAAGTTGCATTTATTGCAGTTTTAATTTTGAGTAATTTTAATATTTATGCTCAAAATATTAAAACATCAGAAGAATTGAAATTTGGATTAACTCAAATTAACAAAAAACATACTGATATCATAAATGCTGATATTACAAAGGTTTACGGTTCATTAAATTATTTACTTACAAAAATATCTGAAGATAGTGCTGATAAAACGTTTATAATAAATATGCTAAATGGGGTTGCAGGACAAGTGAATGAAATTAAAACTAAAGTTGACAATTATAAGAATGATATAAATGATACAAGTAATGTTCAAATAAATATTATCAGAAACCAGGTAACAGATCTATTATTGGACATTGTTAGATGTCATGCTGTAATTAGTGATTTGCAAAATAGCAATTATGAAAATATTGCAAAAATCATTCTTGGTTACATAAAAAATGTAGAAGATTTATCTATAAAGATAAAAGACTTAGAAAATGATAATTTAAAGTTGCAAAACAAGTTAAAAGCTGAAATAGAATGGAGAAAAAATCTTGAAGACACAATTAATACTTTAAATTCAGAATTACAAATAACAAAAGTAAGATTAGAATATTTAACTGCAGGAAATTTTAAAGTTGCTTTATCTGCTGGTTTAAACTATGAATTTATTGGTGATGCTAAATATATAATAAAAAAAGATAGTTGTGCAAGAGAAATAAGCTCTAAAGGATTGCAAGGGATGGTATCTGCAGTCGTTTTATATCATCCAGATAGCATTTTTCATATAAAAAATAATTTCGATTTTTTATTAAATGTACCTATTGCAGAAATAGGATTTGGTGATAATACTAACATAACTTCAATTTTTAACAGACCTCTTGCGCTTGGATTAGGTTTGGGTTATAGTTTAACTTCTAATTTTTCAATATGTTGTATTTTTAATGTTAGCCGAGCACAAGTTATTGATGACGAAACATTAAAAGAAAAGAAATTTTCTGAAGATTATTTGAGTATAGTGGATTTATCAAAATATTCAACATCTGTAAGAACAAAAATGTCATTTACAGTTGGGTTTTTATACAAATTTGGGAAAGGACAAAAATAATTAGCAAATAGGAATATACAAATTCTATTAAAAACCCCCTTTAAACTTAATGCCAAAAGAAAAGATGAAAAAACAAAATAACCAACACCCTATTAAAATTGGGTAAATAATACGACGAACATCATTTAATGACACAAATAAAAAACATCAATGGCATTAAAAACAAAAAATGCAAATGCGGAAGTTGGATCAAACATTGGGAAAAATACAGCGGACATACAGCCACGTATTGCGCCACCGAAAATTGTTTCAACCAAAGATTTGGAGGTATTCATGTACAAAAAACCGATAGCGAAGATAGCCAGTGGTACATTGTGCCCCTATGCAGTACCCATGCTGCCAACGCCGAAGAATTAAAAGTAAGTGCTCCGCTTGTGGATGCCAATATTGAAAAAACATGTAGTAAAAAAGATGTATCCAATAAAAAACAAAACAAATGACAAAAATAGTACCCGACAGCAAACCCCGCTTATCATCAGCCGAATTGCACAAGATGATAGACGTTTATAAAATTGACCGTGCAAAATATCCTTTACTTATTATAGGGATAAGAGGCTATTACCTCAACACCTTGGGCGAAGCCGGCAAAAACGACCGAGGTATATACGATGATGCCTTGTTTATCGACTCGCCCAATGTTACAGCCAGTTTTAATGCCAATACCGACCCAACAGGTTACCGACGCGGGCAAGGAACAGCCAGCACCAAAGGAATGGCATGCTTGCAAAATGGTGTATGGTATTCCTATCAGTTTGGCATGCATAAAACCTATCCGGCTATTATACAAACAGGAGGCAAAGTAAAGGTAATGCGTGATGGCACACCCGATTATCCCGATGAAGGCTATTTGGGTATTAATATACACCGCGGAGGCTATGGCAAAACCAGCAGCTTAGGCTGCCAAACCATATACCCCAGCCAATGGGAAAGCTTTATACAACTGGCAAGCGACCAAGCCAAACGCCTCTTTGGCAACCGATGGAATAAAGTAATTATTCCTTATGTGCTGGTGGAGAATAAGTAAAATACCTTGAGTATTTGAGTTAAATAAATAGAAGAAATATTATAAACTTAATAAAATCATGACAAGCAATAAGAAAACATGAAAACCGGAAACTGTCTGATTTTGGATTAAATCAAGCTCAAATGAATAATATCAAACAATTAATAAATTTAAACAATTTAAAAAATGAAAACAAATAAATTATTTTTTTTAGTTACTCTTTTTCTGAGCGTATTATTATTTGCAAATTGCAATAAAAACGAAAATGAACTTGAAATTAACGAAGTAAAAGCAAGTTTAGGGGAAACACAAAAAGGATTTAAAGTTGATAGTGTTTATTATACAACCACTGATGGATTTTTAAATGTTAGCGTAACAGAGTATGGCAGCCCTTATGCACTGGCATCAGTAATAGCAAAAATATATGCTGATAAATTTCCAAATCCATCAACTGAAGTTGGGCTTGTTTATTATTCAACTTCTTTGCCCTTAAGTAAAAACACCTATTGGAAAGTTAAAAATCTTATGAATGGAGGTGCATATCGTATTGACTGGACTCCCATACAGAAATAAAATAGATAGCAAATAATCCTTAACAATAAAATTGGTCAGTTAAAAGTGAATGATTTATACTGGCTTCTCAAAAAAATATAAACAAAATATTTATTATGGAAACAATCATTTTAGCTTTTATACAGAATGTTGAAAATACGAGTAAAAATGTACGATATATTGTAGTATTAATGGCTTTGGCAAGTATTATTTCTTTCATCGGAATATGGAATTCTATGGAAGCAAACTGGATGCAAAAAAGAATACAATTTTATGATTATCAAATTAAATGGCACAATTGTTTTGAAAATAAAAAATTAGAAGATTCATTAATTAAAGTACATAAAACTGATAAAGAATTAGTAGAAAAATATTATAAAATAAAAAGTTACTATTCAGAACATAATTATAGTGAAGAAGTATTAAAAGATTTGCTATTAAATTTAAAGATTAATAGTTTCCAAAATATCTATTTAATTAAAATTCCAATTATAGGCGTAGCATTTGATATAAATGATATTGGGCTTATAAGCGGGGCTACTTTTTCAATTATTTTAATAGTCTTATTATTTTCAATTATTTTCAAACACAATCAAGTAAAAAAAACGTATGATATAATAAAGTATTCACATGATAGCAATAAAATTGAGTATCTAAAATTATTATTAATGAATCAAGTCTTAACAAATGATAAAATAAAAATGCATGACAATATTAATCAGTTTAAAAAAATTATAAAATTGAGGAGTTTGCCATTAATTTTATATGCTGTACCAGCAGCTATTCATATTTTTATTTTTATTTTCGATTTATCTACATTATCTCAAGGAGAATTATTGAATTATAACTATTCAATAATAATATGTATCCTAAGCGGATTTTTTTCTCTCCTGATTATAATTCTTACAACATTTGTATTTATCAATCTTTCAAGAGTAGATTTCATTTGGAAAAAAATTCATTTATATATGCAAAGTTTAGAAGAAGAATCTAATAAAAAGGAAATATCATAAATTACCACTTATAGCTTCAAATTTATTGTAAATAGCTTTATATAAATAAAGTATTACTATCATTAATAATACATATTAATCATTAAATAATGAAACAAAATAATTTATAAACATTAAACTTTAAAACAAATATTATGAGCAAGAAAGATAATGAAAATGAAAATGAAGAAGATTACGTTCAAACCGATACGCATTTAGCTATCAAATTTGTAAACGAATCAGCAAATAGAATAAAGTGGACACTTATAGTGTTAACCATTGCCAGTTGCCTTGCACTTGCCTGCTTCTGGAATTCGTTGCAATGTAGTTGGAAACACCAACGTGTTCAAAAAATGAAAGAATACATTACATATTTGGATAATACAGCTAAGTATGAAAAAGAAAAAAGTGATATTAACTTGCAATTGATAAATAGAAGCTGCTATCTTAACAATAGCAACGATACAGCAATCGGCAAACAAAACCACGAAGATAATAAGGCCAATGATAGTTGTTCATATTGTTTAACCGATATTAAAAGTCTAATTCTAGCATTTGAACGATTAAAAGCAAATGAAATTCCAAAACCAAATTTTGATGTAGAATTTATGACCAAATATTATGGTAAAGATGCCTTAGGTATGGATAATTTGCGATTAATGTATTTAGCATGCTGGTTGATAGAAGCAAGAGATATTCGATCATTTAAAATGCCATTTTTCGATGTTAGTTTTGATATAAATGATTTAGGTTTTATTGGTGGGCTCGGTTTTTCTATCATTTTACTTATTTTTTATTTAAGTTTAATTAGAGGTAGAGAAAACATTAAAATTGCGTTTAAAGCATCAGAACTAAAATTTGATGAAAACTATAAAAAAAGAAGACAATTTTATTATCTACTTTCGATGAATCAGTTAATTATTATGCCTCATATTATGAATAAAAAAGGCAAACGTTATTTAAAAATATTGCCATTGACATTATTATGTTTCCCATTTATATTTTCATTTTGTGTTTTTATTAATGATATTCAAACAAGTAAATACGGTGCAAATTTTTCAGTATTCATGACAGATTTTGAATATTTTATGAGTTCATTTTTTTTAGTGGTCATTATTATTTTTACTGTAATTTGTATATGGGAACTATACTTAGTTGACCAACTATGGAAAAAAGAAAAAATTTGGTTAGATAAACAGGAAAAGTTGGATACTGCCAAAAAAGATGCAGAAAATAAAAATATTAAAAATGAGAATAAGTAACTTAATAAAAATAAAAAAAACATGAAAAAAACAATTATAGCAAATTGGGGGCAAGCTGATAAAGGTAAATCAGCTACTATAAAATTAATTGCTGAAAAAATTATCAAAAATTATCCAAATGCAATTCTTAGTCCATTAAATATTGAATATTCATCAGATATTAAAGTTATAATAACTTTAGGTAATATTAAGATTGGAATAGAGAGTCAGGGAGATCCGAATAGTAGATTATTTAGTAGTTTAAAAGAATTTTCTCAAGTAAATTGTGACTTAATTATATGTTCAACACGAACAACTGGAGCAACCGTTAATGCAGTGAATGCTCTAAGCAAAACTGATAGCTATGAAATTATTTGGGCAACAAATTATCGTTCTATAGATAAAAATCAAGATGTTTTAAATGATCTTTCAGCCAATCAAATTTTTGAATTAATTCAAAATCTAATAAATAATAAAATTTAAACTATGTCAACAGAACTATCAAAACAAGATTTACATTTAATTTTAGAATCGCTAAATTATTCTAAAAAATCATTTGAAGAGTATGATAAATATCTTTCCAATGAATTTAAACAAAAAAAAATACAAGAAGTAGATAATCTAATTATGAAAATTAAAAAAATAATAAAAGAAAAATAAAAGTACTCTTTATGTTAAGTTTAAATATTATTTTTGTAGATAGTCTAATGTATCTAAATCATATTTTCAGATAAATTAAATTTATAAGTAAATTTATGAATATACAAGAAAGAAAAATAAAAATAAAGGAATTGATTTTATGGGATGAAAATGCTAGATTCCCAGATAAATATTTTAATTCTGATGAAAAAGAGTTAATAAATTATTTTATTTCAAAACCTGAATATAAAATAAAACAATTAATTGAAGCAATTGCTAAAGAAATAGAATATCCACAGTTAGAAAAAATGGTTGTTTGGAATGATGAAGGGAATTTTGTTGTTTTAGAGGGGAATAGAAGGTTAACCGCTTATAAATTATTAATAGAACCTGAATTAACTGATAACAAATCGGTCTTGAAATTAATAACTGAAGTTAAAGAAAAAATAAATATTGATGAAAACTTTTTATTAGATTGCTTGATATCTGAAAATATTGAGGACGGATATGTATATATTAACAGAAAGCATGCTAATGGGAATAATGAAGTAAATTGGCAAGATGTTGAGAGGGCAAATTATAATGTTAGAAGAGGTAGTTCTAATTATAACGAACTTCTTAAAATTGGGATTTCAAATATTGTTAAAGAACTTGATCTTCCAGATGAAATGAAAGAACAAGTTTTAGGGAGTGGATATGTAACAACATTTTTTAGGATAATTACGACAACACCAGCTAAGAAAAAATATGGTTATGAAATATTAGAAGATGGCAGTCTGAACGTTAAACATCCAAATTTCAAAGAAGAATTAAAAGTAATAGTATATAGTGTACTTAATAAAAAAGACCAAAGAGGATTTGATGTAGATTCAAGAACATTAAATAAAACAGATAAAATTGAAGAATTTATTCATTCTGTAAATCCAAAAGATGTTAAAAAAGTAGATGAAGATATAAAGAAAAACACTACCATTGATATTTTTGGGAATGAAAACACTATAATTTCTTCGACAAAAACACCAAAAGTTTTACCTAAATCAACTTCTATGAAATTTTTAATTCCATCAAATTGTACATTGCGAATTACAGAAACAAAAATAAATAATATTTACAGAGAACTTAGAGAGGATCTTTTACTCGATGAAACATCCAAATCAGTTCCAAATGCTGTGGGAGTTTTATTTCGAGTTTTTTTAGAAGTTTGTTTAGATCATTATGCAAAAATGAATCAGAAAAACTTTAAAAAAGAAGATTCTATAAGTCAGAAAATACCTTGGATTGTAGATAATCTTATACAAAAAGGATATGAAAAAAAATTATTTGATAATATTAATAAAGTTGGATCTGCTAAAAAAGAGAATACATACTTATCGATTGATAATTTTCATGAATATGTTCATTCCACAACAACTCAACCATCCACGAATGAATTAAAATTAAAATGGGATAATTTACAAGGCTTCTTTGAAATAATATGGACTGAATTAAATAAGAAATAGTGTTTAATTTGTATAAGAAAGAAATAAAGTGCTTAAAACTATGTTTTTTTGAAATGTTTAAATCATGAAAATAACAAAAATAGCTATAAAGAAATTCAGAGGATTTGAGGATGTTGAATTTGATCTAGGGTCACAGTTAACAGTTATTTCTGGTCAAAATGGGACTCAAAAAACAACAATTCTTGGTTTGTTGAGTCAACCATTTTCAATTACAGATGCAACCAATCCTATGAAAGATGAAAAACCATTATGTGGTGGATCTTTTAGATCTGCATTCTCTGATAAGTTCAAATTATCTGAAAACTTTGATAAAGTTGGAGAACATGAATGGACTTTGTTTTTTGATAATATCGAGATTCCTTCATATACAGTAGATAGTATTCCTAGAGATAAAAAGATAGGAACTATTCGGTTTTGGAAAAAAGGAGATAGGTCAAAAGGTTCTGGGTATATCCAACTTCCAGTAATTTATTTAAGCTTAAAAAGATTATTACCTATTGGGGAGGACAATAGTTTAAAAGAAAATGAAGAAATAGTATTATCAGATGATGAGTTTAAATTCTATCAAGAATGGCATAATAAAATATTAATTCTAACCAAGGATAATGATAAAGTAACAAGTTCAAAATTTTTATCAAGTACCCAAAAGCAAACTTTGGGAGCAAATACTAATCATTATGATTGGAAAGCAAATTCAGCAGGTCAGGATAATTTAAGTAAAATATTATTGGCTGTATTGTCATTTAAGCGATTGAAAGAGAAGTACAATGATGATTATAATGGGGGTATTTTAGCAATTGATGAATTAGATGCAACTTTTTATTCTGGTTCTCAAATAAAGTTAATAGAAGCATTAATTAAATTTGCTTCAAAATTCGAAATTCAAATCATTTTTACTACACATTCTTTAACAATATTGGAAGAGGTTTCTAATTTTCAATCTGAGAAACATCGTAAAGATCAAATTAAATTAATGTTCCTAAAGAAAGAAGATGGGAAGGTCTGTATAGATTCAAATATTGACTATAATTATATTAAAAATCATTTAAACACAACTTTAACAGGTAAGCCTAAAAAAAATAAAATTGATGTCTTTACAGAAGATAAAGAAGGTGCTATTTTTGCAAAATGGCTATTAGGAAAAAAAACAAAACATTTAAATTTTATTGATGTTAGTCTTGGCTGTGGTAATTTAATAGAACTAGCATCACACAAAATACCAACTTTTATTTTCCCGAATTCAATTATTATAATAGATGGCGATGTAAAAGGGAAAAAAAACTTATACAATAAGACAATAAAATTAAAAAACATATTGTTATTACCAACAAACAATTCTCCTGAACAAATAATTTCACAATTTTTATATGATTTGCCGGATACACATTCTTTATGGAGAGAAATTGATGAAACATTTTGTCATCAATATTGCTTTAAAAACTATTCAATCGAAGAAATTCAAAATAAAAGAGAAAAAGCAAAAGATTGGTTTAATTTGCATATTAAATTATGGGGGAGGAATGCTTCTAAGGTGCTAAATTGTTGGAAAAAAGATAATAAAGACCTTGTTCAAAAATTTAATAACGAGTTTGATGATTTATTTAGTAAATTTGCTTAAAAATAGAATTTTTATATATGTTTTATTCACCATTAAGATATCCAGGAGGAAAAAATAAGTTATCTGCATTTATTGCCAAAATATGTATTGATAACAATATTAATGGGCATTATGTTGAACCTTATTCTGGTGGTGCATCTGTAGCTCTATTTTTATTACTTGAAGGATTTGTAAATAAAATAACGATTAATGATAAAGATAGATCTATTTATGCTTTTTGGCATACAGTGTTAAATAAAACTGAGGATTTATGTAAAATGATAGAAAATGCTAATTTAACTATTGAAGAGTGGAGAAAACAGAAAGAAATTCAATTAAATAAAGAAAATGAAGAATTATTAAACCTTGGATTTTCCACATTTTATCTTAATAGAACAAACCGATCAGGAATTATTAATGCTGGAATTATGGGAGGTGTTTTACAAAATGGTAATTATCTGATGGATTGTCGTTTTAACAAAAAAGAATTAATAGAAAGAATTAGAAAAATTGCCAAAAGGAGTGATGATATTCGGGTATTTAATGAAGATGCAATTGAATTGATTGATAAGATTGAGAGAGAGGCTATAGATAATAATATTGTATTTTATTTTGATCCACCTTATTATTTAAAAGCAAGTACACTTTATATGAATCATTATGCAGACGAGACTCATAGAGAAGTTAGTGAAAAAATAAAGAACATTAACAATATTAAATGGATTGTATCTTATGATAATGTTCCACAAATTCAAGAATTATACTCTGAATGTGATAAAAAGGAATATTCATTTAAACATACGGCTTACAGCTCAAGAATTGGGCAAGAGGTTTTGTTTTTTAGTTCAAATATTAAACAACCGGAAAATGAAAATTGGAATCCGCTAAACTTTAAACTAAAAAATGGGGAGATAGATTACTTTGAAAAAGAAGCAGAGTTAATTGAAAAATCTACCTTATGTTGAAATAGCTTATAAGTTGCAATTATAGTTTCTTATATATTTTATAATACCAGCTTATTATATATGATAAAAGAAGTTTACTGAAAAAATAGCATAAAATAGCATAGTAAAATTGAAGTTTAACTAAGACATTAATAATGTAAGAACGTAATTTTAGAAATCAATTATATTAATAATTATCTTTCCCTCATCCCCCAACCCAAAAATCACACTGCGATTTTTGGGTTGGGTTTTTTAGTGCTTAAAAATTAAGCAATTACAAAACTGTTTTTCAGGATGTCACAAAAACATCACAAAAATGTAATTGTGCTTGCATTCGCATATTAACGACTATACATTTGCCTCATTATTCACCTATTAAATAAAAAAATAATGAAAAAAGTAAATGTATTTTTAGTGATGCTAAGCGTTATGGGAATCATAGCAGCATCCTGTGTAAAAGAAAACGAAACGGCAAACAAAGCACCAAAACAGGCTTGCACCACCACCGCGGTAAAAATTGCTGCCTCTTCGCTTAAAACCACACCCGGCTTTACGGGAAGCTATGTGTTATATAGCAGGGCAGGGCATAACTCAAGCGAATGTGGTGGTGGATGTGTATATGCAGGAGGTGTCAGGAAACACCTCAACTGTCAGGGTTTTGGAAGTAGTTGCGGTTTAAAAGCAAGTGTTTGTATTAGTAAACTAGATGTTGATAGCAGCAACAATTATGTGGCCATCGGATTAAATGATTTCGAGCCAACTGACGAAGATGCGTTTTATATGCCTGCCCGTTCGTTTTACATTGAAGACGAAACTACCGAAAACGGCTATTATTGGTTAAATATTCCCGAGCAAGTATTGGTAAGAGATACCCTAAGTAATCAGTTTTTATATTACAACCTAAGTTTTACCGAGGATGCTTTGTTTGAGAATTTATAATTCTTTCGTATTTATTTTCAGTATAAGATGTTATTAATCGAAAGCAACATATTTCCTACCACAATATGTTGCTTTTTTCTACTTTTGTAAAAATTTTTGTAAAAATGAAAAGGAAAATAATAGTTGAAATAATACTACACCTTATTTTTTGGGTAATATGTTTTTATTATTTTACAACCAATTCGCTTTTACGTTTCCTTTCATTTGATATCAAGGAAGAGTATTATTCTCTTTTATTGATTATTGCAGTAATTTACTTCAATTATTTTTGGCTGATTCCTCGTTTTTTAATCGTCGCAAATTATATTACTATTTTTCTTTATTACTATCGGCACTATTATTAATTACTACCTTAGAATTTTTAATGCTTTTAGATGATATAAAAATGATAACTTCAAATACAGGTGATATATTCGAAAATGCTATTTTAAGATGGGAATATTTTGGAATTTTCTTTCGCGATACATTGTTTGTGGGCTTTTTTACCATGTTCAAAATCTACCGCGATGCCATTAAAGCCAACAAATTATTGCAGCAGGTAAATGTGTTGGAAAAACAAAAAATGCGTACCGAAATCGACATCGTAAAATCTAAAGTAAACTCACATTTCTTTTTCAATACCTTAAACAGCATTTATACCATGGCATTGGAACAATCAGCCGAAACAGCCGATATGATTGCCAACCTTTCTCATTTAATGCATTATGTAGTGGACGATAGTGAACACGAATGGGTAGCATTAGACAAAGAAATTGAATTCCTCCAAAATTACAGTGCATTGGAATTAACCCGACATCAGCACATTGCATTCAACTTTACAGTTGAGGGCGATACTTCGCATATAAAAGTACCCCCCATGATATTTGAAGCCTTTGTAAACAATGCTTTTAAATATGCTGATGATGAAGGGCGGGGTTATATTACTATTCACTTAGAGTGCCTGCCTAACAATAGCCTTGTTTTTTGTTGCGAAAATAATACCCGTACCACCAACAATTTCCAAATACAATCAACCAGTAAAGGATTGCGAAATTCCCACGACAGATTAGAACTGTTTTATCCCAATAACTATCAGTTGGAAACAACCAATGAAATGGGGATATATAAGGTAAGAATAGTGTTGGATAATAAATAATGCCAATCCAGTGTTGGACTAGTCATCACAAATAAAATAGTACTTAAAGTGCCTTGAGTACTTGAAATACTTATTAGCTTGAAACGTAGTTAACCCATTGGTTTATATGACTTTTCGTTAAGTTACCTAAAAAATAAGCAGCTACAAATATCTATTTATTAAAACTTTATTCTTTATTTTTCCTTGATTATAGCGAAAAAGCTTGCCTCGAAGCAGGACTGACATTGAATAATTAATTGTAGCAAAACAAGGTTTTAAAAATTGCAATGGTATTTTGTAAGCAATCCACGAATTTCGAAGGATAAATAGAAATATAATAGAAATCTGTTTGTTTCGGAATGGCTTGGATTGCGTATAAATAAGAAAGAATGTATGTAAATTTTTAGTCGTTCTTAATTTTTTTCTGACTTTCCAAATAACCGGGGCTTACTTTAAAAACCAAATCATCATTTATTACAATTTGTTGTGCATCCGCCGACTTTATTTTGTTTTTTGAAAAAATAATACTCTGGTTGGCATACAAAAATTCATCTTCAGGCAAAATACTTTTTATTGTTTTTAAAGAAGTAAGATAATAATAAGAATTCCCGTCAGTAGAGTGAATAAACAAATAATTGCCAATTTTTTCGATATAAAGAATTTCATCGAAATAAATTTTTACAAATCTCTTTTTATCAGGAGTAGCATACACATAGTTTTGTTTTTCTTCGGCTATCTTTACTTCAATGTCCTTTTTAATAATGACCTCATTATTTGCAATTTCAACAACTTTTGTCATTGCCTTAAAAAGCCTTTCAGCTTTAATAGGTTTAACCAAAAAATCAATCACACCATGTTCGTATCCATACACAGCATAATCGGAATGAGCTGTAGTAATAATAACCTTTATCGGATGAGAAATATTTTTTAATAATTCCAAGCCATTCATATCTGGCATGTCCATGTCTAAAAACAATAAATCGGGCTTATTTTCCTTAATAAAACTAATAGCTTTAAATGCGTTATAACAATTACCAATGCAATGCAAATAATCGTACTTCATCAGTAAAATAGCAAGCGATTTATGAGCAAGAGGCTCATCATCTACAATTAAATATCTAATTCTTTCCATTTTCAAAAATATTGGTTTAATATCAATATGTTAAGCAATAGATTATTATATTTTATGATAAAACTCAACCTTAAAACACAATTTGTGAGACTGCAAATGTATGAATTTTTTAACAAAAATATGAAATGAAATTTATATAACCGAAAATACGCAAGCTTTATTATATTTATCAAGAAATGCATTAATTACACCAATTTTTAAATAGATTTTAAATGTTAAAAACTTTCTCATCTTAAAAGTAAAAAGATTGAATGTTGTAACAAAACTAAGCCCTGCAACTACTTTCTGGAAAGCCGAAGATTATCACCAGCAATAATACGAACACAAAGGAAGTAGACCTTACTGTCATGGATATGTAAAGCGGTTTTAGGCGTTTGCAAAGTTTAAGTTTGGAAAAATAATTATTGACTTTTAAGGATTTATAAGAGAAATGTATTATAAATCCTCTATAAATAGATTGTATCAAAAGGCTTCAAATGAGTAAAAAGTTCAAATGAGCAATTGGAAATTTTTCTACTGCTCTTTTGAACTTTTTAGCTTATAAAGCATTACAATTGTTTCTAAGGGTCACATATATCTAATATAATCCTCCGTTTGATATCTTCGTTTGGCGAATTGTAATTCAACTCTTAAGGATTACCTTCGCTGGTTTGATATCCGCTTTCTGTAAGCCATAAACACATTGTATTCCATGCTTTCTCGAATCCTTTCTTATTAATATCAAAACGACCAACGGCATATTTTCTACTTTCTAGTTTCATTTTTCCAGTTCGCTCAGTTCTTACCGAATCCTATTCCGGACAATACATCAATGATAACAACCTTTGCTGTTGTCAGCGATTCATGGAGAAAAGTTTTTTCAATGTAATACATACTAAACACAAAAAAATGGATGACAAACTCGAAAACGCTTTACTTCAATTTAATGCTGCACCTTACGAAAGCTTTTATTATGATTAATCCAAAAAGGAAGTGGATGGTCGATCTCTTACAGATGGCATCACAAGAAAAACATGTAGAAGGGAGATGTTGCTGGAAAAGGAGGGAGTTATAATGGAATGGATTTTATGTTATTGCATATTCTTTATTGTAAAATAAAAAGGTCTAAGTCATAATTGTTTTAATTTGATTTTTTTTTAAATAAATAAATGAATGTATAAAAATCATATATTACTGAATAATTATTAGATTAAACCTTCAAACACATTAAAAATTAATCATTTGTGATTTATTTAACAAAAATTATTTACCTTGCTATTTTATTTTATTTTACTTTTACAAAAACTTTTAAAATTAAACAACTATGAAGAAAATTGTATTAATAATTTTAGCACTTGGTTTTATTGGAATAAGTGCTTGTAAAAAGGAATCAACTACTACTACTACCACAACACCTACAACAAACCCAGGCACAACATTTTTGGCTTCGACTACCCCAATGAAAAAATCCGCTGTTTTAGAGGATTTTACAGGTGTTCGTTGCGGTTATTGTCCTGATGGTCATACTATTGCTAAAGCAATGGAAACAGCTAATCCTGGTAAAGTAGTTGTGATTTGTGTTCATACAGGTAGTTATGCAGAACCATCAAGCGGTTGGGCAAATTTTACAACTCCTTTTGGAGCTGCAATAGCTGGTCAGACTGCTTTAACTGGCTTTCCTGCTGGTACTGTGAATCGTCAGGTTTTTTCAGGATTTGGTCAGACTGCAGGTGGAACAGCTATGAGTAGAAGTAAATGGGCAACAGCTGCCAGTCAGGTAATGCTTGAAAATGCTCCTGTTAATATTGGTGCTAAAGCAACTTATAATGCCTCTTCCAAAGTACTTACGGTTAAAGTAGATTTGTATTATACAGCTAATGAAACACTTCCGAATAATATCAACGTTGCTTTTCTGCAAAATAATCTGATTAGCAAACAATCCGGAGGAACCCCTGATCCAAATAACTATGTTCAAAACAACGTTCTTCGTCATTTATTAACAGGACAATGGGGGGAAGTTGTTCCTGCTACATCTACTAAAACAGGAACAAAATATTCAAAAACATATACCTATACGGTTCCTGCTGATTATAATGGTGCTACTATTCCTCCAGGAGGTGGTGCAGTGAACATTGCAAATTGCGATGTTGCAGTTTTTGTTGCAAGAGGTCAGAAAGAAATTCTTAATGCCGTAAAAGTAAAGGTTCAATAATAATTTTCAAAGAATTTTCAGGAGGTTGTCTCAAAAGGACAACCTCTTTTTTTATTCTGAAATTTCATAATTGGGAATATTGTGCTGAAATGCACGTTCATCTAATTTTAAAAAGTATCTTTCAACAAACTAATGATATGTTTTAAATTAGAATTCGTTTAAAAGCAAAAGGTTTATAAGCTGTAACAAAACTAAGCCCTGCAACTACTTTCTGGAAGGCCGAAGATTATCATCAGCAATATTACGAACATAAATGAAGCAGACCTTATTATCATGGATATGTAAAGCGGTTTTAGAAGTTTGTAAATTATAAGTTGGAGGTGAAGACTAATATTTACTTTTAGGGATTTGTAAGAGAAATGTATTATACTTCCTCTAATAAATATATTGTATCAAAAGGCTTCAAATGAATAAAAAGTTCAAAAGAGTGGCGGGAAAATTTCCAATTGCTCTTTTGAACTTTTCAGGTTGTAAAGTATTACAATTGTTTTACAGGGATACATATATCTAATATAAACCTCCGTTTAATATCTTCGTCGGGCGAATTATGATACAACTCATAAGGATTACCTTCGCTGGGTTGATATCCGCTTTCTGTAAGCCATAAGCACATTGTATTCCATGCTTTCTCAAATCCTTTCTCATCAATATCAAAACGACCAACGGCATATTTTCCACCTTCCAGTTTCATTTTTCCAATTTCGCCATCAACTTTCACGTCGTCTTCAACTGTGATACAAGCGCTTTGGCGAACTTTCTCAATAGCTGTTACAGTAGGGTCATCATGATAAACTGTAATAGTTTTTGTTTGCGGAAAATTTAATAGTCCCCTCGGACCTGCCCATTTCATCAATTTCTCGTATGCTTTCCCGATTTGATTAAACTGACCTGTGTGACGACAGTAAACAAGGTTCATTGCAGGCATTTCTTTAATTTCGACTTTTGTGTCCATAATAATAAAATTTGAGTGAATAAATTGATTTGAATTATCACTGCAAAGGTGCACTCTTAAATCAGGACTTTGTTGATTTCTCTTGCGAATCAATTGACCATTCTTGCTATAATACAAACCACCTTTTGCAAAAGCTGCTTTTTCGGTTTCCCTGAATTCTTTGGCGGTCAAGCCGAAATATTTACGGAATGTGCGGCTAAAAACGGATGTGCTGCTAAAACCGCATTGACTGGAAATTTCGCTTATAGAAAGGGATTCGTCGTTTTTGAGTTGTTGGGCTGCTTTTTCAATTCGTATTCGTTGTATAAAAGCATTGAGTGTTTCGCCTGTTAAACTTGTAAAAATACGGTGAAAGTGAAAAGGTGAAAAACAGGCAATATTGGCAATTTTATTGAGGTTTATCGGTTCATCCAAATGCTGCTCAATATAATCCATTACCCTATTTATTCTGGATAAATACTCTTGTTTGCTTCTATCTTTTGAATTCATCTTTACAAAGATAGTATTATTTTACAAATCGTCATAAGATTATTTTTTAGTTGTAATGCCTTGTTCATAAGTTTACTATGCTTTCTTATATTAGTTCAGGCGTGATGCTGAAGTTTTAATGAGTTCTCGATATGACCTCACGGTGACCGTGGAAGAGGTTCGTTCTAATGTTATGGTCTCACGGTGACCGTGGAACAGGTTCGTTACAACGATATGGCTTCACGGCGACAATGAGAGCTCTGAGAATTTTGATAAGGCTGGGTTGTACAATAAGTAGAAAGGTTAATGCTGTGGATAAAAACAATTATTGACTTTTAAGGATTTGTAAGAGAAATGTATTATATTTGCGGTGAAAATTATACACCTTAATTATTCAAAAGCTACACAAAGCATCCAAATTTAGCATTCTTGTATTACCTTTGGTAAAGTTATAATAATGTTACCAACCATAATAAGAAAGAACAGTAAACTAAAAAAGACATGAAAAATATATTGTTTACTATTATTGCAATACTGACCTCGATTATAATTCAGGCTCAAATTGTTAATATTCCCGACACAAATTTTAAAAGCTTGTTAATTACTTTAGGAGTTGACATAAATTTAAATGGTAAAATAGAATATTCTGAAGCACAAAATGTTGACACGCTAGTTCTTTTAACATGGTCAAACCAAATCTCTGATTTAACAGGGATTGAAGCATTTACTAATCTTCAATATTTAGATTGCAGTAATAATTTATTGACTTCACTAGACTTAAGTTCAAATGGATTATTAAAAGAAATTCATTGTTCGCACAATAACTTAAGTAATATTAACTTCACTGATAATGCTGTTATTGAAATAATATATTGTGATCAAAACTCAATTTCAAATCTTGACTTATCACATAATACTAAATTAAAAATATTACGATGTGATAATAATAATTTGTTAAATCTCAATTTGTTAAACAATGACTCTTTGAATTACCTTAACTGTAATAATAACTCACTTTCAAGCCTTAATCTGACAAATAAAATAAAGTTGACAGAATTATGGTGTAATGTTAATTCAATATCTCTTTTAGCGTTGCCAGTAAGTAACAACCTGATTTGGATATATTGTGAAAATAATCAGTTATCATCAATTGACATTTCAGGAGTCGTCTCTTTAGAGAGGTTTTCTTGTTCCCATAATTTAATAACATCTCTTTATTTATTTAACAACATAAATCTTAAAAACCTTAGTTGTGCATATAATAATTTGGACAGCCTTGATTTATCAGGTAATTCAAATCTTCAATCTGTTGTCTGCACATCTAATAATCTCTCATTTATTGATATTTCAAACAACTTATTATTAAATACTTTATATACACATTCTAATACGTTATTCAATTTGGATATAACTCATAATACTGCATTGACAAAACTTGGATGTGATAGTAACAATTTAGATTCTTTAGATTTGTCCCATAATGTTAATTTAGATTTCTTGCAATGTGGAAACAACCCATTTGTCAAACTCGATTTGTCGCAAAATATTAAATTAAACTATATTGAAATCAGGCAGTGTTACAATCTTAACGAAATTTGTGTTTGGGTACTTCCTTTTCCTCCTGCTGGAGTAACAGTTAGTGCTTTTGGGATTAATACAAGTAATATTTATTTTCATATTTGCGCTTTAAGTATTGAGGATAATGAAAATTTAAAGGAAAAAGAACTCACCGTTTATCCAAATCCATCAGACGGAATTTTCACAATAGGTGGCAGAGATATCTTAAAATTTGAAATTTACAGTTTCACTGGCGAATTATTGAAATCTGGAGATAATAAACAAAACAAAGTTGATCTGTTAAATTATCCTAAAGGTATTTATATAGTTAAAATCTTTGAGAATAAAAGCGTAATAACTTTTAAATTAGTATTGCAATAATGATAATCAAGAAATTACAGTTGGTGACAGCACCTTATTTCAAGCGGAGTTTAGTAACAAAGTGAAATGAACAACAAGTAATAAACAAAGCAGCGGGCTGAAAAGAAAGGAACTATACATTCCCCATTTGAAAGCAAGCTGTGGAATGTTAGCAATTAATTAGACAAAATTTTATGAAGATAGCAATTATTGCTTTTTCATCTTTCTGTTCAGAAACAGATTATACTTAAGATTAAATCTGGATGATTGTGTTCGGTCAGAAACCTTTTTTCAAGGAATCCCCAAAAAGAAAAATTAACTAAGATTTTCCTACTTTTAAACTGAATACTATTTTTACATGTATTAAATTCATATTTTTGCAACAAAAAAGAATAATTACAGGATAGCCACAAGAATAATATTTTATGTGGGCATTAAATCACAAAAACAATAAACACATGAAGAAATTTGTAGCACCATCTTTATTATCAGCTAATTTTGCTTGCCTCGAAAAAGATATTGAAATGGTAAACCAAAGCGAAGCGGGTTGGTTTCATATTGATGTTATGGATGGTGTTTTTGTTCCCAATATTTCGTTTGGTCCACCGGTTATAAAACATATTAAGAAACTTGCCCAAAAGCCATTGGATGTGCATTTAATGATAGTTGATCCCGATCGCTATTTTGAGGTTTTTAAAGAATCGGGTGCTGATATTCTTACCGTACATTACGAAGCATGTCCTCATTTACATCGATCCGTTTCGGCTATAAAAAAACTTGGAATGCAGGCTGGTGTTGTGTTAAACCCGCATACAAGCGTTGCATTGCTCGAAAATATAATTTTGGATGTTGATTTGGTTTTACTAATGTCAGTAAATCCAGGCTTTGGTGGACAAAAATTTATCGAAAACACCTATCGTAAAATAAGCCAGTTGAAAGAAATGATAGAAGTCCTCAATCCAAATTGTTTAATCGAGGTAGATGGAGGTGTAAGCAATGAAAATGCTGCAAGATTATATCAGGCAGGTGCTGATGTACTGGTAGCCGGAAATAGTGTTTTCGGTTCGAGCAATCCTTTGGAAACAATAAAACTATTAAGTTATTGAAATATTTTTTCTACGTTAGCCTTTACAGTTTAACTTTTCTATAATATCACAATCGCATTCATCGAAACTTTTGTTGTATTGCAACATGGCTTGCTGGCTCATTCCCATGCTCGAAAAACCACCATCATGAAACAAGTTTTGCATGGTTACTTTTTTAGTTAAATCGGAGAAAAGTGTAATGCAATAGTCAGCACATTCGTCAGCAGTACCGTTACCAAGTGGCGACATGCGTTCGGTAAAATCCATCAATCCATCAATGCCTTTTACACCACTTCCGGCAGTTGTTAGTGTAGGAGATTGCGAAATAGTATTTACTCTCACTTTTTTCTCACGCCCATAAATATAACCAAAACTTCTGGCAATCGACTCCAAAGCCGCTTTAGCATCAGCCATATCATTGTATTCAAAAAGAGTACGCTGTGCAGCAATATATGATAATGCCACCACAGAACCCCATTCGTTGATAGCATCCATTTTTTTTGCTACTTGCAATACTTTATGAAAAGACATGGCTGATATGTCCATGGTTTTATGATAATATTCATAATCTAAATCATCATAAGGGTGTTTTTTACGAACGTTGGGCGACATACCAATTGAGTGCAAAACAAAATCTACTTTTCCACCCAAAACTTGCATAGCTTGTTCAAACAGATTTTCAATGTCTTTAACATTGGTAGCATCAGCAGGAATAACAACGGTATTACATTTTGCAGCCAATTCGTCCACTTCACCCAAACGAATGGAGACTGGAGTATTCGTTAAAACAAATTGTGCACCTTCGTCGTGAGCACGTTCTGCAACTTTCCAAGCAATAGATCTGTTGTTTAATGCTCCGAATATAATCCCTTTTTTACCTTTAAGTAAATTATACATAATCTGTGATTTTAATTATAAATTTGTAATTGATATGCGCCAAAGTTATATTGAAGTATGTATTTTACTTCATTAATTCTTTTGCGTTTTCCAATGCCGACACTGTTACGTTTTCATTGCTCAGCATTTTTGCAATTTCCTCAATCTTTTCGGTTTTATTTAATTGCTTAATTACCGAACGTGTATTTTTTTCATCCGACTGTTTCGAAACAAAAAAGTGATTATCAGCTTTAGCAGCAATTTGCGGTAAATGTGTAATAGCTATTAATTGCATATCAACCGACATTTTTTGCATAATAAGTCCTACTTTTCCGGCAATATCGCCTGATACTCCATTATCAATTTCATCAAAAATAACAGTTGGAAGGATATTTTGTTTAGATATTATAGATTTTATTGCTAACATTAAACGCGATAATTCTCCACCTGAAATAACTTTTGATAATTCTCTTAGTTCACCACCCTTATTTGCGTTGAATAAAAACATGATTCCATTTCTACCTGAATCATTAAAATATTCAGTTTTGCTTAATTCTATTTTTAAAACTGCTGTTGACATACCTAAATTTGAAAGAACATCTTTTACTGCAGTTTCAATTAATGGAATATGTTTTTCTCGCTTTAAAGATAACTCATCTGCAAGATGTTGTAATTTTTCAAATTGAATGCTTACTTCCTTTTCAAGTAGCATAATTTTATCATCAAAAGAAGAAATATCAAATAACTCATTAGATATTTTTTGATAAATATCTAAAAGTTCGGCTACAGTTGAAACATTGTGTTTCTTTTCCAACCGAAATATTAAATCAAGACGTTGGGTAAGTTGTTCAGTCAATTTAGCATCAAATTGTACCTTTTCTTCAAGTGTTTCGGCTTCGTTGGCAATATCTTTAAGCTCGATTATGCAACTAAACATTCTTTCCGAAATTTCTTTAATTTGAGGATGATATGCCGATAATTTTGTCAAATATACATTTAATTCATTCAGCTGAGCCACAACATTTATTTCAGATAGTGAGAGTGTATCAATCGTTTTATTAAGAACAGTTTTAATGTCTTCAGCATTATTCTGAATCTCAAGTTCCATTGATATCTCTTCTTGCTCGTTGTTTTTTAGATTTGCGTTTTCTAATTCATCAAACAAAAACTGGAGATAATCACGATTTGTATTGGCTTCTTTCTCTTTTGATTTTAAATCCTGTAGTTCACTATTTTGCTGCTGATAAAGTTTGAATTCGACTAAGTATTGCTTTATCAACTCTTGGTTCAAAGCAATATTATCCACAACAGCCATTTGAAAATCAGAATTATTAAGTGTAAGTGTATTATGTTGAGAGTGGATATCAACTAGGCGTTCGCCCAATTCTTTAAGTTGGTTAAGATTTACAGGAGTATCGTTAATAAAAGCCCTTGATTTTCCATTACTGACTATTTCCCTTCGCAGTAAGCATGGATTTTCATGGTCTAATTCATTATTGATAAAAAAATCTTTTAAGTTGAGTTTTGAAACGTCAAAACTTCCTTCTACAACGCATTTAGCTGATTTATTAAGCAATACACTTATATCAGTGCGTTGCCCCAAAATCAATGATAATGCTCCAATGATTATTGATTTTCCAGCACCTGTTTCGCCTGTAATTACCGAAAATCCTGATGAAAAATCAATATCTAATTTTTCTATTAAAGCGTAATTTTCAATATATAAATGAGAAAGCATATAGAAAAGTAAATAGATTCTTATTGTACAAAGATAAAAAAAAGAAACTTAGTGTGTAGAAATTATTTTTTAAGGGCAAAGTTGTGGAAGTTTAGCGGGTAATATCTTCACTTTAAGCGAAATTATCCCTTTTCTAAAACAAAATGGATTTAATTGATAAACTAATTTTTATTTAAAATACCTTGATACTTGCTTGCATTTGCAGGATCAATTTCAATCAGATTATTAATAATTTTGGCTTTGTCCTGTGGTGATGCTTTTGAAAAAATATTAACTATTTCATCTGATTTTGCATCCATAAATAGTTGGATACTAAATAAGCCTGGTTTTTCTCTGTAAGCTTTTCTAAGAAGTTCAACACTTTCGGCAATGGCTGTTCTTCCAGTTTCAATATTATCATACATAGCATCTATACCTAAGCGATGGTATTTATACGTTGCCTGACGTACTGAACTATAGGCGCTGTTCAATAAATTTTCTACCAACCAATAACGATTCTTTTGACTTTCGAATGATTTCCAGCCTTTTTCAGGTGCATTTTGTGCAAGATTTACAATATTTTGTGCTTTTTCAAAATAAGGAGTTCCTCCACTGGGTGAATACGAATCGAAATCTAAACCTAAGTAAACATAACAATAGTAAGCTATCACTGAAGTTAAATTAGATGTAAATGAGTTTTCTACATACTCTAAGGTTTGAAATTCTACATATTTGAATTGAAAATCTTTATCTACAAAATTTAATAAAACCGAATTGTAAGAGGTGCGGTAAACAGGGCGACGTAATTGTAAATTTAAAGTACCTTTAAATTCATCTTGGCTAATACGTTCGTTAACTGTAATTAAAATACTACATTCTATTCGCTCTTCTGGTTTAAACGAATAGTTAGTCCATGATTTTGTATTTACAAATTCGTAAAGAGATGTTCTTAAATTATCATATACACTTCGGTCTGTTCCTTGCACTTGTGGTGCAGAAACTTGGATATTACAAATAAATTCCTGAGCAATGCTTAAAAATGGAATAAGTATAAAAAACAGATAGAGAGATATTTTTTTCATAAATTTTTATAATTGAATTTTAAGCATATAGCTTACAATATCTTTGGCAATTTCTTTTTTTGATTTTAAATCTATGTATTTAGCATTGCCTTTCTTATCAAAAATTGAAACTTTATTGGTATCATATCCAAATCCTGCACCAATATCATTTAATGAATTTAAAACGATAAAATCAAGGTTTTTATTATTCAATTTGTCAATGGCATGCTTTTTTTCTTTATCCGTTTCAAGGGCAAAGCCAATTAATAATTGTTTCGATGTTTTATGCTTTCCTAATTCGGCAAGAATATCAATGGTTGGAATAAGTTTAATTTGAGGGAGTTTTTTTGATTTCTTAATTTTACTTCCTGCAGGATTTGCAATTGTAAAATCTGCGACGGCTGCAGCCATAACTGTATAATCAGATTTTGGGAAAATCTTTATACATTTTTCATACATTTCATTGGCAGTAATAACGTTAATTCTTTCAATAAGAGGATGGTCTGTTGATATTTGTATAGGGCCAGCTACCAGAGTTACATTTGCACCTAATTGGGCAAAAACTTCCGCCAAAGCAATTCCCATTTTTCCGGAAGAATGATTTCCAATAAATCTCACAGGATCAATAGCTTCATAAGTAGGTCCTGCAGTAATCAAAACTCTTTTGCCTTTTAACAATGCAGCGTTTTCGAAATAATTGTCAATAAAAGTAAATATATTCTCAGGTTCTTCCATGCGTCCTTTGCCTTCGTATCCACAGGCAAGTTCACCAACAGGAGCTTCAATAAATTTAATTCCTTTGGATTGTAAAAATGCAATATTTTTTTGAACAGTAAAATGTTCATACATTTTGCAATTCATAGCAGGTGCTATAAAAACGTCTTTATTAAATGCTAACAAAGAGGTGGATAAAGCGTCGTCGGCTATTCCATTGGCAAATTTCCCGATAATATTTGCTGTAGCAGGTGCCACTACAAAAAAATCTGCCCAATCTGTTAATGCAATATGTTCGGTTGAATAATCGTTGTTGTCAGCAAATATATTATCATAAACTTTATTTTTCGATAAAGTTTCAAGGGTAACTTTGGTAACAAAGCAAAGTGCATTTTGAGTGGCAATAACTTTTACTTCCGCTCCAGCCTTTATAAAAAAGCGTATAAGGTAAGCTGCTTTATAAGCTGCTATTCCTCCGCTTATTCCAAGTAATACTTTTTTGCCATTCAGCATTTTACACTGTTTTAATAAATAAAAAAAGGTATAAATCTCCCATGAAGTTATTTATACCTTTTTGTATAATTATCAATTAAAATTGATTCCCAGAAGCTTCTTTAACTGGATTTCTGTAATAAATATTATCAGTTAAGAACTCGTTAATAGACAATAAGGTTGGTTTTGGTAAATGTTCGTAATATTTAGCAACTTCAATTTGTTCTCTATTTTCGAATACTTCTTCAAGATTATCGTTTGGTGTAGCAAATTCTTGAAGTTTACCATGTAGTTCTTCTTTTATTTCTAATGAAATTTGATTAGCACGTTTTGATAAAATAGATAAATTTTCGTACACATTATTTGTGTTTTTGTAAAAATCGGTAGTGTTGCGTGTTACTGCAGTTGTTTCCGTTTTTATTTTTTTAAAATCCATAGTATATATTTATGATTTAATTGTTTTCGTAAATTGATGTAACTATATTGTAAAAATTGGTAGCATCTTTCTTGAATTTCGTATCAGGAAAAGTATTTATTAATGAATTATAAGCATCTATAACAGTTTTATATCTTTCTTGTTTTTTTGAATCAATACTATTTTTAGCATAATAATAACTTGATTTAACGATATTAAACATAATTTCTTCGCGATAAGATGTTTCTGGGAAATCCTTTAATATATTAGTAAAAGCTATCTGAGCAGCATTGTATGATTCCGTTTTGTAGTATAATTTTGCTATTTCATAAGCTTTTTCAATAAGTTTTAAGCGTAAAGCATCAATTAATTTGTTGGCTTCAGCCACTCTCTCACTTTTGGGATAAAAGTTTATAAATATTTGTAATTCTTTTAGTGCTTCATGTGTACTTGTTTGGTCAAGTGTGTAAGTGGGGGAGTCTAAATATTTACAATAAGCACTCATGTATAAACATTCCTCTGCATATTTACTATTAGGGAAAATTTTTGAAAAATTCTTAAAATGATAACTTGCCAAAATATAATCAGCTTGACCATAATAGCAGTATGCGTAATAATAATGTATTTTCTCTGCTTGTTCTTTTCCTCTGTAAATAGCTATTACATTATCAAACATTTGCAAAGCACGATAATAATCGTGTTTCTCATAGTATTTAATACCCATTTCGAGCTTTTTGGCATGATCAGTACCCTTGAGCAATTTTTGATACTTGCTGCAAGAACTAAGTTGAAATAGTGCAACAATAAATAGTAAGTATATCAGTTTCTTAATCATTTTGCAAAATTAATTTTTTTTACTGATATACGAAACGATTTTTATAAAGATTTATTATATAATGTTAAAATATCAGCGTTTTTACAAAAACAAGCACTAAATTTTAATGTGATTAAATATACCAGTTTCGTTATTTGCATCAAACCAGTTAATATCATCATATCGTCGGAACCAAGTTAGTTGACGCTTGGCATATCTACGGCTATTTATTTTTATCTTTTCAATAGCTTGATCTAAACTACAGTCATCAGCCAAATAAGCAAATAATTCTTTATAACCTACTGTGTTCAGAGCATTCAAATCTTTAAATGCTAGCAATCCTTTTACTTCATTGAGCAATCCCACTTCCATCATCACATCTACACGTTGATTGATATTATCATACAATTGTTCTCGTTCTCTAGTCAATCCTATTTTTACAATATTAAAAATACGAGGTAATTGCTTGTTTTTCCGTAAAGAAGAATAGGGTTTTCCAGTAGTTAAACAAACTTCGATGGCACGCATGAGTCGTTTTGGATTGGCAAGGTCCACTTCGTTATAATAAATTGGATCAAGTATTTTTAACTGAGACCGTAAAGCTTCGATGCCTTCGCTTGCAAATAAATGTTTAATGTCTTCACGCAATTCTTCTTCAGGATCAGGTAGTTCGTCAATGCCTTTACATACTGCATCAATGTATAAACCTGAACCACCTACCAATACAGCTGTATCTTTTGTTTTGAATATTTCTTCAAGACATTGCAAAGCCTCTGTTTCATATTTTGAAACATTGTAATTATCAGTAATACTAATATTTCCAATAAAATAATGATGTGCTGCAGCCAATTCTTCTATGGATGGTTTTGCAACGCCAATATTGAGTTCTTTATAAAACTGACGGGAATCTGCCGAAATAATTTCTGTACCTAATAATTGGGCAACTTTAATAGCCATAGCTGTTTTGCCCACAGCAGTAGGTCCTATAATTACGATAAGGGTTTTGTTTTTATTGGTATTCATTTGTATTTCGTTTAGCTAGGGAAAAACTTGAAATTACTTCTGTAACTTTTTAATCTATATATCCTATCAATTCCATTAGAGATATTATCTTTGAATAATTAGTTTTTGTTTTTCCAATAATCCTTCGGATTTGATTTCAACTAAATATATCCCGTTGCTTATATCGCTAACATTTATTTCTTGTTGATTTTGTTTCAAAATTTTGCTCTTTATCAACACTCCTGTAACATTATAAATATTTATTTTAGCATCTACATTGCTATTTCTGATATTAATATTTATTGTAATTTTATCTTTAGCAGGATTAGGATATACATTTTTCTTGTTTAGTTTAGCCGAAATATCTTCTATTCCAATCATTTCTGATAATGGGCGTTTCCAAACTCCACCATATCTGGTTGCTGCAAAAATATTAGCTCCGCTGATTAAAAAGGAATTAATTTTAGGATTAGTTAAACCATTATTTACAGCAGTCCAGTTTCCTCCATTGTTATTTGAGTAAAATACATTCATATCAACTCCAGCAAAAAGATTATTTCCATTTATTGCTAAAGAACGTATTTTGAGACTTGTTAAGCCAGTATTTATAGTACTCCAGCTACTTCCATTATTGATTGACACAAAAATACCACCGCCCCAAGTTCCTGCATAAATATTGTTTCCACTTATTGCCATTGAGCGAATATCGGTATTTGTTAATCCATTATTTATTGCCAACCAGGATGCTCCGTTATTAGTTGATAAGAATATACCTCCGTCATAAGTTCCGGCATAAATATTGGATCCGCTAAAAGTTATGGTTGTGATATTAGCAGCTGTTATACCATTACTAATTAATGTCCAGTTTCCACCATTATTTGTTGATAAATAAACTCCATTATTTGTTGCCGCATAAATATAACTTCCATTTACAGCAAATAATGAAACATTTACATTTGCAGGAATACCGGTATTTGCCATTGTCCAGCTTATACCATTATTATTCGTTATAAACACTCCGTTATTTGTTGCTGCTAAAATACTCGTTCCACTTATAGCAAATGAATAGATAGAGTTTGTGTTTATACCAGTATTTATCGACATCCAGCTATCTCCATTGTCGTTTGTTAAAAAAATTCCATCCCAGGTAGCAGCAATGATATTTGTGTTGCTTAAAGCTATAGCATTAACGTAAGTATTAGCAATACCATCATTTGAAGAAGTCCAGCTTGCACCATTATTAGCAGATAAAAAAACACCTTTTTCCTCAAATCCGGCAAAAATTGTTGTTCCATAAGTAACTATAGAATTTACTTTAATATTTGTTGGAAGTCCGGTGTTTATCGCTGACCAGCTTCCTCCATTATTGGTTGACAGATACACTCCACTATTATAAGATGCTGAATAAATATTCGTTCCACTTACAGCTAAAGAAGTAATGCTCATACTTGCCAAGCCAGTATTCACAGCAGACCAACTCCCGCCATTATTGGTGGATAAAAACACTCCATAGCTAGTCCCCGCAAAAATATTTGCCCCACTTATGGCAAATGAAGAGATGCCAGCATTTGCTGGAAGCCCTATACTCGCTGTAGTCCAACTTCCACCATTATTAGTTGATAAAAGTACTCCATTAGTAGTTCCAGCAAAAATATTATTACCACTTATGGCTAATGAATTAACATTGCCATATCCTGATAAGCCTGTAGTTACAGCTATCCAGCTTGTACCATTGTTGCTTGATTTGAATAATCCATTTCCATATGTTCCTGCAAAAATAGTTGATCCATTTACTGATAAGCAAATAATGTTATTGCCTGTTAAACCTGTATTCACTGCAGTCCATGTGGTACCGTTATTTGTTGATAAAAATACTCCACCGCCATTGGTTCCGGCAAAAACATTCGTTCCACTTACGGTGATGCAATTGATATAAAGATTTGATAAACCATTGTTTACTGATTTCCAGCTTGTACCATTATTTGTTGAAAGAAAAACTCCTCCTTCATAAGTGCCGGCAAAAATATTGCTGCCGCTCATAGCTAAACATTGAACAGTTCCACCATAAGGACCACTTGTTTGTTGCCATTGGGCATTGGTTGTAATGCTTGTGGCAATTAAAATTGTTAAAATAATTGTGATTTTTTTCATTTTTTATGAGTTTGTTGTTAACTCTGCATTCAAAAGTTTTTTCAAATGTACTAATAAAAGTGAAATTTGTTAATGTATCTTATTAGAGTTTTTTCTTATACTTAGATGAAACTTTTTTGTAATGGATTTTTTTAAATAATAATGATTTACAAAATAAATTTATATCTTCATTTTCAATCCAAGTTTTTCACCTTCTTTCAGCATTAAAGCCCATGCTTCATCATGCTCATTGTGAATAAGTCCATCCATAATAGCATCTTTGATGATGTTTTTTATAATGCCAACTTCACGACAAGGTTGCAAACCAAATACTTGCATGATATCTTCACCGCTAACTGGAGGTTGGAATTTTCGAACTCGATCTTTTTCTTCAATTTCTTTCAGTTTTTCACGAACAATTTCAAAGTTTCGCAAGTATTTTTTAACCTTTGTAGAGTTTTTGGAAGTAATGTCTGCTTCGCAAAGCAACATCAAATCTTCCACATCATCTCCAGCTTCAAATAGTAATCTTCTTACAGCAGAATCAGAAACGATATCTTCGGCAAGAACAATCGGACGCAAATGAAGCAATACTAGTTTCTCAACATATTTCATTTTTTCATTCATGGGTAATTTCAACTTGCGAAAAATACGGGAAACCATTTTAGAACCTATAAATTCGTGCGAATGAAAAGTCCAGCCAATACCTTTTACATATTTTTTGGTTTGAGGCTTGGCAATATCATGTAGTATCGCTGCCCATCGCAACCAAAGATTATCAGTGTTTTTAGATAAATTATCCAATACTTCCAATGTGTGATAGAAATTATCTTTATGTCCTTTCCCTTCAATATATTCCGCTCCTTTTAGTTCCAGCATCTCTGGGAAAATGAGTTGCAGCAAGCCAGTTTCCATAAGTAGTTTAAACCCAATTGAAGGTTTTGATGATAATATTAGTTTGTTCAATTCTTCGGCAATTCTTTCGCCCGAAACAATTTCAATACGATGAGCATTGCGTGCAATGGCTTCTAAAGTTTCGTCAACGATAGTGAAATTCAATTGCGAAGCAAAACGGATGGCTCGCATCATACGTAAAGGGTCATCAGAGAAAGTTATGTCAGGATTGAGAGGCGTGCGAATAAGTTTATTTTCAATGTCTTGTATTCCATCAAAAAGGTCGAGTAAACATCCATAATCCTCTTTGTTTAGACTAAAAGCCAAGGCATTAATTGTAAAATCACGTCGATTTTGATCGTCTTCCAGAGAACCATCTTCTACAATAGGTTTGCGGGAATCTGTTCGATAGGATTCTTTGCGAGCTCCAACAAACTCAATTTGCCAGTTTTTATCATCATAATAATAATGAAACATGGCTGTACCAAAGCTTTTGAAAACATTTACAGCAATATCTTTATTAATTTTATGAGCAACTTTATGAGCCAATTCAATTCCACTTCCTATCACCACAATGTCGATATCAACAGAAGGACGTTTCATAAGCATATCACGAACATATCCTCCAATTGCATAGCATTTTACATGCATTTCATCAGCAACTTCTGATACTATTTTAAAAACCGGATGATTTAAATTTTTTTTCAAAACACATTCATAATTTAGTGCAAAAGTAGTATAAATATAGGAATTATGCTGAGAATTTGAGTTGAAGTAAATTCAATTGTTGAGGTTAGAACATTTTTTATCGAAAGTCAATCAATTATTATTGTCATTTTTTTAGTTTTTTACTTCAAACAAAGGGAACAGAAAATAGTGATTAAGGAAAAACGTATGAGTATAAAATAAATCATGATCAATTTTTTTTCATTTAGATGTTAATTTGTAGTATGTAAATAATTTATAAATTATTTTTTTTTATAAAATGATGTTTTGAAGTTGTGTAAAAAAAGTCAATAAAAATCATTTTCTCTTGTTGTAAATACAAAAATCTGTTGTATTTTTGACGCAAATTTTAAAACGAAAAACACACATTAAAAACATTAAAAATATGGGAAAACGAACAATTGTAGCGATGCCTGGTGATGGTATCGGAAAAGTAGTACTCGAAGAAACAATCAGAGTATTAGATGCAGCTGGTTTTGATGCTGAATATGTTAATGGTGATATCGGTTGGGATTTTTGGTGTAAAGAAGGTAATCCACTACCCGATAGAACAATTGCTTTATTAGAAAAACATAAAATTGGTTTATTTGGTGCTATTACCTCGAAACCTAAAGATAAAGCAATAGCAGAACTCGCTCCTGAGTTAAAAGATAAAGGTTGTGTATACTATAGTCCGATAGTTGCAATGCGTCAACATTTTAAAATGGATATTTGCATGCGTCCCTGTAAAACATTTAAAGGAAATCCTTTAAATTTTATTCGTCGTGGTGCTGGCAATACTATTGAAGAACCAATGGTGGATGCTATGATTTTCCGTCAAAATACTGAAGGTTTATATGGTGGCATTGAATGGACAAATCCTCCTGCTCCTGTTTATGATGCATTAATGACTCATCCTAAATTTTCTGAGAATTTTGGTTGGTGTCCAAAAGAAGAATTAGCAGTATCAACCCGTATTCTTACCAAGAAATATTGTACACGCATTATTAAAGCTGCTTTTGAGTATGCAAAAGAAAATGGCTACAAAGGAATTACTGTTTGCGAAAAACCAAATGTAGTTCGTGAAACTTCTGGTATGATGCTTAAAATTGCTCAGGAAATGAGTAAAAAAGAATATCCTGAAATCGCAGTTTGGGATACTAATATTGATGCTCAAATGATGTGGTTAACCAAAAATCCAGAAGATTACAATGTATTGGTTGCAAGTAATATGTTTGGTGATATTATTTCTGACGGTTTTGCAGGTTTAATTGGCGGTTTAGGCTTTGCATGCAGTGCACAGTTTGGCGAAAATGGTGTAGCTGTATTTGAACCTACTCACGGTTCAGCTCCTAAATATGCAGATTATGAAACTTCTATTGTTAATCCAATTGCTATGGTAATGTCAGCATGTATGATGTTGGATTATATTGGCGAAAAAGAAATTTCAGCAAAAATTCAAAAAGCGATTGCTATAGTTGTAGAAGAAGGGAAAGTACAAAGTTATGATATGATGAAACTTCGTGGTTCTCAAGATGCAATTAAACAAGGTGCTGCTTCTACCAAACAAATGGCTGATGCAATTATTGCAAAATTGTAATTTATACAAAAACCAATAAAAGAAAGACGGGGCGGATTGTCTCGTCTTTTTTTTAACAAAATATAAAATGCTTATAAAAAAATATTTTTGTTTTTTACTTCTATTGATTCTTATAAATCAATACTTTGCTTTTGCAAAAAATCCACAGAAAACCATCCAATGGAAATCACTTGAAAAAGGTTTGTATTTAGCTGAAATTAAAGTTCCACGTATTACCCGAATCAGCGATTCCAAATTAACGATCTTGAAAATTGATCCGAAATTTTTCTCTTTTCATTTATTTACCGCATCAGAACATGATAGTTTGCAACGATCAGTAAAAGAATGGAGTGAACTCGGTGGATTAATTGCTGCTATAAATGCTGGAATGTATGGCGGTAAAAGCCGCATCAGCAATGTTGGATATATGAAAAACTATAATCATATCAACAATCCTAATTTAAAACCGAATTATTTTGCAATTGCAGCTTTTAATCCTATTGATAGTACATTGCCACCATTTAAGATTATTGATTTACAAAATGAAAATTGGGAATTTTACAAGGATAAATATCAATCGTTTTCGCAATCTATGCGAATGATTGATATGAACCGTAAACCATTGGATTGGATTCAAAAACGTAAAATGCGAAGTAGTATTGTAGTATTGGCAACTGATAAAAAAGGAAATGTTTTGTTTATTTTTACACGTTCGCCTTATACACCTAATGAATTTATTAAGTTAATGCTTAAATTACCTGCTGATATTCAAACAGCAATGTATCTGGAAGGTGGGCCAGAGTCTTCTCTTTATTTGAATAATGGGGAAATGGTTGTAGAAAAAATTGGCAGCTATGTAAGCCGTACTTTTGCTCATGATCGTAATAATGAATTCAGGAAAATGCCCAATGTTATAGGAATTAGAAGAATTAAGCTTGAAAATTAATATGAAAAGTTATAGTAAAAGACAAATTTAAAAGATGCTAATTAAGAAAGAGCTAGTTAAACTTTAATCTTTGAGTACTTTAACCCTATTTTTTTTCCTTTAAGCTTGTTTGAAAATTTACTATTTTTGCTCAAAATTTATAAAATTATATGCTTAAAAAACTACAAACCAACAAACCTTTACGTATCACAACAACTATTGTTGTATTGGTTTTTGCAATTATAGGATTTTTTCTAACATCTTCATTTTTCGCAATTAAATTTCATTTGTTTAATGATCCAGGTGCTGTTGACTATAACGATCGTTATTTTAGCACAAATGCTGAAAAAGATTATGAACTTTTGCAAAAAGATACTTCAATAGCTGAAGTAGCAAAAGTTGCAAAATTTTATCATAAACTGAAAATTTTAAATAGGTACTATCCTCTAAATGCAAATTTAATTCATAATGCTTTTTTACAACATCATAATATTGCAATAGCTGAAAGAATGTTTGATGCTGTGAATATTCGTTTGCAGGATAATACTGATTTGCAAAATGAAATCACCTCAATAGATCAGCTTTTTAAAGAAAATAAAAAAAGCGATTCGATTAGTTTAAATATTTTTGAATGGATGAATATAAGTGAATGGCAAGATTTTAAAGTGTCAGTTGTTAAAGATATTAAATTAATTGATAGTGCTGCTAAAGTAACAAAAGTAGAACCGAGATTAATTGTTTCTGTGTTATTAGGTGAACAAATGCGTTTATTTAACTCAAAACGTGAAGTGTATAAAAAAGTAATTAGTCCCTTGAAAATATTATCAGTTGAGTCTAAATTTTCTTTGGGTGTAACAGGCATTAAAGAAGAAACTGCGATCAAAGTTGAAAGATTTTTAAAAGATAGTCTTTCACCTTTTTATTTAGGTGAAAATTATATGCATTTACTTAATTTTAATTCAACAGATCCCAAAGAAAGATTCAATAGATTAGTTGATTACAGAAATCATTATTACTCTTATTTATATGCTGCTCTTATATTGCGTCAAGTAAGGGAACAATGGCTTAAAGCAGGATTTGATATATCGGAACGCCCTGAAATTTTGGCTACTTTATTCAATGTTGGATTTGAGTATTCAAAACCAGGACCGACACCAAGAGTGGGAGGTTCACGTATTAATATAAATGAAAAATTATATACTTTTGGTGCTTTGGCTTATGAATTTTACTATTCTGGTGAATTACTAAAAGAGTTTCCATTTAAACCTAAATATTGGTAAAATTTATAATAAAGTTCATCTAATGAAAAAATATTAAAATCAATAACAAAGTCTTTATTTATTATTTAAAATCTAACTTATATTTTAAAAATACAAACAAATAAATTATAAATTATGAATAAACAAGTAATTGAATTATGGCCTGAACTTATGTGGATAAAAGATCAGGATTTAAGAGAAAAAACAGCAAAAACATGGGAACTTGCCTTAGAAAAAAGCGTTTTAACTCCCGAAGACCTAAACACCATTCCATTCACTTTGCTTTGCGGTCCTGATTTGAAAGTTAGCTTTATGGCACACAAACGCTGTGTAGTTCATGTAGCTCAAGATTCTGGCAATAAAATGAATGAATTCTTCAAAACAGATTTACCTGTTAATATGGATGTTCTGATAGCTGGTGCAATACTTGCCGATGTTGGTAAATTATTGGAATATGAATTAAAAGATGGCAAATCAGTTCAGGGAAAATATGGAAAATACTTGCGTCATCCATTTTCAGGTGTTTCATTGGCAGAACAATGCGGAGTACCAGCAGAAGTATGCCACATCATAGCCACACATGCAGGCGAAGGCGATATGGTAAAACGTACAACTGAAGCTTTCATTGTACACCATGCTGATTTTATGACATTTGAACCATTTAAAGATCGATTGAAATAGAGTTATTGAGTTAATGGTTATTAAGTTATTAGAACATGCAATACAACTCTAAATAACTCAATAACCAAATAACTTTTTAACTTAATATCCATATAAAAAAATGAATAGTTTTGAGGAATTAGAAGTTTGGAAATTTTCAAGATTGTTAAAAAAAAGAATCTGGAAACTTTCAAAAAGATTTCCGAAAGAAGAGTTATATTAATTAACCGACCAGATTATCAGAGCATCCAGATCGGTTACAGCTAATATTGCTGAAGGCTACGGACGATTTCATTTTCAGGAAAATATTCAATATTGCAGACAAGCAAGAGGCTCATTGTTTGAAGTAATTGATCATTTAATAACTGCTTTTGATTGTGAATATATTAATGAAGAAGAATTAAATGACTTTCGTAATGAAACATTAAATTGCATAAAAATCGTTAACAGATATATAGCCTATTTAAAAAGAGCAAAAGATGGCAATAATAGCACTCAATAACTCAATAACCTATTAACTTAATAACCAAATAACTTAGCAACAATGACAATTATAGAAAAAATTCTCGCTGCTCATTCCAACCAAGGTGTTGTGAAAGCGAATGATATTATAGATGTTTTTATAGATGCACGTGCTGCCCGCGATTTTGGGGGAGCTAACGTAGTAAAGAACATCGTTGACAACGGTTTAAAGGTTGCCGATGCTTCAAAAACCTGTTTTACTTTCGATTGCAACCCCGGTGGAAGCGATCAGAAATATGCTGCCAATCAGCAGTATTGTCGTATGTATGCCCGAGAAAACGACATCGCTATTTATGATGTGGATGCTGGTATCGGAACTCATATAGCAATTGATAAAGGTCTGGCTTATCCCGGAAGTACTTTTGTTTCTACCGATTCACATGCTAATATTATGGGTGCAATCGGTTGTTTCGGGCAAGGTATGGGTGATCAGGATATTGCTGCAGCATGGGCAAAAGGTTCGGTTTGGTTTAAAGTCCCCGAATCCGTAAAAATCACATTCAAGGGCGAACGTCCAGCCAATGTTTCGGCAAAAGATATTGTTTTAAATCTGCTTTCTATTTTCGGAGCTAATAAATTATTGAGCTTTTCAGTTGAAATGTATGGAGAAGCTATTGATAAAATGACATTGGATGAACGTATTACAGTTGCTTCAATGGCTACCGAAATGGGTGCTATCATTTTATTATTTACTCCAACTGTAAGTATTATTGATGAATTGGAAAAACGTTCAGGTAAACGTTATGATATCATAAAAGCTGATGCTGATGCAGTTTATGTAAATGAATTTGAAATCGACATCACAAAGTTTGTACCAATGGTTGCAAAACCTGGTCACCCTCATGATGATACTTCTGTTGAAAGTGTAAAGAAAACCAAGATAGATTCAGCATTTATTGGTAGTTGCACAAACGGACGTATGGAAGATTTGCGAATAGCTGCTCAAATTCTGAAAGGAAGAAAAGTAGCTCCGGGGGTTGTTCTTAAAGTAGTTCCTTCTACTGACGAAATCTGGAATCAGGCTTTGGAAGAAGGTTTAATTAAAATCTTTAAAGATGCCGGAGCAATGGTTTCCAATGCAGGTTGTGCAGGTTGTGCAGCTGGACAGGTTGGTCAGAATGGCCCGGGCGAAGTAACCATCAGCACTGGTAACCGAAATTTCGAAGGCAAACAGGGTAAAGGATATGTATATCTGGCTTCTCCGGCAACGGTTGCTGCTTCAGCTGTTTCAGGATATATCACTACCGCTGATGACTTGGCAGTAACTCCGGCAGTGTTTGAAAAGAAAGGAACTGTTACTGCAAATGCTGAGAAAAAATCAGTTGAAAAAGGCAATAAAAAGACTGAAGTTGAAGGTCGTGTTTGGTTTATCCAAAAAGATGATATTGATACCGATATGATTTATCATAATCGTTATCTGACCATTACCGATATTAAGGAAATGGGGCAATATACTTTTGACAACCTGAAAGGTTACGAAGATTTTGCAAAACAGTCAAAAGAAGGCGATATTGTGGTTACAACCAAAAATTTCGGAGCTGGAAGTTCACGCCAACAGGCTGTAGATTGCTTTACCTCTTTGGGTGTACAATGTATTATTGCTGAATCTTATGGAGCTATTTACGAACGCAATGCCATAAATGCGGCTTTGCCAATTCTGACTTATAATGCCGGAACGATGGAAGCAATTGAATTACAGAATGGTGATAATATTCGTGTAAACTTTATTTCCGGCGAAATTACCAATTTAAGAAATAATAAAACTGCCAAATTAAATCAGTTTTATGATGCCCAGCTACAGATTTACCAAAATGGAGGATTGTTAGGGTAAATTGATAATTATAAAAAACTGATGGCTAACCAGCAGTTTATTAAATGGACTAATAATAATAAACGGACTCAAAAAATGAGTCCGTTTATTTAAATACAACTTTCTTGCAAATATTTCATTTCTTACTTGAATTTTAGTGCTGAAAGACAAAATTAATGTTCAAAACCTCAATAATTCTTGTTTTAATTAGATTTTAGAAGTATATAAGAATCGTAAAAATTACGTTTCTTATTTTAATAAAATTACTTTTTTACCATCATAAATGCCTATTCCATTATTTGCCGTCAAAAATATAAGTTTATTATCTTCCGTAAATTCAAGTCGTTTAATAGACATCTCACATCCAATTGCTAAAGGTTCTCTATTCCATTTTAAATTAGGGCGAAATAAAAATTGAGGCATTTTATGATTTTCAAGAGATTGTATATCTGTTTTAAAAAAGCCATAAGTTGTTGCAAAGTATATTGAGTTGTCTAAATTATTATAAGCACCAGAACCAATAAATAGTTCTCCACCATAATAAGGTTCGTAATCTTTACCGTCGAATATTTTAGAAACATAATTATTTGTATCAATTTTATAAATATCACCACTATTTGAAAAATGTTGTAATCCAGAAGTTAAATAAATATTTTTATTATTGTCTTCAAAAACTGATTTAGGAAATAAACCTGCTTTTATCTCAGTGAAATTTGAATTGAGGCATTTTTTATTTTTCGCATCAAAAATTTGAATATCGCCTCCAAATTCGCCATAACTCTTAATCATCCAAATTCTATCTTCATTATCAATGAAACTATAATCTGGCATTTCAAAGTATTTGTTTGTTTTTTTCTTTAAAAGTCCAAAAAACATTTTTTTTCTAAATACCATTCCATTTTTATGATGAGTAAAATTTTTCCAATATTTATTTTTTATTGGGTCATAAACTACATAAGGTACTATTAAAAAAATCTGATTTTTTGAATTAATAAAAATATCGCAAATAAAATAAGGTTTCTTAAGAGATAAAAACTTTTGAAAATCATAATCCTTTGGGCTAAATTTGTATATTTCTCCTTTATTGGTAGCTAAAAATATTTCATTTAGTTTATTTTTTGCCAAGGAACTATAACGAAATGCTGTGTCATTATGTGGAAAATGAATAGTATCATGTTTGTTTATATCCCAGACAACTATTTTTCCACTGTCGTTTATTGCAAATAAATTATTATCAACAGTAATAAAAGAGCGGTAATTAATATTAGTTTTTGAATATAATTCAGTATGTGTACTGTCTATCTCAGGAACCTTATAATGTGCATAAATATCTTTAATAGATACTTCAGGTATTTTCATCCGTATAAAAACTGAGTCAAATTCAAAATTATTTTCTTTATAAAACTTAATAATTTCTTTGCCTAATTCATCACTTATTGATCTCAAGATAGTAATATTTTTGCCAATAATTTTAAAATAAGAACTACCAGACATTCCATTTATGATAATACTATTAGGCAAAATCAACTTATTTATAAAATTTGAATATATACCAAGTTCAATTTGGTTGCACCAATTATTATTATCTGAAGTATCGATATTAAACTTTGACGTTTCAATATTATAAACAATGCAAAGTTGATCCATTGCATTAGCATTGTATTTGAAGCAAATAATCCCTAATATTAATACTGCTTTATATAAAGTGCTAATTTTCATCGCTAAGAATATTTATCTGTGAGCTTTAAAGTTAAAGTTTTCAAAACTCATTAATCGAAGTATTTTGATTAATGAGTTCAAGTTACAAATATAACTTTTTGATTAACAAACTTAGTATTAAAAATTCAGTTGGCAATAAAATAAGGAAATTATTTTTGAGGTTCAGATTTAGTAAAATGAAAAATTTAGTTATATAAACATTTTTATTGCTGAATAACCTAAAAATATACCAAAAAGACAAAGAGCAAAGCCTAAGCATTGAATTACCCGATTCATTATAACTATATTGAGTTTGGTGCGATATTTTACTAAAAAATAGGATAAATAGTAAAACCAAACAATGCTACCAACTGACAAAAAGAATGCATAGAAAATACTAATTATTAAAGGGAAATAATTGGGTAGTTTTGCATTGTTTACTTTATGGATTTCTTTTTGTAAAGTGTTGATAGTATCTACTTTTAAGTAAGAAATCGTTTTTTGAGTATTAATAGCTTTACCTTCAATATTATTGATTTGTTGCACATTTTGATCAATCATGGTATCCATACCTCCAGTGTTGAAACCCAATGAAGCTACCATTGAAATTACAAAAAAAGAAGATGTTAACCAGCCAATAAATAATGTTGGATTCAGAAAATTAAGCATAAACCCGGTCCAGAAACCGCCTCTTTCCTTTGTAATTTTATTTGAGTGATTTTGCTTTTCATCAAGATGTTCTAAATCGAGCTTGGTTTTAGCTATTTTATACCCAATATACAGCAAAAATACTGCACCAGCTAACAATACGTAAGGAATGATAGGTTTGTAAAGCGAATACAATTTGGTTAAACCAAAAACAGCAATAAATACATAAATAAAATCGGCAAAAGATGCACCAATGGTTGCTAACATGCAATATCTCATTCTGCCTTTCAATGCATTGGATGTAATTAAAATACTGATAGGACCAGCAATTGGCATCGAAAATAAGAAGCCAACTATTAATGCAACTAATGACATTGTAAATAAACTTTCGGTCATAGAAGGTTTATTAATTTGTAAAATTATGTTTTTTCAGTACTTCTGCGGCTGTTTGCAAATCAGCGGCAGTGTCAATTTCCATGCAAATATACTCAGTTGTATCCACAATAAAAATATCCTCGCCTTCTTTTGTCATTTCTTCAAAAGCCACTTCGTAAAAAATATTTACCATTTTTTCTTGTACTACTTTACGGTCAATTATCTCAAATAGTTTGTATAAAGATTTTTTACAAAACTTCTCAATTCCTATCGATTCACCAATGGTTAAAGACGGAGGAACTATTTTGCTAATTTCGAGTACTCTACCATTGTTGTCGGCTTTTACTTTAATTTCTTCTTCGCCCACGTTATGACGTTTGAGTGCTAGACAATTTTCGTAACCTGAGTTTAATAAAGCAGCAATTATCTTGCTGTCGAATATAATATCACTATCCATTAAAAGCATTTCGTCGCCTAATAATTCGTTTTTGGCAAGCCATAGCGAATAAATATTATTGGTAGAATCGTAAACTTCGTTATAAATATAAGTTACATTTAGCTGAGGGAATGTAATGGCAATGAAATCTTTAATTTGTTGCTCTAAATAGCCGGTAACCATTACTAAATTGCTAATATTATTAGCCAAAAGGTTTTCGATGGTAAGCTGCAAAATATTTTTTTCACCAACCTTTAATAAGCATTTGGGTGTGTTGTTGGTGAGTGGACGCAAACGTGATGCAATACCTGCGGCTAATATAACTGCTTTCATTAAATATTGTTGTTATGGAATGCAAAAATAGAAAAAATAAATGAAACAATAACATAAATTAGGATTGTAGATAAATACTCACTTTTAAAATGCTTTGCATTTAGTTGTCAGAATATTAACTACTTTCTATTACTTAAAACATAAGTTGAATTTCCGTAGTTTATTTTGAATTCATTATTAGTCGAATCAATATATTAATATTTTGTAAGTTGTAGAAATTGATTTGAAGTTAGAATGTTTGAAAAAAAGACAATCATTCAATTTATAGAGTCAAACGTAAAAAAACTTTTAAACATTGCTATATAAATCTACAAAAATGAAAAAAATAGTTTTTCTTAAATATATAGGGTGCAAATAAAATAAAAATGGAGTAGAAGAAACTACCCCATTTTTTACATATAACATTAAACATATTTCTGATAGGCTGCTCCTATGAAGATGCAATTTTTCTCTATATTTAATATCGAAATAACATATCCATTTTTAGATAAAATCACCAACTATTTTCTAACAAAATATAGCATCTTAAATTAAACCATGTTTGTGTTTTTCTTCAATAACTTTAAGCATATCTTGCGTCATTGTATCTAAATCAAATGCTGGTTTCCATCCCCATTCATCTCTTGCACAACTATCATCAATAGAGTTAGGCCAAGAGTCTGCAATTGCCTGACGAAAATCTGGTTTGTAAGTTATTTCAAAGTTAGGAATGTATTTTTTTATTGATTCAGCTAATAATTTAGGGGTTACACTAAAAGCACCTACGTTAAAATCGGAATGGTTTTTCAACTTTTTAAAATCAGCATGAAATAAATCAATAGTAGCTTTCAAACAATCAGGCATATACATCATTGGTAGCATTGTGTTTTCGCTAAGGAAACATTTAAATTTACCTGATTTAATTGCCTCAAAATAAATTGCAACAGCATAATCGGTTGTTCCACCTCCAGGTAAGGTTTCGTTACTGATAATTCCAGGATAACGTAATCCTCTTATATCTAATCCGTATTTAGCAACATAATAATCAGCTAACAATTCACCTGCTACCTTAGTAACACCATACATTGTAGTAGGTTTTAAAATTGTTTTCTGAGGTGTATTGTCCACAGGAGTTGTTGGACCAAAGGCTGCAATAGAACTAGGGATTAAAACTCTCTTTAAATTCTTTTCACGAGCAAGTTCCAATACATTAATTAATCCATTGATATTTATATTCCATGCTAACATCGGGTTTTTCTCGCCAACAGCAGATAGAATTGCAGCTAAATGAATGATAGCATCAACTTGATAATCATCAATTATTGATGCCATTGTTGCTTTATCAAGAACATCTAATTTTACAAATGGACCACTTGATTTTATTTTTTCACTTGCATTTGAGCATTTATCAGATGCAATTACATTTTCACCTCCATAAATGTTGCGAAGTGCTAGTACTAATTCAGAACCAATTTGACCAGAAGAACCTGTAACTAATATTTTTTTTATCATTATTTTATTGATTTATAGAGTTTTAAAAACAAATTATTTGTAAAAAAAAGTAATATATTTTGAGTAGCAAAGTTAAAGATTTTGTCGGAAAACAATGATAAAAATCATCAAAATATTTTTTAAAAATAAAGAATCTTTACATTACTATTTTAATGAAGTATTAAAAAATACTCATTGTGTTGAAGTATTGTTAAAATAATCATAAAAGAATGATGTTGTATTTAGTTTTTAAGATTTGTTTCGTAATTGGCATAAATATTGTTAATGAAAAAATGTTATTAAAAATTCTGTTTATATTTTATTTATTTATAATTTTGTAAACTATTTTTTTGACTTTAATTCACTTCATTAATAAACAAATAATAAAACTAAAAAATGAAAAAAGTAATCTTTTCTATCGTTATGTTTGCATTAGCATTCACTACCGTTAAAGCTCAGGATGCAGCTGTTCCTGTAAATCCAAATGGACCAGATATTCAATTTACTAAAACTGTTCATGATTACGGAACAATTATTCAAGGTGCTGACGGTAATTGCGATTTTAAATTTAAAAACACAGGAAAAGAACCTTTGATTCTTTCAAACGTAGTTTCTTCTTGTGGCTGTACTGTTCCTAGTTGGACAAGAGAGCCAATTATGCCAGGTAAAGAAGGTACCATCAAAGTTAAGTATGATACAAACCGGATAGGAGTGATTGGTAAACAGATTACTGTAATGTCAAATGCAAAAACTGAAAGAGTTGTTTTGCAAATTGCTGGTAAAATTGAACCAAAACCAACTGAACAAATGCCAGAAAAAACAGTTACACCTGGAACAACACCTACTCCAATTAGCCACTAATATCCACAGAAACTTATTTTATACAAATCCCGTTGGAATTTTTCAGCGGGATTTTTAATTATTAAACTTTTTAAATTAAACCAAAATGCCAAAAATTTCAGCAAAAGGTAAAAGTATGCCAGAATCACCTATCAGAAAGTTAGTTCCATTTTCTGATGAAGCAAAAAAAAGAGGGCATAAAGTATATCATTTAAATATTGGACAGCCAGATATAGAAACTCCCGAAGGAGCTATGAATGTGCTTAAAAATACCGATATTAAAGTAGTTGAATATAGCCATTCTGCTGGTATTCTTTCATATCGCAAAAAATTGGTAGAATATTATAAAAAATGCCATATCAATATCAACGAAAATGATATTATTGTTACCAATGGAGGATCGGAAGGTATTATTTTTGCTTTTATGGTATGCATGGATCCAGGAGATGAAATAATAATCCCTGAACCTTTTTATGCTAATTACAATGGTTTTGCTACTGAAGCTGGTATTATTGTAAAACCTATTGTTTCAAATATTGATAATGGTTTTGCATTGCCTCCGATTGAAGAATTTGAAAAATTGATTACTCCAAAAACAAAAGCCATTATGATTTGTAATCCAAATAATCCAACTGGTTATTTGTATTCGAAAGAAGAATTACAATCATTAAAAGAAATTGTAAAAAAACATGATTTGTACCTAATGTCGGACGAAGTTTATCGCGAATTTTGTTATGATGGTAATGAACATTTTTCAGCCATGAATCTTGAAGGTATAGAAGAAAATGTAATTTTATTAGATTCTGTATCTAAAAGATATAGTGCATGCGGTGTTCGTATAGGTTGTTTTATTTCAAAAAATAAAGAAGTAATGACCACCGCAATGAAGTTTGCTCAGGCTCGTTTAAGCCCACCTACTTTTGGTCAAATATTATCTGAAGCTGCATGCGATACACCTCAATTTTATTTTGATAAAGTGATAAAAGAATATGTAACTCGACGAGATGTTGTGGTAGAAGCAATCAATAAAATGGAAGGTTGTTTTTGCCCAAATCCTAAAGGAGCTTTTTATGCTGTAGCCAGATTGCCAATTGATAACGCGGATAAATTTTGTCAATGGTTATTAGAAGATTTTGAGTACAACAACGAAACTGTTATGTTAGCTCCTGCCACTGGTTTTTATTCTACTAAAGGTAAAGGTATTGATGAAGTTAGAATTAGTTATGTTCTAAAAGTTGCTGATTTAAAAGCATCCATGAAATGTTTGGATGAAGCTCTTAAAGTATATCCTGGAAGAAAAAAATAGTAAGAAAGAAATATCATTTTAAAAAGAGGCTGCCTCAAAAGGGCAGCCTCTATATTATAATAAGACGTTGCAAAATATTTAATTTTATTCTGTATATTTAATAAAAAGTTAGAATTCAAATATTATTCCTTGTGCTAAAGGGAGGTCCGTGCTATAATTAATTGTATTAGTCTGTCTTCTCATATATTGTTTCCATGAATCTGATCCAGATTCTCTGCCAATTCCAGTGTCTTTCTCTCCACCAAATGCTCCACCAATTTCAGCTCCTGAGGTTCCTCCATTAACATTTGCCAATCCACAATCAGAACCGGAGCTAGATAAAAACCTTTCAGATTCACGCATGTTTAAAGTGAAAATTGATGAGGATAATCCTTGAGGTACTCCATTATTCAATGCAATAGCTTCTTCTAATGTTTTGTATTTCATTAAGTAAAGAATAGGTGCAAAAGTTTCTTCCTGAACTATTTTGTAATTATTTTCTGCTTCAATAATAGCTGGAACAACATAGTTTTTCGAAAGAGCATCATTTTCAAACTGATAACCTCCAATTAATACATTTCCACCTTCAGCTTTTGCTTGATTAATTGCATTTAAAAATGCATCAACAGAAGCTTTATCAATTAAAGGGCCAATTAATGTATTTTCATGCAAAGGATTTCCTATCTTTTTCTGTACTTCTTTATAAGCATTTAACAAATTCTTTTTTACTTCTTCATACACATTTTCGTGAACAATAAGTCTTCGAGTTGAAGTACATCTTTGTCCACAAGTTCCAACTGCACCAAAGACGGTTGAAGCAATTGCCATTTGCAAATCAGCAGAATCAGAAATAATAACTGCATTATTTCCACCTAATTCAAGGATAGCCTTTCCTAGTCTTTCACCAATAATAGCTCCTGCTCTTTTGCCAACTCTGGTTGAACCTGTAATAGAAAACAATGGTATACGTTTATCAGCCACAAAATTATCGCCAAGTACAGATGATTTTGCAATTATCATATTAAAAACGCCCTCAGGAATATTATTATCTTTTAATACTTTTTGAATAATATTTTGAGTTGCGATAGCACTCAATGGTGTTTTAGAACTTGGTTTCCAAATAACTACATCTCCACAAATAGCTGCTAACATTGAATTCCAAGCCCAAACAGCAACTGGAAAATTAAAAGAAGTAATTAAACCAACAATACCTAAAGGATGATATTGATCATACATTCTATGATCACTACGTTCGGATTGCATTGTAATACCATTCAGCAAACGCGATTGACCAACTGCAAAATCACAAAGATCAATCATCTCTTGAACTTCGCCTAAACCTTCCTGATAAATTTTCCCCATTTCAAGAGAAACAAGATAAGCCAAATCATCTTTAGCTGCACGCAAAGCAAGCCCAATTTGTCTTACAATTTCTCCTCTTTCAGGAGGTGGGATTTTTCTCCATATTAAAAAGGCTTCTTCGGCTTTCTTTATAACTTTTTCATAATCTTCGATAGTTGCATTTTTTACTTTTGCAATTAATCGACTATCTATTGGAGAAAAAGATTCTGTAATATCTCCTTTAGTGTCAATCCATTCAACACCAGTACATACGCCATTATTAATTTCACTAATTCCTAAATTTTCTAAAACTTGTTTTGTTCTTTTTTCGTATTTCATTTAAAATATTATTTACAATATTATTATATTATTCAGTCATATAAGCATAGGCAAAATCAGTTGCAGGCACCAATGTTTCTTTAACAGTTCTTGGACTTACCCATCGCAGCAGATTTAAATGACTTCCCGCTTTATCGTTGGTACCAGAAGCTCTTGCTCCTCCAAATGGTTGTTGTCCTACCATTGCTCCTGTGGGTTTATCGTTAAAATAGAAATTACCTGCAGCATAGCGTAAAGCTTTGCAAGCTTTCATTAATGCATACTTATCACTACTAAAAATGGCTCCGGTTAAAGCATAAGGAGATGTTTGATCACATATTTTCAAGGTTTCATCAAATTTTTCATCTTCATATATATAAATCGTCATAACCGGTCCAAAAATTTCTTCTTCCATAGTTACAAAATGAGGATTAGTAGTAATAATAATGGTAGGATCAATAAAATAACCCTTTGAGCAATCACCTTTTCCTCCAGCTATAATTTCTGCTTCATCTGAATTTTTAGCTTTTTCAATATATGACATTATATTATCATAAGAATTTTTATCTATAACTGCATTTACAAAATTGTTAAAGTCAACAACATTACCAACTTTTGTTCTTGATATCATTGATAATATTATGGTTTTTACTTCTTCCCAAATTGATGCAGGAATATAAGCTCTTGAAGCTGCTGAACACTTTTGACCCTGATATTCAAAAGAACCACGTATAATTGCAGTAGCTAATTCCTGAGGTTTTGCTGAGTTATGAGCAAAAATAAAGTCTTTACCACCAGTTTCTCCAATTAATTTGGGATATGATTTGTAAAATGTTAGATTATCAGTAGCTTGTTTCCACAATTGATTAAACGTATTGTTGGAACCTGTAAAATGAATTCCTGCTAAGTCTTTATGATTCATCACAATATTACTAATAGTTACACCTGAACCTGGAACAAAATTGATTACACCTGCTGGCATTCCTGCTTCCTCAAGTATTTTCATTAAATAATAATTTGAAAGTAAAGCTGTTGTAGCAGGTTTCCATACTGTAGTATTTCCCATTAAAGCTACAGAAGTGTTTAAGTTAGCTGCAATTGCAGTAAAATTAAATGGAGTAATAGTATAAATAAAACCTTCCAAAGGACGATATTCCAAACGATTGATAGTTTGACTGTCTGAAATAGGTTGCTCCCGATAAATTAATGATGCAAAATAAACATTAAATCTCAAAAAATCTATTACCTCGCAAGCAGAATCTATTTCAGCTTGAAAAGCATTCTTCGACTGTCCGAGCATGGTGGCTGCATTCAATACATAACGATATTTTTTTGATATTAATTCAGCTGCTTTTAACATAATAGAAGCTCTTTCGTCCCAAGGCAAATTCATCCAATCATCTTTGGCTTGCAAAGCAGCCTCAATGGCCATTTGTACTTCTTTTTCTGTTGCCTGATGATAAGTAGCCAATACATGTTGATGATTGTGAGGCATTACTACTTTGCCAATTTTTCCGGTTTTTATTTCCTTTCCACCAATAATTAAAGGAATTTCAATTTGTAGATTAGTTTGTCTTTCAAGCTCTTCAATTAATAATTTACGTTCTATACTTCCTTGCAAATAACTGTAAATAGGCTCATTAATAGGCTCTCTGAAATTATATATTGCGTTATTCATTTTTTATAATTGTTTTTATTTTTTCGATATGTATAAATTTACAATTCGTTGCAAATTTAAGAATTTTTGATATAATAACACAAATCTATTTACTTTTGTTTTTGAGTTTTGTTAAAGAATTTTTTTCTTAATAAATACTTCCTTATTATAAAGATAAGCAATTAAAACATTTGTATATCAATTTGGAATAGATAAAAAAATCAGTTTAGCAATGAAACATTAGGATTTACTTGTTTTTTTTCAAAAGAATTGGAATAATTTTTAAATTTTATCTCAGCAATGTAATACTTCCATGTAACTGAAATTCTTTATTATCCGTTCCTTTTGCTTTTAATAGATAATAATAGGGGCCTTCTGCAGAAGGTGAGCCATGAACAGTTCCGTCCCATTTATCAATCAGACTGTTGGTTCTGAATATTTCACTTCCCCAACGGTTGTATATAATCATCTCAAAAATTTTGATGTTGATCGATCGGGCAAAGAAATAATCATTTACACCATCACCATTTGGAGTAAATACATTTGGAATAATGATATCTGAAGGTTTATCAACAAATAATGCAAACATGGCTGTATCAGTACAAAAATTAGGAGAGTTGCTGTTAACTGTAAGCAGTATATGAAAAGTATCACTGGTAGTATAAATATTGGATGGATTTTGCAAAACGGATGTATTGCCATCTCCAAAATCCCATACAAAACTATTGGTACCAGAACCTGTAAAATTAAATTGAACGATTAAAGGTGTAAATCCCTCTTCAGGAGTAGTTATAAACGAAGCATGTATTTGTGTTAAAGCTACCAGCGAAAACTGTGGCGAAGTATATAAACAGTTGTTGTTATCGGTAATGGAAACAGCATAATTTCCTTCACTCAAATCTTGTATTAAACTGCTTGTTTGAATTGGAATGGTATTCCATGAATATGTATATGGTGGCGTTGCTCCCATTACTGTTACACCTATACTGCCATCATTGCCATTGTTACATATTGGATTTATAACTGTTGATACAACATTAAAAGAATCGGGTTGATTGATTGAAACCGTATCAAATCCTAAGCATCCAGCAAAATCTACAACATTAACCGAATAATGACCTAATCCGAGATTGTTAGCCGTTTGTCCGTATTGGATAGGGTTTGTTGACCAGTTATAACTGAATGGGGCAACACCAATTAAAGGAGAAACTGTAGCAGACCCTGAATTTTCCCCAAAGCATGTAACATTTACAGATGTAATGTTTAAAATTGGGTTTGGAGAATTAATAAGCGTGATACTATCAGAAGCAAAGCAATTACCTGCATCGAAAACAGAAATAACATAAGTTCCGTAACTCAAGTTATAAATAGAATCCAATATTGCACCATTGTTCCAGTGAATAGTATATGGCAGATTTCCACCACTGATATTTGCTTTTATCCATCCATTATTTAAGGTATCGCAAACATACACTCTGCTATTGAATTGAATAAGAAGAGGCAATGTCGGCGATATTATTAATGATGAATCAATAGCATAGCAAGCATTGGTATCAGTAACGGTTAAAATAAAATTTCCACTTAAAAGATTTACTAAATCAGCTGTAATTGATCCATCTGACCAGAGATATGAATAAGGAGGAGTTCCTGAACTTATCTGAGAATGAATAAAACCATTGGGTAATCCGCATATACTGTTTTGAGATGTAAGTTGCAAAACAGGTGTCGGATGAATATTTATGGTCATCGATGCTGTATCTGTACAGCCATTATTAGTAATTGCAATCAGTTGAGAAGAATAGGAGTTTATTCCGGGATAAAGATGAGACGGATGCTTTACTACTGAAAAATTGTTGTCGCCAAAATTCCAATGATACATAACAGTATCAGTAGTGCTTATAGTTGTTGAATTGTTGAAATTAACAGGAATACCAATACAATTTGGAGAAGTTGAATATGAAACCGCTGGCATCGCAAATATTTGAACTGTTGCCGTTGTATCTTTGTAACAACCTGCTGAACTATATATTTTTAAAACAAGCTGATAAATTCCGTTTGAATCATAATTGTATGCTGGATTAGGAATAAATGCACTGTCGCCATTTCCAAATGACCATTCATAATTGCTAATGGTAAATGGTGGAGCTATCGTAGCATGAACATTAAAAGGAATATTTCTTTTTTCGCAAGAGTTGAATGTATTGAATACATTAATTTGAGGAGCAATATTGGAATATCGTGTTACTATGAGTGTATCATTGTTGGGGTTATCATCATTGTTAGCCGTAAGCCATATTTTGAAAATATAAGTTCCTGCAGTAGTTAAATTTACAGTAACAGGAAATACATGTATGAGGTTATTTGAAACAGATCCGTGTATGGTATCATATACTATTATCCCATTGTTTACTTGGTAGGCAAGTGGAATATCAGTAAAAGGTACATCACCGTATTGTTTCAGGAAAATAATTACAGAATCGGCTGCGGTATGAGTACAAGCAAGGGTTGGATTTAATAGATCAGTGATTCCAAAATCAACTTTAAATTCAACAGCACCAATATCTGGTGCAATCAGATTACGCAAAATATCATTGATATCAATCAATACATCAGGATAGGGGACACCTGCACCATTTATAAACCTTTGATTGGGCTGAAGATTAGTATTAGAAACATAATAAGGATTGATAAACATAGAATTAGCATCACCACTTATTAAGTTTGCCCATACAGAAAGTGAATCATAAACAACAGTGTTGTAATATCCAAGCTTTTTTAGAGGAGAAAAGTAAACATTGTAATCCCAAGAACCCAGTTGTGGTAATACATTTAGAAAAGAAGCATACCCATTTCCATTGTTGCAAAAAATATTATTTTTAATAATATGATTTCTGCCACCATTAAATTCAATGGCTTTTCCATTTGTTAAATCAGAAGAGGTAATATTAATACTGTTATGGACAATTTTAAGATTTGCAGATAATTGACTCACTTCGATACCTTTTGCCACACCCAATCCTCCAATCTGAACAAAATTATTTGCAATAAGATGATTAGTATCTTTCACGAAAATACCAGTTGACTGTTCTAATTCTAATATGCGGTTTTGGATTATTTTTAGATTTTTTCCTGAAATAGAAATACCAGTTATCTGATAAGAACTATCAACTCTGTTCTGCCGTATAACACCACTGTCACCAGATATCTGTATGCCTATATCTCTACAAATAACATGATTTCTAATTATAGAATCACTTAGACTGCTTAGTTTTACTGAAATACCATTTGAGTAATTAGTTGAATTATTGCTATCAATTTTAATAATCTTACAGAAATTATCTGTATAAATACCAATATTTGAGACAGAAAAATTAATATTTTTTAAAATATTCTTTTTTACCCTGATATATTTTGTATTTGATATATTTATGCCATTATAAGCATTTGAAACTAGGCTATTATTGGAGATAAATAGATTATTACATTTAGTAATATTAATGGGATTACGCAAAACTGTGGAGTTAAAAATATTTTTACTTATAAATAAGTTTTTGGAATTAATGGCGTTCACAGCTGTATATGCAAAATTTCCCGTTAAAGTATTACAACTAATAACTGTGTCATTGTAACAGCTGTCAAAATAGATATTCCCTTTTAAATCAGGTGGACTGGTCATAAAAAACTGACAGGAATCTATTAAAATATCTTTACTTTTATACAACAAAAAATTAAAAATATTAGTGTTTTTTAAAAGAGAAATCCGTTTTGTATTCATCAAAGAATCACCTGCCACGATTAAGGATTTTTTTGTAAAATTAGTTTTTGTAATTAGTAAATTTGAATCGAGTCCTTGATCAATTACTTCAATATCATTTATGTTACAACTATCAATTGTTACAAAAGAAGAATGTTTCCTGATAAGAATGTTTTTTTGACCGTTTTGCCTTAGAATACCTAATTTTAAAAATTTAATATTAATTAAACTATCTAATATCAGTGTGTAATCATTCATAGGGTCATTATTAAGATAACTCAGAACAGTAGAATCTGGTTTGCTATTTTCGGCAACAAAAGTAATTGAATTAATAATGTTATTTCCTATTACTGGCCCTATTTTAATTCTTTCATTATAAACACCTTTTCTTACTTTAAAAATAACAGGACAACTAATTCCAGAATAATAAAGTGCATTTGCAGCCTCTGTAAAATTTGAAAAGTTAGGATTTGCTCCTCCAATGGTATAAATACCACAAAGTGGTAATGAAATTTTATCGAATTTTGCAGTATCATTATAATGGTTACAATCGGCACCACCATTTGGTAAAACGGTCCAGCATTTAATATCAATGGATGAAATGCCTGCTTGAAATGAGTAATTTCCGATATTAACTAAGGCGGTTGCCCCACTAAGTAAATTTCCTGACCAATTATATACATTAGCTTGAGTTACATTATTAATACTGTAATAAATCTTAGCAGAAGAAAGCGTTTGCATTCCTTGATTTTGTAAAAGAACAGTAATCGGGAAACTATTGGTTTGCATATTATGTGAAAGTCCAATCAGCGAGTCAATACCCGCATCTACCATACAGGGAGAATATTCTTTTGCACCAATATCAGGAGGTGTTGATCGTATTATAAAGTCAATATCTTTGTCAATGCCAAGCATCGTGAGACCTGAACCATTTAATTGAATCTGGTTAATTTTTAGATTGGTATCAGATACATAAAAAGGATTGATATTTTTAGATGCAGCATCAAGTCCGCTAATTATTTGCCATTCACCGAGACTAAACAAAGATTGAGAATTGTTTTGAATCAGATACTTACCGTTTGTAAAAAAACAATTATAGTCAGAAAGTATTGCTGATGAAGCTGAATTATAAATCATACTATAACCTTTACCTTGATTAGCAAAAATATTATTAAATAACCTTAGACTTTGAAATGTATTTATTTTAATAGGAATAGCATCTATGGGGTCTTGTCCTGTAATATTAATGTTGTTGAATGAAACATTACAACCTGAGTCATTTGCCGATAAATTTAACCCAACAGCAAAAGAAAGACCATTTGCCTGAAGAAAATTATTTGTAAGATTTACATTGGACGCATTGTTTGAAAATGCTGTTCCTTCAAAAATACCGGTTATTCTGTTTTGAATATAGTTTGTATTTTTAGCATAGTTTTCAATTCCGTTTCCATAGGAAACATTGTGAATTCTGTTCCTTTGAATTATTCCATTATTACCAATTACTTTAAGTCCAATACCTTTGCAATTAAATATTTCGTTATTTGAAACAATATTTTCCGAATTCGAAAATTCAAGATTCATTCCATTATAGAAATTCAAAATATAATTCTGAGAAATATTAAGTTGTGTTAAACTCAGATTCGTGTTTTTTATTCCACATCCACCAAAAATATTTGGAGCAATCATTCTGTTTTTTAAAATATTAATGCTATCAGAATTGATAAAGTTGATAGCATCACGTTCATAAGTTGAACTCATGTTAATTGTGTTGTTGCTTATCAACAACTTATTGCTATTTTCGGATAAAACTCCTATTCCAGGGTTTCCTGTATTTCCAATTTCTATAAAAGAATTTTTTAAAATGAAATTTTGATTATTGTTGATTCTTACACCAGTATAACTTATTCCATTACTCCACATTGAATCATTACTCATCGAAACATTAACAGCATTCATTATATTGACAATATTTGACAAATTGCCTTTCATTATGTTAGAATCAATATTTACATCTTTACAGTAATTTATAAATAATGATTTTGTCACATTCCCATTAATTAATATTGATTTAGAATAATCTGTAGCTTCATGTTCTATAGTAATTATACCGGAAATAATATTTTTTTTAATGATTAATAATGAATCAAAATTGTAAGAATTCAATATATCTATTTGATTACCATAAAACTGCACATTTGCAGAATGATTTAGTATATTAATATTATAAGATCCACTATCGCGTAATATTGTTATATTTTTAAAAATAATATGTCTGCAACTATCAAGCTTTATTGTATAATCATTATTGGGATTATATGGAATATAACGCAAAGATACCAAACTACTTACTCCATTTTCCGATTGAAAAGTAACGGTGTTTATAAAAGAAGAGCCTTTAATATATTTTATCAGAATATGTTCTGGATAATTCCCGTTCCTTACTTTAAAAACAACAGGGCATGAAATACCAGCTTCGTTTAAAGCAGTTACTGCATCAGTAAAGTTTGTAAAATTAGGATTAAGTCCTCCAATAGTATATGTTCCACATAATTGAAGTCCTAAATCGCTGATTTTTGCAGTGTCATTTTTAAGATTACAATCAGTTGTATTATTGGGCAATGATGTCCATACTTCTAAGTTATAAGTGGTAATGGGTGTGAAATTAAAACTTCCAATATTAAAATTGGTTGATAAACCTGGAGCAAGATTCCCATTCCATGAATAAACAGTTTGTAAATTACCATTTACTTTCCAGTTAATTTTTACTGATGTTAGATTTGCAGTACCATGGTTTTGCAACTCAATGTTAATTGGAGAATTTCCTGATTGCAATGGATTTTTAAGACCGTTGAACTGATGAACACCAGCATCAATAGTGCAAGGCGTATATTCTGTAGCTCCAATATCAGGAATGGCTCTGGATACATTGTATATATCATTTTGAACAGAAGCAATTGGCGTTGCTACATTGTAAAGTTTCCTTTGATTGTGGTTCAGTAAAATATCAGTTTGATAAAATGGATTGTAAGCAATTGAATGTTGATCAAAACCAGATGTGATTTTCCAGATAGGTAATGAATCATAATCGTTGTTTTGGAAGTTGACAAATTTCTTTTTATAACTGTAATAATCATTATAGTCCATGTTTAATCCTGAAGGATTGCCAATGATATACATTGAATAACCTTTTCCTTTGTTAGAAAAGATATTGTTTTTAATTGTATTGTTATAGCCGGCAATGAGTTCAATTGCTCTACTATTGAGTGGATCACTCCCATTAACATTTATACTGTTATGATATATCAGTGAGTTAGTTGTATTATTATCTACAATACCTTTAGCCATTCCTAACCCACCAGCTTGAAGGAAATTGTTGACAATTGTATTGTTGTTTCCATTATTGAAAAGACATACACCTTCATTAATTCCTGTTATTTTATTCTGTAAAACCTGTGTATTTTGTGTGAAAAGTTCAACACCATTTCCAAATTTCACATTGTTCATTGTATTGTTTTGGATTAATCCTTTACCATTAATAATACGTATAAAGAAACTATCTACCTCGTTTATTATATTATTTTTAATGAAGTATTGACTGATATTATCAAGTTGTATGCCTCTTGCAATATGTTTAATTATATTTCCGTCAATTACAATTCCATGGGGATTTATAGAATTCCCTTTTATTTCAATACCATAAAGATAATCATAAGTTCCTAAACTAAAGATATTGTTATTTTTGATAATAATGGAATCCGAAAGAGATACTGAGACCCCAGATCCTCCATATGCATTATTGAAAGATACAGTGTTAGAAGTTATTCTAAAATTTTTACAATTTAAAGTATTTACAGCCACCACCTGCCCGCAATTAGTAACTTTAACTGTATTTGAATCTATTAAAGCATTTTTACAATCGGATAAATCCATAGCAGGACCAGGATAACCATTTGCAGAAACATCAAAAAAATTACGTTTCAATGTAATATTCTTTGATTGTTTTATTGTAATAGGAATAAGTTTAACAATATTGCTATCATATAAAATATTAGTAATATTTCTTAAATCGTTAGATTTATTGATAGTGTTTTTGTAAAAAAGAAAATTATTGCAGGTTGTATCGTTTTTTGATATATCAATATTGCCATTAAAAGTATTATTTAAAAATTTAAAATCATTATCTTTTGAATTTGGATCAAAACCTATATTTTCAAGAATATTTCCGTCAAAAGAAATTTGATTACAATTATTTTTAAAAATAATATTATATGCTCCACTTAAACGAGAAATACTCATATTTTTAAAACTAATATTATCAGTACCATTTAATATCATGGTATAATCGTTGGTAGGGTCGTTCAGTTGGTAGTATAATTTACATAAATTAGAAAGACCACTTTCTGATTCAAAGCGAATGGTATTCGTAGCAGAACTTCCTTGTATTTGATTAAGTATAAAATGTTCGTTGTAAGTTCCGTTTCTCACTTTAAATACCACAGGACAAGTTATGCCTGATAGATTCAAAGCATTGGCTGCTGACTGAAAATCAGGAAAATTAGGATTAACACCTCCCAAGGTATAAGTGCCACACAATGAAGTGTAAATAACAATAGAAGTTGTGTCGTTCAATGCATTCAAATCGTTACTTCCATTAGGATTACTTGTCCATATTTTTAAATTATAAATTCCACCCGATGCAAAAGTATAATTTGCAATAATCACATTATAAGCTATCTGATTAAATGTAAGATAAACACTTGGATTAACTGGCGTTTGTAATACATTGTTAACTTTCCAGTTAATTATAATATTGGAAATAGGTGTATAGCCAAAATTTTTAAGGTTAACTTTTATAGCATGAATACCAGCAGCTAAAGGCATAATAGGTGCTGTAATCTGAGTTATACCTGCATCGCGTAAAATAGGTGCATAAATTTTAATATTATCAATCAACCAATAGCCAGCACCATTTCCTGTCCATTTGAATCTTACCTTTGTATTAGAAACACCTCCTGCATAAGCTGAAATATCAATACATTCAGTTCTGACAACTGTTATATTTGAATCTATGGTAAATACGATATTCCATGTACTACCATTAAATACTTCAACAACACCTTGATTTGAAGAGATTTTTTTGAAATAATGATCGAAAAATAAATAGATATTATTATTTGAAGAAGCATCTACAGAGGGTGATTCTAACGTTACAACTTCATTTCCTCCTGAAGTTGAATAATTCTCACTGTCGAATATAGCAAAAGGAACTGTAAATGGATTGCTCGTAATTTTATTTCCAGGATTATCAAAATGCCATTTATCTGTTATTTGCCCGGTTATTGTTTGGTTGCTCCAGTTAAAAGGTGGATTAGTGATGGAAGCACTTGAGAAATCCTCGTTCAATAGATACATCTGAGCCTTCAATTCAAATGATTTGAAAAAAAAACTTATCAAAATGAGAATGTATATTTTCTTCATAGGAACAGTTTTGAGAGGGCTTTAAATTTAGAAAACTATGTGTTAATGAATATTTTTTTTTATATAGACAATAAAATATGTGAATAGGTTGCTAACAAATAAATATATTTCTGTATTTCTCCAAAAAATAATAACTTTGAACTTTCAATTATTAAAAAATGACAAGAAACCAAGCTTTAGAATTACTCAAACAATACATCAAACAAGATAATATGATAAAACACAGCCTTGCCTCCGAAGCAGTAATGCGGGCATTGGCTGTTAAATTAAATCAGGATGCCGACAAATGGGCATTAGCAGGTTTACTCCACGATATTGATGTAGAAATTACCAATGCAGATGCATTGATACATGGTCAAATAGCAATTGAAATACTCTCACCATTGGGTGTGGATGCTGAAGTGATAGATGCAATAAGTATGCACAATGAATGTTCGGCAAAAACTGAAAGAACTACTGTTTTTCAACACGCTTTAGCTGCAGGAGAGACGATTACAGGTCTAATAACAGCTACTACACTTGTATATCCTGAAAAAAAACTTGCTGTAGTTAAAACAAAATCTGTTGTAAAACGCATGAAAGAAAAAAACTTTGCAGCCTCGGTTAAACGTGAAAGTATTTTGGAGTGTGAACTGATAGGTATCCCCATTGCTGAATTTGCTGAAATATCTATCTCAGCAATGAGTGAGATAAGTAATGAATTAGGTTTATAAAACTATTCTAAAAATGAATCAAACAAAAAAATATAGTCATAAACATGGTATGCCACCAGGCTCATTGGTACACACAGGTAAGGTTTACGAATCACAAACAAGCATTGAATTTTTTTGCTACGATGAAAATAATTTTACCATTACCGAAACCAATGTTATTCAAGAAATATTTCCACTTATACAATTAGGGAAAGTAAATTGGATAAAAATTACAGGTTTACATGAAGTGAGTATTTTTGAAGAACTGGGAAAACATTTTGGGATTCATCCATTAATGCTTGAAGATATTTTAAACACTCACCATTTGCCGAAATTTGAAGATTATGGAGAACATGTGTTTTTTACCTTAAAAGATTTATCCTTGACTGATGCCGAAAATATTGTAGATAAAAAACAATTGAGCTTTATCTTAGGCAATCATTACTTAATTAGTTTTGAAGAACATAAAAGCGATTTGTATGCACCTATAGTCAATCGCATAAAAAGTCATAAAGGGAAAGTTCGAATGATGCAAAACGATTATCTTTTATATGCATTAACCGATGTAATTACTGATAATTACCTAAGAATAATTGATAATATGGACGATGACATGGAAGCAATTGAAGAAGAGTTGCTCAACAATCGTTCAAAATTAGTACTAAATAAAATTTTATTTAAACGGAAACAACATTTGTCTCTAAAGAAATCAGTAATTCCAGTATTAGAAGAAACCCGCAAATTACACCATTCCGAATCGCCTTTGATAAATGAAAAAACTTATATTTATTTTCAGGATATTATCGATCATTTATCACAAGTAACACAAAATTTAGATACATTCCGTGAAATGATTTCCAATCTATCTGAATTGTATTTAGCGAACAATGACATTCAGATGAATGATGTAATGAAAAGATTGACAGTAGTTTCCACTATTTTTATACCACTTACATTTATCGTTGGATTGTATGGCATGAATTTTAAATATTTTCCAGAGTTACAATGGCAGTATGGCTATCTTTATATATGGGTTTTTATGGTTTTGCTTACAATTGGAATGCTTATATATTTGAAAAAGAGACAATGGTTTTAAATAAGTTTGTTTGGAATCATCCCCGTAGATTTAATGCTTATGCCAACTATTTTCGTCAGCATTTTGGTGAAAGAGTACAAAAGCTCTCAATAGATGCAGGTTTTACTTGTCCAAATCGTGATGGCAGTGTAAGTATTGGTGGTTGTACATATTGCAACAACGATGCTTTTAATCCGTCTTATTGTCTTCCCGAAAAATCAGTAATACAACAAATAGAAGAAGGTATTGAATTTCATACAAAAAGGTATCGGCGTGCCGAAAAATATCTTGCTTATTTTCAAGCTTTCTCCAATACTTATGCTCCACTAAATGAACTTGAAAAAATATATGATGAGGCTTTAAATCATCCTTCAATTGCAGGTCTGGTTATTGGTACTCGCCCCGATTGTATGGATGAAGAAAAATTGGATTATTTTGCCGAAATTTCAAAAAAGAAGTATTTGATAATTGAATATGGTATTGAAAGTTGCTATAATAAAACCTTGCAAGCTATAAATCGTGGGCATAATTTCGAATTGCTTGTTGAAATACTTGAACTAACTGCTTCTAAAGGAATTAAAACAGGTGGGCATTTGATATTTGGTTTGCCAGGCGAAACCAAGCAAGAAATGCTTGCCGAAGCTGAAATATTATCAAAATTACCACTTAATAATATCAAGTTCCATCAATTGCAGATTATTAAAAATACTGCAATGGAAAGGCAATATTTAGAATATCCTGATAGTTTTAGTTTTTTTGAACTAGATGAATATATAGAATTTATGGTTGATTTTTTGGAACGATTAAATCCATTATTTGTGGTTGAGCGATTTGCAGGAGAAGTTCCTCCGCGTTTTTTGGCTGGTCCAGGTTGGGGGTTAATCCGCAACGACCAAATTTTACAAAAAATAGAAAAAAGATTAGAAGAAAGAGATACTTGGCAAGGAAAATTATATTAGCTTCTATTTTGAATCTAATTCTGTAAATTTTTCATGCTCATCATTGAACAAAAAGCCAGTAAAACGATCGTAAGAAAAATACTTTGGATTAAGAATATCTGAAGGTAAATTATCTTTTATATAGTTATTCATTAAATAGTTGAATAGATAATTTGAGCTTCTTAAAGCAGAATATTCTGTTAATTGATATATGCCAGATAATTTGATGGGGGTGATTTTGTAATGATATGATACACTATTGCTAACATTATCAAGTAAAAACGAACTTTCAAGTATGTCTTTTTTTGAAAATGTACTATAAAAAACTTTTTCATTTTTAAATCCTGAAGACGAAAATTCAAACCAAAAATTCAGATTAACAACATTGATTGTTTGATCTTGGTAATAAACTAATGAATTAAAAAAAATCTCCTCATCTCTGTAAACATAATCGTCTTCGCTTAACTCAACTTGGGCGATATTTAATGTGTATTTTGATGCTTCAAGTGTATTAAAGCTTTCAATGGTTTCTTTAGTAAATACTTGGAAACCATATTTTTCAAGTTCAGATTTTGTATTTTCATAAAACTTGCTTAATAAATTTGCATCATTTACTGAATCTAAATATAATGTTTTAACTATCCACAAAGAATCTTGTTTTGTGGCTTCCATTGTATCAAAATTTAGAACTTTTTTCAATTTCTCATTCGTAAGTATCAAACGATCTGTACTAAGTAATAAAATAGGAGTGCCTTTTTTTGTATTTACATATTCTCTTGCTAATTCACGTTCAGCTGTACATGAAAATAGCAAAATACTTAATATCGCTACAAAAAATAGTACTCCTATTTTATTAAAACTCGATTGCTTAGTTAATTTTTTATTCATAAAGATATATTAACGCAAAAACTGCGAAAATTATATTTGCTCAAGCATTTTTTGTCCAAAAGCATTTCCGTACTCTAAGCATTTATTAATTTGCTCGTTATGTGGCGTAAATTTAATAAACAAACTTTCGCCAAAGAAATTTAATTTAAGGTTGATCAAATTACTTTCGATAATTTTAGCTCCTTCACCGCTCCAACCATAAGAACCAAAAGCACCTGCTAATTTTCCTTTGTCGCGTAAAGGATTAACCAAAGCAAACATCGTATAAATTTGCAATAAAATATTTTGGTTTATTGTTGGGCTTCCAATTATCAAAGCATTGCTTTTTGCAATTTTTTCATCTAATTCGCCAAGTGACATTGTTTCAATATCGCAAACATCCACGATAAAACTACCTGTTTGTTTGATGCCTTCTGCAATTTTTTCAGCTAACAATGCAGTGTTATGATATGCTGAAACATAAGTGATTAAAACTCGATTTTCATCAGGAAGTGCAATGGCTAATTTTGAATATTCTTCAGATAAATCAACATAGCGTTTCCATGTTTCAGTTAATAAAGGACCATGTCCATTACATATCGCTTTAATTTCTAAAGGACGTATTTTTTCAATGGCTTTTAGCATGAAACGACTGTAAGGTTTCATTATTACATCAAAGTAGTATTTAAAAGCATCGTCCCAGTTTCCAACTTCAGTGTCGTACATTCTCTCGTCGCAAAAATGAGCTCCAAAAGAATCGCAGGTAAAAAGTACTTTGTCTTCTTCTAAGTAAGAATAAATTGAATCGGGCCAATGCAAGTTTGGAGCACTAATGAATTTAATTTTTTTATTGCCTAAATCCAATACATCTCCATCTTTTACAACAAGATGTGGAAATTCTTCGCCTAATAAATCGTTTAAATATCGAATAGCATTTCCGCTACCAACCACAATTGCCTTTGGTGCAATTTGTAATAAATTTTTCAAATTACCTGAATGATCAGGTTCTGTATGGTTTAAAATTATATACTCTATTTCTGCAGGATTACAAACTGCTTTTATTTTTTGTAAATAAGTATCCCAAAATTTTTCTTTGGTAGTTTCAACAATAGTTTTTTTATTGGCATTTATAAAATAAGAGTTGTAAGTTGTACCATATTTTGTTTCCATCACTACATCAAATGTAACTATATCTGGATCAAGTACACCTATCCATTTAACATCATCAGTTACTTTTAAAATTTTATTATCGGTCATATAAAGAATTTATTATTATTTTAAAAAAGTGTCATTTGTACTGGTTCATCGCCTTCTTCTTCATCAGTTTTTCTTTCCGAAACTTTTCCAAAATCTTTAAAAGGATCGGGTGTAGTTTCAATTTCTTCAATTTCAGTTGAAAGCTCAATGGTGTTTTCATTTTCGTAAGGCAATGGATCAAGCATTACAACTTCTTTTACAAAGTGATTTGATAATCGTTTGCCTTTTGCTTTGAATCCTTTAACTGCAATAAATTCAGCTAATAAAATTATTTCATTGTCAATATGTTTACCATTTTTTTTATCATCAAAGATAATTTCTGCTTGTGGTAACCAATCGTTTGAGATTGCATAAATAAAAGAATCAGGGTGTTCGCCTAAGAAATCCTGTTTTTTATCCGACTCTTCAATCTGAAATCTTTTTACATAAGGTTTTTGAACTTCTCCATCATAATATATTGCTGAAATAACTTTTTCAGGATTGTATTTTTCGATAATAATCATATCTTCGTCGAAATGATTGGATAAATCGAAACTTAATAATCTATAATATCCAGATTTTATGATTGTAAGAATTTTATCCGTTGTTTTAAAAGCACCTAAGTAAATACCTCTATTTTCGGTATTTATCCTCATAACCGTTTCGTCGTACCAAATATTTCGGGCACCCAATGTAGAAACGCCTTCGCCTTTTAAATCTACTTTTTTAACCAAATGTTTGGTTAAAGTATTTCCAATAGAACTTCTGCCTTTAATAGCTAATTCGCTGAAATCAAAATCAAAAATAGTTTTCTTTAGCTTTGGTTTTGGTTTCAAAATTATTTTTACAACTTCGGCTTCTCCATTTGGATTGGCTGTAAAATAAAGAATTTTGCTTCCTTTGCTTCCTTTGGTAAGGTCGTATTCTTTATCTCGTGTAACACCTACAACAGCAAATCTTTTTACATAAGCACTCCCTTTTACACCATCTTGATACACCAAATTGTAAATTGTACGTTCATCGTTCCGACGGAAAACTGCAATATGTAAAATGTTTTGCCCAACAAATACTTTATCTGCTACTTTGGTAACAATAAAGCTGCCATCTTCTCTAAAAACAATGATATCATCAATATCAGAACATTCGCCGACTAATTCATCTTTTTTAAGTCCTGTTCCTGCAAATCCTTCTACTTTATTTACGTAAAGTCTTTCGTTGGCAACAGCCACCATTGTAGCTTCAATAACTTCAAAGTTTCGCAATTCTGTTTTGCGTTCTTTCCCTTTACCATATTTTTTTTGAATTCGTTGGAAAAAATCAATGGTATATTGAATTAAATGTGCTAAATCGTATTCTACTTGTTTTATATCGTCTTCAATGGCTTTGATAACATCATCTGCCTTATCGGAATTGTATTTTGAAATACGATCAATAGGAATCTTTCGTAATCGATGAATATCTTCCAAGCTAACTGCTCTTACAAGATTTTGTGTATATGGTTTTAAACCAATATCAATGGCTTCGTTAATTTCGGTATCTGTTTTACATTTTTTCATGTCTTCATACACTTCTTTTTCAATAAAGATGCGTTCTAAAGACACAAAATGCCATTGCTCCAGCAATTCGCCTTTTTCTATTTCGAGTTCAAGTTTTAGCAGAGCTACTGTATTGTCAGTAGATATTTTCAGGATTTCTTTTACACCGATAAACTTAGGTTTTCCGGCATCAATAATACAGCTATTGGGAGAAACGGATACTTCACAATTTGTAAAAGCATAGAGTGCATCTATGGTAGTATCGGGAGAAATACCAGGAGCTAAGTGTATTAATATTTCAACATCACGGGCAGTATTATCGTCGATTTTGCGAATTTTTATTTTGCCTTTATCATTGGCAATAATGATAGATTCAATTAATGAAGTAGTATTTACACCAAATGGCAACTCGGTAATAACCAATGTTTTTTTATCTAATTGGTTAATTTTAGCTCTTATTCTTACTTTTCCACCTCTTAAACCATCATTGTATTTTGTTACATCGGCCATACCGCCGGTAAGAAAGTCGGGGAGGAGCTCAAAATCTTTGCCTTCGAGTATATTTATAGATGCATCAATTAACTCATTGAAATTATGTGGAAGTATTTTTGAAGCCAAACCTACGGCAATACCTTCAACACCTTGTGTGAGCAGTAGCGGAAATTTTACTGGTAATGTAATAGGTTCTTTGTTTCTGCCATCATAAGATGGTTTCCAATTGGTAGTTTTGGGATTAAAAACCACATCTAAAGCAAACTTAGATAATCTGGCTTCGATATATCTTGGCGCTGCTGCTCCGTCGCCGGTATGAACATTTCCCCAGTTTCCCTGGCAATCAATCAACAATTCTTTTTGCCCCAATTGAACCAATGCATCACCAATAGATGCGTCGCCATGAGGATGGTATTTCATAGTATGCCCTATAATATTGGCTACTTTGTTGTAACGGCCATCGTCCAACTCTTTCATAGCATGCAATATTCTTCGCTGCACGGGTTTTAATCCATCATTAACTTCAGGAACAGCACGTTCAAGGATTACATAAGAAGCATAATCCAAAAACCAGTCTTTATACATACCCGTTAGGTGCAATGTCTTTCGGATTTCTTTATTAGAGTCGTCCGTAACAAAACTGCTTTCGTTTATTTCAGTGTTTTCTTCCATCTATCTGTCAAAATTCTATTACTTCCTGATTTATTTTTTTATGTATATTTTTTTGTTATTCTCGAATCAAGAATAAACAAGTTGAATAACTTTGATAGCTTGTTCCTTCCCAATTGAAGTTTAATCGAAATTGATTGAAGTCAATATTTCTATTTTGGTTTAAATAGTTATTAATGCCATCGCTTAGAATATCTTTATTTCTTTTCAGTTTCCAACTTTCCTCAAGGTTATTTCTGTCAATAAGAACAAGAAAAAATCTATTGGCTGCATCAAATCTTCTTGTTCCTTGATTCTCATAAAACCAAATAATCAATTCATTTGGTTTTTGAACAGTCTCATTAATAATATCTTTTCTGGTTTGGTGAAAAGATTGTATAAATGCTTTTGCTTCACCACTCTGATTTTCAGTAATACGTGTTAACAATTCTTGATAAAGCACATCAGCAGTAGCATTTCTATCAATATTAATTCCATTTTGTCTTGCAAAGGATTTTAGCTCTGTTAGCTCAGGTCTTAATCCTCTTTGCTGCCTTTTCAGTTTCATAAAACCATCAGGAAAATAAGTTACCTTTAAATCAAAAGGAAAATTTTTCCAAAAGAAATCAACTTTCTTAACAAGTCCAACAGTTGGTAAAACATCGGAGTGGTCTTTGAACATATCTTCAATTAAAATTGAAGTCCAATGATTATACCACGAACAAAGGATATAACCTCTTAATCTTGGAGTTAAATCATTTTCAATGCTATTAAGTAACTGTGTGTAATCAGAGATTTTTTTTACATAATTATTTATGATTGTTTGTTCAACAGCGTTTTGATAAAATCCGCCCCAATTAAAAAGCGATAAACGATATAGCTGTGTATAAAGATTATCTTCATTGCCAACTCTTTCTTCTCTTTCTTTTTGATAAATCTGCCTGATAAAAACGTCAAGTGTTGCTTCTGGTATATTTTGACAAAACAAATGTTCAAAAAGTTGTCTGCTGGAAATATTTTCAATATTAATATTAGTAATTTGAGCTAAGTTTCTTAAAATTTCTGCTCTTGAGAGAGAACGAAGCTTGAGAAAATAATTTCCAAATTGATGCGTAAGAATTACTTCAAACTCATTATTCTGATAGGCTTTATTGAGTACTCTGAATATTTCTTGCATAGTTTTAAATTCTTAGATTTACCAGTTTCTCTTAATTTTTAAGAAATAAAATATTTTTGTTTAGGGGTACAAACGAATAAAATTTCTTGACTTCCTGCTACGCTTCCTTTTCCACCTCTACCATTATAATAAGTTTTAGTCTCAATTTTTACATTTCTATATTTTGAAATTAATTTTTCAAATTCCTCAACATCAGGGTAACTACGATTGTTATAGCTAATTAACCAATGAGGAATTTCTTCCGAAAGTTTAAATAGTTTTTCAAAAGATGAAATCACATCTCTTTTTTTATCAAAACCACTAAAGCGTTGTGGTTCGTAACGTTTTATTCCATTTACAAATTGTTTATCTTTCCAATACTCAGTAAAAGTTTCGAGTAAATGATAAAACCCTTGATAATCGGCATGACTATCACAATATGGTGGATCAAAATATGCCAAATCTATATTGTTAACTGTTGGCAATAAATCTAAGATATTTTGATTAAAGCTTTTATTTTCTTGTTTATTATCAAATATAGCATTGTTATATTTGGGCAATATTTCCTCAAAAAGTTCTCTGATAGGTCTTACTAAACTTCTGTTACGTTTTATTCTTTCGGGGTCATTTGCATAAGCTAATGCTTGAGTATGCCCAAAATGCCCCATAGTTATTTTTCTTGTCATACTACGATTAATAACGGTGTATGCAAGTGCTTGTTTATATATATTAGTTAACAAAGAAATATTAGCTCTAAAATTGTCTAAAAAATTAGCTTCTTCTTTTTCAAAAAAAACATTGGTAAATATATTTTCAATTAACTCAAAGTTATTCTTATTTTTAGCTGGTTGAAAAAGCAATTTTAAGTCTTCTTCGGTAAGTTTTACTTCGGTATTTTCAATAAGTGCTAATCCTATTTGGTTGTTAAAATTAAGAAAATCGTTAGTTATAGTTTTAAAACCTAATTGTTTAAAAAGAAATGCAACTGATTGAGACCCTGCAAAAGCGTCAATAGCTGTTGTTATATTATTGGGAATATACTTTTTTATCCAAGCTAAATGAGTGTGTTTGGCACCCAAATATTGTGGCTCTGGAAATTGAAAATTAAAATTTGTATATTCTTCAAACAGCATATTTATTATCGCTTTTTTGTAAAAGATTATTATTTTCTAAGTTTTAGAAATCTATAAGTACTGATTTTAATGATAAACACATTACTTCCATAATCGTATCAATACAACTTCTCCCAAAAGAAAAATCAGGGCTAAAATTACAAACAATTTCCATAATTTAATACCTTGATTAATTTCTTTTATTAACATTCCAAGGTGTTTTTTTCCACTTTCAATTAGTGTAAAATTATTGAGTTGTTTGTCTTTTATTTGTTGTTCAATTTCTTTGAATGTGAAAAAATCAAGTCGGGATTCGTTGCGGTCGTAATTAAAAGAAATTTCTGAAACCAAGTCTTTTCCTGCAAAAAGTTTATAGTTTTCTGCTTGTTTTACCTGATTATGCATACTAACTTCTAACTGCGAATCCATATTCTTATGCTCGGGAATAACATCGAAACCTAAGCCTTCATTTTTTAGTTTCAACACATCTTCGCCTTGCAAATTAATATTTTTTAGCGCAATGGATTCATCATTGCCAATGGTATAAAACAATTTAGTAGTGGGTTGACTTTGAAGTGCAATGTTCAATAAAGCCGGAACAAAGATAGCATGGCGGGGAAAATTACTCCAGCTTGCATCTAAGGGTACTGCTGATTGATATACAATTCCTTTGCCTGTGATGCATGCAGTTAAAAAATCTTTGTTATTGAGCATTCTAAGTAAATACTCTTTGCGCGTAAGTTGTTTGCTTGCAAAAGTATAAAACGAAAATACTTTGGGTAAGTCAATATTTTCGGGAAGCTTTTCAAATACATCGGCAAACACAGGATGATGAATATTAAGTTGCTCTACGCGGGTATCGGTAGAATCTTTGGATTCATAGGTATTAATGTTCAATGTAGTGGAAAATTGCCGATAGCTTTCGAAATCAATGATTGTTGCTGGAAATACCAAGAGGCTTCCGCCATTGTCAACAAATCTTTTTAGTTCCTGGGTTAAGCCTGTTGATATGGTTTTTAAACCATTAAGCACTATTAAATCGTTGTTGCGGAAAGCTGCATAATCAATATTGCGTTCGTTTACATTGCTCATTGTAAAAACTGAATCGATCTGATAAATCTTGTTGAGATATTGACTTTCTTCGCTTCCATTGATTAGCATTACTGCTATATTTTTGGCTACATTGTATGAGAAATAAAATTTATCATCATAAACGATGGGGTAATCGGTAAGTTCAACAAAACCGCTTTGGTAACCACTTTCGGTAATGCGATACGAAACACTCATGGTAAGCTCGTCTTTTTCTTTTACATCGAAACTTGCCACAGCCCTTTGATTTCCGTTTATTATTAATTTTAAAGGGATTTTTTCGTAGGCAATATCTGAAGTATTTTTAATTTTTACATTGAGTTTTACATTTTTGTTGAGCTGCAATATGGGCGAATCGAACCAGCAGCTATCAATGTAAAGGTTGTTGCTTTTTTGAGGAATGATAGGGATCAGGTAAGTTGAAACATTGCTGTCTTTTTGTATGGCATCAAATTGAGTAACGCTCTTTTGAAAATCGCTGATAAGGTAAGAAGTTTTGTTGGTTTGTGGCGAAAGGTTTAATACATCGTTTTGGCGTTTGAGAATCTCGGGCAGCTTGCGTACCGAGGGCGATATTTCTACTTCATCCAATAGTTGCAGAAATTCTTCTTTGCTGAACAAATGCTGGTGCTTGCCTTCAAAATCGTTGGTAAGCAATTGAAATAAATCGGAATTAGGATAGGCTGATACTATTTCCATGGCTTTTTGTTTGGCTACATCCAGCAGTTTGGTTTCATCGGCAATGGATTCCATGCTGAATGAGTTGTCAACATAAATACTTACTACGTTTTTGCCTTGTATGGCTTTTTTGTTTCCCATAAAAGGCAGATAGGGTTGGGCAAATGCCAATACCAGACAAATAATTGCCAGTATGCGCATGGCAAGTATTAATAAATGCTTTAGCCGCGAATATTTTTGGGTTTGAACTTTTAGTTCTTCCAAAAAACTTACGTTGGAAAAATAAACTTTCTTAAACCTTCGGAAATTAAATAGATGAATGATTATGGGTATGCTCACAGCGAGCAGTCCCCAAAGGAAATATGGATTTATAAAGTGCATTGCGATGAATTGAAACAGCGATTAAAATTAGTGCAACAAAGATAAGGATATTTATTGATTTATAGATTTGATGATGTATGGATTATTTTTATTTTTCAACTCATAAAAACATCCATCTATCGAAGTATTGAGGGTATTATCTTGTCTTTTGGTTTTTTTTGGAAAATTGCTCCACATCTTAATGAACCGCTGTATACGTGACCCGTACGTACAGTGGTGTGAGAGGCTCTCCCTGTCAGCTAATTACTGGCAGGGCAGTCTACTCGATTGGCATTTCGTTGTTTTTATTTTTTTCAATTCTATTTCAATTAGAGTTCATTATCAAACTAATAGTCACATATCTATTTGACTTGATAATTTTTAAACTTTTTCAATGGAAATTCTACAAACTTTTCATAAGAATTAATTTTTAAATCTAAGTCTTTAGCAAAAGGAATTCTGTCATTTTTTCTATTTTTCAGAATATAATCAAGTATATATTGCCGATTATCACTATTTATTGAATTGTAAATAGAGTTAAATATCATATTGTAAAGATTGGCAAAATACCAGTTCTTTTCTCTGTTTTCAAAATGAATTTTATCCAAATCTGTTAATGCTAATATCAAATCTTTTTTATTATCTTCTGATAAATTAATAATTAATTGACTCTTTAAATTATAATACATTTCAATATTTGAAATTGACCCTAAATCTTGATATAAATTGTCAACTTTCATAATACTTTGAAAATCTTTTATTTCTATAAGAGATATCAATTTATTAAACGCAATTTCAAACTTATCGAAAACATTCATATTTATTCTTTTAATATACTATTAATGATTTTTTGTTTTAATTTATATAGCAAATGTTAGTATTTTGATGTTTTATAAAGTTTTTAAAATATATTCTATCCTGTCCTTCCAGTATGGTGTCTCAACTTTATAATATCTATCATTTTCTGGATATAAAACAATTAGGAACATTTTTGAAATTTTAATTCTGTAATTGTTTTCAAGTATATAACGATATAAACTCTGTTGAAGACAATAGCGATTATAACTTGTGTCAGGAATGTCAGAAAGCTTACCTACACCACAATTACCCCAACTATCTGTTTTTATTGGATTACCTGCAAAATCTACTACCTTTTTACTCCTTTTCCAATCATAAATTTCAAATCCGTTACTACTTGAAGCAATTAAATCAATAGTTCCAGCAATATTATATTGCTCGTCAAATATTCGCCACTCTGTTCGATATGGGTTAATATTATTATGGTCTGCTACAAACTGTAGAAACAAATGAAATTCTTCCGTTTCATTAAATGTTTGATTAAGATAATATTTCTCTATCTGTTCATGTAAATATGTTCCTTGATTTGCTGCCTCAAGTCCTCGTTCGTTCCATATTCTAACAATTTCTTCAACTGGCAAACCGTATAATGGATTACTTGGACTTAATGTAGAAGCCTTACCATAAGAGTCAAATTCAGGGAAAAACTTAGATATTATTGTGCTTGCAGAAGGTGCAGGAATACCGTCAATTGTGTAAATATGGGAATCTGGATAAAATGAAATTCGTTTATCCCTTGGATGGGTATTGACTTTATTATAACCAATACTTTTAGTTTTCTCCTCAATACCAATAATACTGGGTGTTACAAGTTTTTCCTCTAAAATCTCTTGTTCGCTAAAATCTCTTTCAACTGTTTCTATTGTTTCAGGAATAACACCAAATTCATGTTCAAGGTATTGCTCTCGAAATTTTGCTTTTTCCCATTTTTGAGCCTGAACAATATCCCAAAGCTTTTCAGATTTTAAATTTATGCGAGAATTCAAATCATTCGAAAAAGCATAATTTGAATCAATTGAACGAATTACAAAAGCTAAATATTTTAAACACTCTAATTCTTGAGTATGTATCTGAAATTCAGAAAATCTAATAACAATCCAACCTCTATCAACAAAATATGTATCTCGCATAACATCCTCACCTTTACAATGAGTTGGTTGTCTTGTTATCGCTGCATAAGGCTCATCAATTTCTACGTCAATTCTAATGTTCTTATCCTTTTTCTTGTCAATAATCGCAATGTCTGGTTCAAATGGTCTTGTATCTTTACCTGTATTTAAACGAACTTCACCTGAAATGATAAAATGATTTCCAAAATACTTTTCTATTGATTTTTGAAATGATTCCTCTTTAAATCCACGTCTTTTGGTATTTCCGAATCTATGTGTACGAACAATGCAACCTTTCTTTGGAATTCTGATAACAGCATAATTATCAAAACTCTCAGCAATATTTATTTGATAATTAACAAATAAATTTCCCGTGGTTTCTTTACTCTCCTCTTTAATTGCATCTGGTAATCTCTCAGCTGATTTGACTTTTGGTTGAGATGTAATTACTTCTTTAGGTTTTTCAATTTTCTTTGGTTCTGATTTATAAATAGCTTCAGGCTCATTCACTTTTGAAAGCTCAGTCTGTTTATCTGAATTTTCAGTGACTACTTTTTTTATCGATTTTGAGGTTTCTTTTTTTTGCTCTTCTTCAATCTTTTTTTTGTAGTTTATAGCTATTTCTTCCTTAATTCGATTTTCATTTGCAATTTTTTCAGCTTTTTTTCTTTCTGCTTCAATTACCATTAATCGGTTTAATTCTTCTTTTTTTCTCCTTCTTTTTCTTTTAAATAAAATAATCACTAATGTAGTCAAACATAGAAGGGTAGAAATTAGCCCAATCCAAAATCTTTCAGGATAAGTCTTAATAAACTCTATTATCAATTCGTAAATTTCTGTCATGTCGTAGGGTCTTTTTTACAATGAATGCCAACTCATTTATATATGCACCATATCATATAAAAAGGTGCACATATTCATCCGTATTGGCATGATATGTTTACTTATTTTCATTATTAATGGTATATAAAATATCTTCAAAGATATTAATATTTCATATAATTTACAATTTTATGAAATATTTTATTCACAAATCATCAAATGGCGATTTTGTTTAACAAATTTCCCCAAACATATTCAATTCGTAATTCATTACAACAGCATTATTTCTATTTCTCCTTTTTGGGGTAGTTTATAGTTCTTTTAAGCCGTAAATGCGTCCGTAGAGCAGGTACATTGCAATGATATGTGCTCACGGTGACCTTAGAACAAGTTCGTTGTAACAATATGTGCTCACGGTGACCGTAGAACAAGTTCGCTGTAACAATATGACCTCACGGTGACCGTAGAACAAGTTCGTTGTAACAATATGAGCTCACGGCGACCGTGGAAGAGGTTCGTTGTAATGATATGACTTCACGGTGACCGTGGAACAGGTTCGCTGTAACGATATGACCTCACGGTGACCGTAGAAGAGGTTCGTTGTAATGTTATGGTCTCACGGCGACCGTGGAAGCTTAACGAGTTCTCGATATTATTTTACGGTGACCGTGGAAGTTTAACGAGTTCTCGATATGTGATTATATCGAGTATAAAGCAAGGTAGTATATTTAATTTCTGTAAAAACGCAATAGGGGATGGGGAGTAAATTTAATTTGCCCGTCAGGGCATTTATATCCATAGAAAAAACAAATTCAATATTAAATTGTCCGTAGGACATAAACATTTAAAATAAAGAATAAGCAGTTAATTCCCTTCGGGAAATATTGAAATATAAGCCAATATTTCTATGGATATTAATCGCCTACGGAGAATATTCCTTAACTTAATGACATTGCACGGCGGGTAGGAAGTAAAGGAGGGGGTAAACATAACGAAAAACAATATGCGTATATTATATGGTACTATCGTTTCAAAGTTGCACAATGTTTCAACTTACTACTAAAGCCCGAAATTACCGCATATTGTTTGTTAGCTGCATATCTTTTTAAATAAAAATGCGCACTACCAAGCTATGCGTACACCTTTGTGTACTAACTGTCCATTGGGAAACTGATCGCGAGCAATTGTAACCAGACTAACTACTGTACTTGCTCCCTCTTCAACTTCCATAGGGGCAGCATCAGAGCCAAGATCAGTCTTTACCCAACCCGGATGTGCAGCAGCAACTGCAATTCCCTTATCTGCCAGTGTTTTGGATTGAATTTGTGTAAGCATATTAAGACCAGCCTTAGATGTAGCATATCCTACGGTCATGAATGACGAAATATACTGCCACATATTTTCAGCTGCATCAATAGAGCCTAATTGCGACGAAAGGTTAATCACCCTGGCGTCGTCGCTAAGTGAAAGAAGAGGCAGCAATGCTTCTGTAATTGCATAGGGGGCGATAAGATTGACTTCGAGTGTACGTCGAATTTTTTCCGAATTGGTTGGTTTTCCGTCCCATTCTAAAGCAATCCCGGCGTTATTTACTAACACATCAAGCTTAGCATAATTCTTTTCAAGATACATCGCAAGATTGGCAATATCGTCGGCACTCGTAACTTCGAGTGGCACCGTATGAGCATCGCATCCCGCTGCAATAAGCTCTTCAACCGCCTTTTTGCCAGCCTTTTGGTCACGAGCTGCAAGTACAACTGTATATCCGAGTAAACCTAATTGACGTGCAATTTCCTTACCAATTCCTTTGTTTGCCCCTGTAATCAGGACTACTTTTCCATTTTTACTTTCCATAATATTACTATTTTAATTTATTTTTATTTAAATTTTCTATTTTCTGTTTTTTATCTGCTTTGCAGCTATTTGTATATATACAAGTTTATGGGGCTTCATTTTGAATTAACGCAACTAAAAGTAGCTATGTGGATAAAATCTTTAGAACCCATACTAATTACGATTACTTTAGTTGAAATGAACAGGAATACCATTCCATAAAATTATTCTGAACAATAAGATTATTGCAATCGTACCTATAATTAATTTCCATGGTATTTTATATTCAGGTTCTTCATCTTCATTTTCATATTCATATTCGAGCAATATTGGTGATTTATAATTAAAATATGAAGGAAAAATAAGTAAAAGCATGCTAATGCTTAGTAAGTTTTCTGCTAAACTAAAAGATGGTAAATGGATGATAAATAATATAATACTTGAGAAAAACCAAACTTGAAAAGCCTGTGTCCAAACAAAATGCAATCTCTTTCTGTACTCAACAAATTTTAATGACCTTGCTGATTCCAGTAATGGTTTTGTAGATTTACTGCCTATGGCAATTAGTACTACAAATGCAATAATTATTAAAATAATTTTCAATGCAATACTAACAAATAGCCAGTTAAGGATAATATTAGAATACCATAAATTGAAAATAGCTCCGGTAATAAATAATCCAATTATTCTATTGAAACTGTGCAAGATTATCCAAAAAAGAAATATTTTGATTAATCCTTCATGATCCCAGTAATGCTTAAATATTCTTATCAGAATAAAAGCTCCAATGATTAAAAAAATGCTTCCAGCTCCAAATACCGCCACAGCAGATTCATAATACCATAAGGAAGAACCATTCTTTGCTTTAAATACTAATTTTGTATAATTTAATACAGAATCAATGCCATACATATTAGCTACCAAGCCTGTTACAAGATTGTAAAAAAGATATACCAGAATGTAAGCAATTAAATAGGCTATAACTGAATATATAGTAAGTATTTTAAAATTATGAATATCATTATTCTTTTGCATCATAATTTATAAGAGTATTGGTTATTTTTTATTTTCACAAAGATAAATATATTCAGGATTGATGATAAAGCAGTTAATTATATTAATAATTTATTAATGCAGAGGCTGCCAGAGGATAATATAATTACATCTTTAAATTTTGTTTTTTTTGCTTCGTGTTTAGTGGAGTAAGGTCCAAATATTAATTTAATACTAAACCGCTAACAAGTAACTGAATTAATCCAATTGAAATTGCACATTGTTTTCATAATTTCTTTTTCATTATGTAAACCAGATAAGACCTTACAAAGTTGCATTTCAACATCATTTAATGAAT
>Ga0247840_10000550_pt1 | contig 77524 bp, 83 predicted proteins | sample LaCruzMarch2015__FD_192404 | JGI IMG/M metagenome (GOLD analysis project Ga0247840, IMG submission 192404) | Freshwater microbial communities from meromictic Lake La Cruz, Castile-La Mancha, Spain - LaCruzMarch2015_17m | ecosystem: Environmental > Aquatic > Freshwater > Lake | place: Spain... | reverse complement strand
ATTGTCGCCAAAAGCAAAACTATTGTTATCTTTATCAACCAGATACGTATGCAAATAGGTGTGATGTTTGGTAATCCAGAAACTACTCCAGGAGGAAAAGCGTTGAAGTTTTATACTTCTGTAAGACTCGATATCCGCCGAATCGCCCAGATTAAAAAAGGTGAAGAGATAATGGGTGGCCGAATCCGCGTAAAAGTAGTAAAGAATAAAGTGGCTGCCCCTTTCAAGCAAACCGAATTTGACCTGATGTACAACGAAGGTATCTCGACTGAGGGTGAGATGATTGCTTTGGGTGAAAAAATGGGTATTATCAAGAAATCTGGAAATTCGTATGAATGGGCGACGACCGAAAAGGAAGAGGAAAAGAAACTCGGACGAGGCTATGACGCCACCAGACAATATTTGAAGGAGAACCCAAAAATCGCTGATAAAATCTTGAAAGAAATTAGAGAGAAGCTAAAGGAGATTTAGAACCTAGAAAATTACGAAAAATAAACTGGATCCCCGCCTTCGCGGGGATGACAGAAGAATTTATAATCTTTATTAAGTAAAAAACTTTAACTGACAAATAAAATGGAAGACAAGTAAAAATGAAAAAGAAATTGAGAGAAATTAAAAAGGAGTATGTTTGGCTTGGCTTTATTGCCCTTGGTCCAATCACCGCTTTTTTATCTGTCTACTACCCAGCTTTTTCCATCTTGGCGGTAATATTTATTATCATTGGTATAAGAGGTGTCCTAGGTGATGTAATGTAATATAAAATAGTAGAAAGTTCAAAGTCGAAAGACAAAAGCAACCCGAGAATCCCCTCTTGCCTATTAGGCGTCCATGATATACAATGCCCAAATTACTAAATTATTAACAAAAATATGCTTGAATACAGCGAAATAGTTGAGAGAAAATATATTATCTTTAACAATGAGCCTTATGAGGTACTCTCTTCCCATGTCTTCCGAAAGCAGATGCGAAAGCCGGTCAACGCCACCAAGCTCCGAAATATGATTACGGGCAAGATTACCGAGCAGTCTTTTCACCAAGCGGAAAAGGTAGACGAGGCAGATATCAGAACCAGAGAAGCTAAATTTTTGTACAAAAACAAGGGTGAATTCTGGTTTGCTGATCCTAAGGACCCAGCAAAGAGATTTAAAATAGAAGAAAATTTGATTGGTGATCAAGCTAAATTTTTGAAAGCCAATTCTATAGCGGAAGTTCTAGTCTTTAAAAACGATGACGAGGATGAAGATAGTGAAGGTATGATGATTGGAACCAAACTACCGATCAAGGTGGAACTCAAAGTTATTGATGCTCCTCCAGCGATGAAGGGAGACACAGCAACCGGTGGTTCAAAGCAGATTACTTTGGAGACTGGGGCTATCATCAATGCTCCCCTTTTCGTCAATGAAAGTGATACCGTGGTAGTAAATACCGTGACGGGAGAATATGTGGAGAGAGCGAAGAAGTAAAAAACTAAACCAAAAGAGCCGTTCGCGAAGCGAACGGCTCTTTTATTGTTTAAATTATCTTGTTAAGTATGGAAGCAAACCCATAAAACGAGCACGCTTTACTGCCTCAGCAAGCTGTCGCTGACTGCAAGCACCTACCGCGGTCTTTTTGCTACCCATAATTCGAGCATGAGGATTAAGAAACTTTTTTATCAAGTCTAAATCCTTATAATCAACATACTTTATATTATTTTGTGAAAAGAAACACTGTTTTTTCATAATTGATTTTTAGGAAGTGATAACGAACCATTAAAATCATTATCCCCCACCTATTTTAGTAATTTTATTCTAATAACTTAATTCCCTTATCGACTCAACACTATATTCAGTTTTATACAAACTAATGAAATAGGTGGGGGGTTAAGGTTTTGCTACCATATTTTTTTTCGTAATAACTCAAAAATATGGGCAAATTCTCTTAAAATGGAATATCTTCTGGATTTATTTCCTCCGTTGGATATTCGATTGTATCAATCTTGTCGGCCTTTGAATTGGCACTAGTTGGTCCCCCTTCGGTCTGACTTGGAGTATAAGTCCCTCCTCCCTGCCCGGCACCACTTGGACCAAACTGAAAATTTTCTACGATTACCTCTGTTCGATATTTCTTGGTGTTGGTAGCTTTGTCATCCCAACTTCGAGTCTGTAATCTACCCTCCACAAAAATCCCTCGTCCCTTTTTCAAATATTGCTGAATAAGTTCTGCCTGCTTACCAAAAGCGACGACATTGTGAAATTCACTTGTCTCTTTTTTATTGCCGTCCTTATCTTTATAAGTACGGTTAGTAGCAATTGCAAAATTGGTTACCTTTATACCAGAAGGTAGAGCTTTTAACTCTGGATCCCTAGTAAGATTTCCATAAAGAAAGGCTTTGTTTAGATACATCTCGTTTGAAATAGGGAATTTTATGTTTTCTCTCCCTACCGATTAATTACTCGAAATATTTTCGGGTAAGCTGATAACTATTCAACGATCAATTCGTCAATACTTTTATCGATATCTTCAACTGAAGTAGCTTTCTTTTCATCAGTTTTGATAGACTTCTTGGCCTTTGGAGCCTCCTTTTCCCCTACCTTAACGCTATTTAGCTTTGGCGTATACAAAGTGTTCTCCCTTACAGTCTTAATGAGTAGATATCGAAGCACGTTTGGATTTGCATCCACGGCTTTCTTTATCGATGGCATTAGCTCTGACTTAGTCTCGAACTTTAACCAGCCAAAATAAGCTGTGTTGAATTTCTTCTTAATGTCCGCGACAGACTTGGTCATAGAGTAAGCGAGGTTAATAAGCTTTGGTTCGCCTTCACTGACTAGCGATCCTCCATCCTGAAGAATAATTGCTTTAAGAGCTTCAACCTCTTTTGGCAAGTTTTCCTCCGCAACGGTGGAAACTATATGGTAACCAAGTTCGTAAACCTGGAGACCACCCTCTTTTTCTAAATTTTCGACTTTTTCCATAGAGCCAACACTAACATAAAGGAGGGTAAATATCAAATCTAAAGACCAAATACTCTTTTGGCGTTTTCGAGGAGTTGTAAACGGACCATCTCTGGATCCTCGCCACGAATTTCCGCGATTTTTTTATAGACTTCGATAACGTAAGAAGGTTCATTGCGCTCACCACGATGAGGCACCGGGGCGACATAAGGAGCATCAGTTTCGGCTTGGAGACTCGTGAGTGGCACGCCTTTGATTATTTTATCAAAGTCATGGACATAGGTAATCAGACCAACAAAAGAAATAGTAAAACCGAGTTCGATAAACTTCTTGGCCATATCTAGTTTACCAGTAAAAAAGTGTACATTCCCCCGGAACGAGGTTAAACCTTGTTCCCGCTTGATATCGCAAAGTATTTTATAAGCATCCTCAAAAGCAGAAAGTATCGAGGGTTCACCTTGATACTTTTTATCTGTATCACGAATGTGAAGCATGAGGGCTTTGTTATATTTTAGGGCAAATTTTATTTGTTTAATAAAATCCTCTTTTTGTTTCTGTTTTAAACTTTCAACTTTTGACTTGTCACTAATTATTTTTTCATCTCGAAAAAAATAATCCAGACCACACTCACCCACCGCCACCACTTTAGGATTGTTAACTAATTTTTCAAACTCTAACTCATCAAATCCCACTTCGCCAAGGCTATACGGGACTGGACCAAGCGAACCATGGTTCACTTCTGCCAAGGTTCCACCTTGGTCAAGATTGTTTTGATTATGAGTAGGGTGCTGGCCGATGCAGGCCCAGACATTTTTATTTTCAGTTGCTACCTTTACCGCCTCAATCGAACTCGCCAAATCTGCTCCCACAGCGATAGTCCCAACTTGAGCTTCTTTCATCCGCTCAATTACTGTTTTAAAATCCGGACCGTAATCTTCAAAACCTAAATGCGAGTGGGTATCAATATATTTCATCATAGAATACAGCTTACCGCTTTTAGTGCATCGCTTCAAGTAATGAATGGCAAAAATAACCAATCTATGTATAATACGGTCTGTTCTTTAATTAACAATAGAAACAAAAGGAGATTCCAATTACTGAATTACTTATAATTTACTTAGTAATTCTAAGGCCATTCGGATTAAAAATAAGGTTCATGGAAAAGGTTTTAAAAAAAGCGGAGTTTCATTGGGACCGACACAAGATAATGAGATTGGCAGAACTTTTAGCTATCACTATCTGGATAGGAGGATTAAGGTATAAAAAAATAGAGTGAGACGACGGCTGCCAGCGCAGACGTCGTTTTTTTAATCTTTTCTTAAGAAGAGAGGAGCTTCGGGAGATTTATTTGCCTTGATTAGATTTTGTATTTTTTCTGAGGTTTCTGGTAAGATTGGTCCGAGCATCAAAGCAATAACCTGCAAACGATTCACTAAATCTTTTATAATTTCGATCCCTTTCTTTTTGTCGGTTTTCACTAATTTAAAAGGGGTAGTCTCCTGAATATATCTGTCGGCTTCAGCAATTTTCTGCCAAATCAAATCAGTCGCTTTTTGAATTTCAAATTTTTCCAACAAATCACTGAATTCTTGCGGAAGATTATTTTCTAAAACAACAACTGGCTCCGATAAATTCGTCTCGGCCATTTTCATCACCCGAGAAACTAAATTGCCTAAACCGTTGGCCAGGTTGGCATTGTAAGCCTCCTTTACCATATCCATGGTCATTGGCGTATCCTCAAAAGAGTGGAGCTCTCTAGCAACATAATAGCGTAAGGTATCAGCACCATAGAGATTGAGGATTTCCACTGGATCGATACCATTACCGAGCGATTTGCTCATTTTTACCCCTCCGGCACCCGTTACAAAACCATCTATCACAACGGTCTTGGAATTTGGTAAACTGGCGGCCATAAGCATCGCTTGCCACATAGCTGTCTGTTGGCGAAGATTATCCTTGCCACAATACTGAACCATACCACCCGTCTCCACCTGCCATTTGTTAAATTTTTGCATATCCTGTGGCCAACCAATCGCTGAGATATAGTTTACTAAAGCATCAAACCACACATACATTATATGATTGGAATCTCCGGGTACCTCTATCCCCCATGGCATTTTCTCTTTTAACCTAGAAATACTAAAATCAGCGAGACCACCCTCGACAAAAGTTTTTATTTCCTTAAAACGAAAATCTGGAATAACAAAATTTGGATTCTTTTCATAAAAAGACAAAAGAGGTTTTTGAAACTCCGAAAACCTGAAAAAATAATTTTCCTCCTCTCTAATTTCTAATTCTCTATTTGGGTGATCTGGGCACTTGCCATCTATCAAGTCAGAATCGGTCTTCTCCAACTCACAACCGACGCAATACTTTATTTGGTAATTTTTTTTATAAATAAAACCATTTTTATCACACACCTTCCAAAATTCCTGCGCCGTTTTTATGTGATTATCATCGGTAGTTCTGATAAAATTTACTTCCGGTAGAATATTTACTAATTTCAAAAGTTCTTTAAACTTTCCAGCATAAAAATTGGTGTATTCCTGTGGTGTCTTCCCAGTCTCCAAGGCTTTTTGATAAATTTTTTGACCGTGCTCATCGGTACCAGTATTAAAAAAAATATCAAAACCTAGAGATTTTTTGTGGCGAGCAATAATATCCGCCCGCACGAACTCCAAAGCATGGCCCATATGGGCTTCGGCATTTACATATGGAAGCGTGGTGGTGATGTAGAAATTTTTAGGCATAAGGTATAACTATAGTAAATGAATCGTGTTTATTTTTTGACTAGCGGAAATTTTATCTTTCTGAAAGTCATCGAGATATTCCATGAGGGCGGCAGTAACAGGGACAGACAAAAGTATACCGAGGAAACCGGCAAACTTGGCACCAATAATCAAAGACAAGATAACAATGATTGGCGACACCCCAACCACTTTTTTAACCACCAAAGGATAAATCAAGTGATTTTCAAACTGCTGGATAATGATAAAGAGACCGAGAACGATCAGAGCCATTGATAGCCCTCCATCAATAAAACCAAACATAATAGCCGGGATGGCCGCGAGAACTGGTCCAAAGAGAGGAATAATTTCAAGTACACCAGCAAGAACAGCCAAGATCAAGGCGTTCTGAATACCCAAAACCATCAAGCCTAAATAAACCAAAACACCCACCAAGACACCGAGAAGCAACTGCCCCTGCATCCAATAACCGATTTTTCGCTGCGAGCGTTTCCATAAGTCTATAATGTAGGCTTCGCTATGAACGGGAGTAATAATCTTTAGAAATTTCTCCACCCCACCCTCCTGAACCGCCAAATAAAAAGACAAAACAATAATTAGGATAAAGGAAAAGACACCTCCAAAAATATTGCTGGCAATGTTTATTATTCCATCGGAAGATTTTGAGGTAAGATTCTTGAATCTAGAAATCAAATCACCTAAAACCGAAGGTTCAAAAGTACCTGACGATAAGCTACCGATAATTTGTTTGCTATCACTTATGCCATCGGATATTCCACCCGCCACCTTTCCGGTTTCGGTTAATTTTATATCATTCAAAGGATTCCACAGAGTAAGAGAATCAAGATATTTTGGAGCGTTACTCAACAGACTTGAGGCTTCTTCTAATACCGGTGGAACGAAAAAATAGAGGAGTCCGGAAAACACAGCTACGACACAAGCATAGGTAGTAATAACGGCAAATAATCTTTTCACTTTATATTGGCCAAACCAAATAATCAGAGGTTCAAAAGCTGAAGCAATAACCACAGCGGTCAAAACTACCAAAACCAAATCGAGCATCTTATAGAGCAAGAAAGCGGAGACTAAAATAATCAAGGCTTTTATGATAGTACCGGCAGTTATACTGATATTGAAATTTTTATCTAGTTTATCCATAGACAAATTATAGCATACTAAGACAAAAGTTAGAATTTGAGGATTTCTTCAAACTCAGCCTTGTCTTCAAACCGTCCTACGATAGCCAGGTTTAGACCTTTGTCGACAAAAATCTCCTTAGCTAAATCTCTCACTTCTTCGGCGGTAACAGATTCAATTTTAATCTTTATTTCTTCCGGATTCTTGACCCTTTCATTGAGAATTTCCTGTCCACCATAAAATTTTGCCAGGGAATCTGATGACTCCAAAGATAGATACATCGTACCGGCCAGATTTTGTTTTACTTTTTGCAATTCTTCAGGCGAAACGAGTTCAGTTTTTAATTTATTGAGTTCGTCTAAAATTACCGCGATAACCTCCTTTACCCTCTTATTATCCACCCCCGCACTTATCATATAGAGGCCATGGTCAGTAAAAGAATCATGACCAGCTCGCACATAATAGCAAACCCCCATCTCATCTCTAAGCTTTTTAAATAATCTGGAGCTCATCCCAGCGTCGAGTACACCATCTAAAACTTTCATAGTCTTTTCTCTTTTATCAAAAACGCCAAAAGTTCTAACTGCCAGCACAATATGAGTTTGATCGGTTTCTTTTTTAAATAAAATTACTTCTGGTTTAGTCTGTTCTTCTTTTACTTTCTCTTTTGTCCCCTTCTCGGCTTTTGGCATAGCGGAAAATATTTGGCTAATATCTTTTATTACCTTTTCTTCATTAAAATTACCAGAAACCACCACTGTGGTAGAAGGAGCTTTATAAAACTTATTGCGATAAGCAATAAAATCTGCCCGGCCCATCTGTTTGATATTTTCCTTTGGACCAGCAATATCCCAACCAGCCGGTTGATCGCCATAGACTAATTTCATAATTAGATTCTGAACTTTGTATTGAGGCAAATCTTCATACATATTTATTTCCTCAATAATTACACCCTTTTCTTTTTCAATCTCGTTTTCGGGGAAAAGTGGGTGTAAATACATATCAGAAACAACATCCAACAATTTATCCACGTGACTATGCTCCGCTTTGGCATAATAACCAGTGTATTCTTGGCCAGTGAAAGCATTGTAGTGCGAGCCTAAATTGTCTAATTCGGTACTAATATCAGCATTTGATGGTCTATTGGTTGTGCCTTTAAAGCACATATGTTCTAAAAAATGCGAGATACCATTTTTATCTTTTGTTTCGTATTTTGAACCAGCTTCAACTAAAACCAAAACAGTTACAGTGGGGTTATCCTTCATCGGCACAGTTATAATTCTGAGTCCGTTTTCTAAAACAGTTTTATTGTATTTCATAGTCGTATCATATTAGAAAAATATAAAAAAGAAAAGGGGCGATTATGATTCGCCCCTTTCGCATCAACAAAAATATTGAAAGTTTCTCACTCGAGTATATCCTTAATTTTTTCGGGTTTTATATCGGAAGTTTCTTTCTTAGCCTGGCGAGGAAAACAATCGACAGACTGAGAAATAATATCCTTGGACATCTCACCATCCCTCTTTTCCGGACCTGGAAATTCAGATGGCGTTCGGAGACTTTCTGTCTCCATAATCTCCCGATGTGCGAGACTAGCACAATGAGTACACATTTTATTCTCCTTTCTAGTTGCAGACAATCATCCACCGGTCAGGGCTTTATATGCCTTGAGTGCCGATTTTTTAATGTCTTTCATTTGACATCCTCTTTCCACTAAGTGAGTGACGTGTCCATCCTCGACAACAATACTGAAATTGATGTCCCGCCAATCATCCTCGTGATAAAATTCGACCGACAAAATGGCCTTGGTCTTAGAATTTTTCATATAAGATAAGATTGCCGCACAGTTCTTTTCGACATCAATAATGAAAGCGATCACCGGCATATCTAATGATTTGTCGACGATAATCCGATCGGGTAAAATCATATAATTTTCCCGACAGAAATATCGTCTCGCATCCCTCGCCAGACGCAAGGCTGGACTTTGCCCTTTTTTAAGGGTTGGAATTACAAGATGAAACTGAACATTCAAATAGGAATACTCCCTATTCTTCTCCTCTACATTAGGCATACGAACATCTCCTTCTTTATTTACTATTGTACTTATCTATCTGAGTTTAAAGATATCACGCTCAAATAAAAAGGCAATTGTGAGTTGCCTTTTTATTAGATTAATTTTGTTTTTAAAATGTTCACCAAGTCAGAAATTTTTACCCTTTCTTGCGTCCCGGTATCACGGTCACGAACAGTCACACAGTCATCTTTTTCCACAGTATCAAAATCAATTGTTACACAGAAAGGTGTGCCGATTTCGTCCTGTCGGCGATAACGCTTTCCGACATTACCATTGTCATCAAAAACTATCGGGTTTATTTCTTCGTTCAACATTTCAAAAACCGTCTTGGCTTTATTTATTAGTTCTGGTTTGTTTTTTAGCAGAGGAAAGACTGCGACTTTAATCGGAGCGAGACTGGGTTTAATCTTTAAAAATACTCGAGTTTCTTCCCCCATTATATCCTCAGTGTAGGCATCACAAAGAACCGCAAAAAATAATCGGCCGACGCCACCTGAAGACTCAATAATATGCGGAATAAATTTCTCTTTCGTCTCCTCATCCAGATAAGTCAGTTCCTTGCCAGAGCCTTTGGAATGCTGGGTTAGATCATAGGTTCCTCTGGCATGGATACCTTCCATCTCATCAAAACCCCAAGGATATTTATATTCAATATCATAAGCTTCTTTGGCATAGAAAACTAAATTGTCATGCTTGTGCCACTTTAAATTCTCCTCTTTTAGTCCTAAACTCAAAATAGCTTTCCATCGATATTCTCGCAATTTTTCATACTCAATCATCTCTTGATCGGGCTTGGTTAGGTACTGCATTTCCATCTGTTCAAATTCTCGCGTGCGAAAAAGAAATTGTCTTGGAGCTATTTCATTTCTAAAGGCCTTACCGACTTGGGCAATACCAAAAGGTAGTTTCATATGATTTGAGTCAAGAACGTTTTTAACGTTTACATATATTCCCTGGCAGGTCTCTCCTCGCAAGTATGAAGGCGCGGTATTTGATTCGGTAAAATCACCGAGATTTGATTTTACCAATAAATTAAATTTCCTAGTCTTAGTAAAATTTTGCTTACCACATTTTGGACATTTAATTTGTTTTTTGTTGGCCTCAAAAAGCTTATTGATTTCCTCCTCAGACATTTTCTCATCGGCAGTTACACCAATCTCCCCCAAAACCTTGTCTACTCTGATACGGGTATTACACTCTTTACACTCGGCCAAAGGATCAGAAAAACCCTTGGTATGACCAGAGGCCTCCCAAATCTTTGGGTTCATAAATATACTTGAATCTAGACCGACAATGTCCTGCCTTTTATGAACCATCCACTTCCACCAGTGGGCTTTTAGATTATTTTCCAATTCAACACCCATTGGACCAAAATCGTAAACACCAGCGAAACCACCATATATTTCTGAGCTTGGATAGACAAAACCCCTTCTCTTGCAAAGAGAGACTATTTTTTCCATCAATTCATTATCTTTTGTTTTTTCTTTCATCCAGTTTGAATTTAAATATTAAACGATTGTTAAATCCTATCAGATTCCTCAATAAACTCAAACAGGATTAAGTTTATTTTATAACAGTCTCGTCTTCAGTCTTAAAATAAGGATCACTACTTAGACGAGTATTTAGATTCTGGAAAAAGTTTGAAACTGAGGTTAAGGTAAAGTTATCTTTGGCAGTTAATAAAGCTTCACCAATAAGATTTGGTACTTCACCAATCTGGCTAACACTTGGCAAGAAAGAAATCTGAAAAGAAACCTCTCGGGCAGATGTAACTGTCCCCGCGCCTGATAGAATACTGCCAACATTCCAAGTGACCAAACCAGTGTTCTGATCATAGTCAACTTTTTCCCGTTCAGGGCTGACAACCCCCAACCATTTTATATAAGGAGGAAGTATAGCGGAAACTCGGGCATTGGATAAATTGTTTAGAGGGTTAGTCACTGTCCAAGTAATCGTATAAGTAGTTTCTTGTTCCGCTTTGGCTGGAATTGGCCCAGTGTTCTGGAATGGACCAACATAATACAAAATCTTGGCAAATAACTGCGGATCGGAAGTAATCTTTACTTTTCTGGAATCAGAAAAAAGAGCATCCTCTTGACCATCCAAATAACCGACTCTTTTGCCTTTAACAGAAATATCCAGAACAATCGTAGGATTAATCAATCCTGAACCGGTAACCGAACTTGCACTAAAACTACTGAAATCAAACTTGCACTCCCCGGTCTGTCCCGGCTCTAAAATAGCCAAAGTTTTATCAGTTGTTTTATTAAAAACAATAGTATTGTTGTAAGACTGATAAAAACCACCCTCTACAATAACCGAAGATTTATCAACCGCATTACCATTTAGATTGACTGTAATTGAGACATCGGAAACTTCGTAAGGCAGATTGTTCTGCCAATTGATGACTGTCTCGATTTTAGACCCTGCGGAAGAAACGTACTCGGCTGTATCAACACCATCGAAAGAGATATCGGCGCTCACAAATGGACGCCTAATAGTGATTGAAGAGAAAGAGGAAGAAAAAGGAATATCCATTGCCAAACTATCAGACTTGGACTGAGTCCCAATACTAAAATTAAAACCGCGTTCCTCACCCTCCTGGCCATTTAATATTCCGGAAAAGGTTATTGTTCTTTTTGCCCCTGGTTCCAAATCGCCAACCAGCCAAAGATTGTTCTTAGAAAAGTTTTTTGGATTAGCGCTAACAAAAGTAAAACCGAAAGGATATTCCGCCTTTAATAATAAATTCTTCATCACCGTTGGAGAGTTGGAAGTTATTTCCAATGAAAAATCCACACTTTGATTAGTGTTGACCTCACTTGGACCTTTTACAACCACAGTCACAGGTGAAGAACTAATCAAAACAGAGAAAGTTTTTGTTTTAGTGAAGGAAGAATTTGAACCGGTTACTTTGTATTCCAAAGAAATATTAATTTCTTTTTTCTCGTTCTCAAATCCAAATAAAGCAACCGAGAGATTCTTCTTTATACTTTGCCCTGGAAGGATATCTCCAATAAAACTTTGTATTCTTTTTGCTTCAATGGAAGTATCTTTTGCTTCTTTTGAACCTAGAGGAAAAGTAATACCAAGATCCGCCCCCAATAAAGTGACGTTGTTATTGTTTTTTATTTCAAGTTCAAAAGGTAAGATCTCCCCACCGGAAACGGAAATCGGTGCTTTGACGGTTATTTCAATGTTATTACCGGACACCAGATTTCCTCCGCCCAAAAAATTAAAAACCACAGCGGAGATGGCAATAATAAAAAATATAACGGAGCCAATTAAGATTTTCATTGCGGCAGACGAATTATCGGACCTTTCAGGTATCTCCAAGGTTTCCTTTTCAACTGTTTCAAACTCGCTATCATCCCAGTCTTGTCGAACCGTAATCTCACGATCGCGAAGCTCATGACGCCTAGCCTTTCTCGAGACGTGGTCCTCCCTCGCATTAAGAGCTTTCTCCAATTGGCTTATTTTACTTTTTGGATCTTCGTACATAAAATTATAAAGTCTCTACTTGTTTCATTTCACTATTTATTATAAATTTTTCTACCGCTCGCTGGCTAAACCAACCGGTCATCAAGGAAATACCCAAAACAAATAATACCAAGAGTATTTTCTGAATCGGTAACATTTTAAAATCCATCCGTAAATTATAACACACCACTAGGCTTATTTCCAAAGCCAGATGTGGTACACCGGTCAAATAATAATCAGAAAAATTAGAGATGCGTTTCCTTGAGAGATTTATTTATTTCTAAAATAGCTTGAGTTTTAAGAGTGGACATAGAAGTAAGCAGTTCTTGGGTAAAATATGGCGAAGTAGTAAATTTATCAAATTGAGATAGTTTGCCGATATAACCCAGAGCCGCTAAAATTCTTAAAGCCATAATACACTCAAAATCAGCTAGTGTCCCTCCGTCCAAATTATTTTGTTTCAGGAATATAAATCCCTCCTTTAAACTATCAAAAAGTAAGCTATTTTTCTCTTCTCCATGAAGTAAACGTAGGAGCAAGGAAAAAATTCTAGAAATTAACAAAAAGTTTTCATTACTACTGCCCTCACGAGAGTGATTTAAAACCAGTTTTTTCTCCGCACTAATAAGGCGCCAAACTTCCCTCCCCCGGACAAAAGAAAAAGACCCCAAAGAGAAATCTTCCAAACCATAACGTAATTTAGACTTTAAAAGCCTTGACCCTTGGGCCGCGGCTTTTATCAGACCAAATTCTGAAGTAAAAATAAAAAAATATTTATTGGCTTCACCAAAATTTACACTTTTTAATATAAAACCTTCCGTATTATGAATTGTGTGCATAAAACTAAAAACCAAATAAGTTTCGGATACTAACTTTTTTCTTTATTTTTCCAATTTCTAAAATAGAATTTAAAACACTCGGGATTTCTTTTGTCCCAGTGACAAAATGTCCCTTTTTGTGTTCCACAATAACTTTTGCTCCTAATTTTGAAGCGAGTTCCTCACTAAAACTTGGCGGAATTACACGATCATTATCCGAGACGACCATCACAAAATCCCGACTATGCTTTTTTACTAAAGAAAAATCCAACGGCCTGGTACAAAACTCCTGCAAAACAGGGACTTCCGGAAATGAACAAAATCCAGAAACCATAACACACCCCCCAGCAATATTTTTTTCTGGCAGTTTCTCTAAAAACCGAGCAATAGTAATGCAGCCCAAGCTGTGCCCAACAAAATACGTATCTAAATCAACATCAAATTTTTGTTGATTTAAAAAATTTACCCATTCATTTACCTCTGGATACATCGGATTCGGCATCGCCAAATGGATAAAATCAATATCATATTTCTTCAGGGCCTGACCGAGTTGAAAGGGCCAATCATTTACTTCCGTGGGAGAACTCATCCCATGACCCTGCACAAAAATTACTTTCCTTCTGTTTGTCATCGATTTATCTTTAATCCAAAACTGGAGTCCTCTATCTTGACCAAAGTACTATCTTCTAAATCACCAAAAGAAATATCTTTTAAAAGAGTGAGTTTCTTTATTTCCACTTCAAACTTTAAAATCATCTCCTTGCCTTTTTGATCTGTTTTTACTTTCAAACCGACAATATCGGACAGAGTCAATCCCTCCTGCTTACGAAGCTCCTGAATCGCCCGAACAAGCTCTCTCACCTGCCCTTCCTCACGAAGCTCGGGGGTGATGTTTAAATCCAGTTCTACGGCATCAGTTATGAGATTGTCAGCTAAAACCTCTTTTACATTTACCTCGTCTTTAATCAAATCAAAATATTTTATAATATCTTCAACTTTCAACTTTTCACTCTTTACTTTTAACTTTTGCAAAGGTTGTCTAACTTTAATATTGGCTTTTGAACGAGCTTCTAATCCTAGCGATACTATTTTTCTAACTTCCTCCATATTAGTAATAATGTTTTCGTCAGTACTTGATAGCTTATGAGCTTCCGGCCAGAAAGCTAAATGGACGCTCTCCAAGCCCGCAAAAGATTTTACTTTTTGATACAAAACTTCCGCATAAAAAGGCATAGATGGCGCAATCACCTTGGACAATTCCTCAAGTACAAACCTCGTTGTTTCAATCGCCTGTGTCTTATCCTTTTGATTATTTGATTTAAATCTATCGCGTGAACGCCTTAAATACCAAGTAGACAAATCATCCACAAAATCAGCGATTGGTCTCGTCGCTCGGTCGAGCTCATACTTGTCTGAAGCTTTTGTTACTTCAAATATAAGTCCGTTTAATCTAGTGAGGATCCACTGGTCTAAAACATTTTGTGAATTTGGGACAAAATTTTTCACCGGTACTGATGTATTTTGACTATACATTTCATAAAAGGAAGCGACATTATCTAGACGAGACAAAACCTTTTTCATAACTTCATCAACTCCTGTTTCGGAAAAACATAAATCCTCCGCCTTCACGACCGGTGAAGACAATAGATAATAACGTAAAGCATCCGCCCCGTATTTATCAACAACAATCATTGGGTCGGGGTAATTCTTGAGTTTCTTAGACATCTTTTTACCGTCGGAGGCCAAAATCAAACCGTTGACTACGACATTTTTATAGGAAGTCTTGCCAAATAAAGCGACAGATAAAATGAGCATAGAATAAAACCAGCCACGAGTCTGATCCAAACCCTCGCCAATAAATTCTGCTGGAAAACCAATGCTCTTTCTAAAAAGACCGGGTTCAGGATTAAATTTATCTAAATTTTCAAAAGGATAGTGAGCTTGAGAAAAAGGCATCGAACCAGATTCAAACCAACAGTCAAACACTTCCGGCACACGCTTCATCTGCCCAGCTGCCTGACCAGGCAAACAACGGTCGCAATTTAAAATAATTTCATCAATATATGGACGGTGCAAATCAAGCTCATAGTTATGATTATGCGGAATTGGGGCAAAATCAATTTCTTTGACTTCCGAATTCTTTATAAAATCATGCACTTCGTGTCTCATCTCAATCGCCTGCTTGGGAGTTAAGCCTAGAGCTCCAGAACACAAGAGCCAAGCTGGTGTATTATGAGTAACAATCAAAATATTTTTATTTTTGTATTTAGAATTTATATCATAGAGAAACTCTGTCATCCGATTTTTAATCTCGGTGTAATTCTCGCCACCTTTTGGCGTCTTGTCGAACTTCTCCATTCGCGACTCAAAAAATCGCTGATATTCGGCATCACTCTTACCATCGAGCTCACCAGTATAAACTTCGTGTATTCGGTCGTCGGTGATAATTTGCTCAGATTTAATATTTAGTATTTCAGAAATTATTTTGGCCGTCTCTTGCGTACGTGGAAAAGGAGAAACGTAAATTAAATCAATCTTTTTTGACTTCAGCTTTGCGGCAGCTTCCTTTACTTGTCCCCGTCCCTTCTCAGTCAAATGATGTGGTACTTTTGGGTTGGAACTGATTATACCTAAAACATTGTTTTCCGCTTCGCCATGGCGAACGACCAAAAAATTATTTTGATTGCTGGTTTTATTTTTAATATCAGCGACAGAACTGATAAATTCTTTTTTACCACATTTATCACAACGCCAAACTGGGAGTGGTGCTCCCCAATATCTCGAGCGAGAAATCGCCCAGTCACGTGCCCCTTCAAGCCACTTACCAAAACGACCTTCTTTTATATCTGCTGGGACCCAATTGATTTCTTTGTTTGCTTTGACTAATTTATCCCGAAATTTAGTCACTTCTACGAACCAAGAAGAAGAAGCATAATTTAAAAGAGGGGTCTCACAACGCCAACAATGTGGGTAAGAGTGAATAATTTTTTCTTTAGCAAACAAACTACCTTTGCCAGCCAAATATTTGATAATCAAAACATCGGTTGATTGGTGGTCATCCTTTGGCTTAACATCTATTCCTGGAAAATCTTTTACTTCTGGTTTGAACTTACCGTTGGTACCGACATGCTGGATAAAAGGCAAATTTTTCTCTTTACCTAAAATCATATCGTCCTCACCAAAAGCGGGTGCAATATGAACGATTCCCGTACCATCTTCGGTTGTAACAAATGATGCCCCATACACCTGGAAACCATTTTCAATATTGGCGGTGTCCTTATTATTATAATAATCAAAAACTGGTCGATATGATTTGCCGATAATTTTTTCTCCTTTGAATTCCTCGACTATCGCATAATTATCTTTTATAACTGATAAGCGAGATTTAGCTAAAATATAATTCTCACCAGAAGGCATCACTTTTATTTTTACATAATCAATCTCGGCACCAACTGCCAAAGCGACGTTCCCCGGCAACGTCCAAGGAGTGGTCGTCCAAGCCAAAAAATATGTGTCGAGCTCTCCCACCACGGCAAATTTAGCCGTCACAGAAATATCGGTAATGTCTTTGTAACCCTGGTTTACTTCAAAATTTGAAAGAGTAGTTTCACAACGCGGACAAAGGTGCATAGACTTGAAACCTTCATAGACCAAACCTCTTTTATTTAATTCACTAAAAATCCACCAGACGCTTTCTGTAAAGGAAGAGTCCATCGTCTTGTAATCATTTTCCATATCCACAAAACGCCCCATTCTTGGAACAATTTTTTTCCAATCATCAACATATGTCAAAACACTGTCTCGAGCCTTTTGATTAAACTTCTCAATACCATATTCCTCAATCTCTTTTTTACTTTTAAGACTGAGCTCTTTTTCTACGATATTTTCTACTGGCAAACCATGACAATCCCAACCCCAACGTCTAGGTACATGCTTACCCTGCATAGTTTGATAGCGACCAATAAAATCCTTGATTGTACCAGCCAAAAGGTGGCCATAATGTGGGGTCCCAGTAGCAAATGGCGGACCATCATAAAAAACAAAATTCCCTTTCGGAGAATCTTTTTCCAAAGACTTCTTAAAAATCCCCTGCTCCGTCCAAAAAACCAACATTTCTTCCTCCTTTTTTGCCCTTAGGCTCTTTTCATCTGTATGCATATTTTAATATTATTAGAAGTTTTATTGTAGCAGTTTAGGGAAAAATGAGCAAAATTTTAGGGCGAAGGAATTTTTGTTGAAAAACTCTCTTCGCCCTAAATCAGTTTACCTATCTCTCCTCAACCGGAATCCTGTCCCGAATCTGATGAGAAAAACACATACCACATCGAGCGGTTGACGACAAAGTTTGAGTTACCTCTTTCCATTCAGAGGAACCATTCCTAATCATCACCATCGTACCACCGGAACTTCCCAGTTCAACCGGCTTATTCGCTGATACCCTTTTGTGACTTTTTGCGTAATTATACGGACCCATATAAAGAACTCCTTGTCATAACGAATAACCTAACACCACAGAATCAGACGACCAAATAATATCTCTACCCCTTTCTTTAGACTGCCACTGAGAAATATACCCTTCTGGCCGACACAGTTACTGATCGGCAAGACTCACTGCGCTTGCGCATCCAATCATTGGCGACAGTTCCATCGGGTTTATCATTCAATCGAATGTTCACCCTTTTTCGCTGTTCCTTCAAATCTTCAAGAGCGATAGCCGCCATCTCCACTAGTTGTTTAGACCAGATTCGACGCTCTACCTGATGAGCATGCGTTTTTAAAAAACGCCCCGACCCAGTAGTCCACCCCGAAGGTGGTTTCTTGTCTTCCACTGGCTTACTCAAAGTTTTCTCTCTCCGACTTGCTCTGATACCATTAGCCACGTTAATGACTCCTTTCTTTTATACCTTGCCCACCATAGGCAAAGTTACATCCACTTAAAATGGTACAACTTTAAAATATATAAGTCAAATAAGAAAGTGAGATAAGAGGTAGCCTAAATTTACATCTTTTCTGGGACTTTTATACCAAGTAGTTTAAGGCCATTTTGCATAACAATTGAAAAAGCTTCAGTAAGCGCCACTTTATATGGAGAATTTGCATCCGCCTTGTCCACCACAGTTTCCTTGGCATAAAAAGTGCTAAAGGTGCCAGCAAGTTGGATTAAATACGTCGCTAAATAATGCGGGGAGTATTCCCTACCAGATCGCTCTACGACTTCTCCAAACCGAACTAGCATTTTAGAAAGTTCTTCAGTTGGAAGATTCTCACCAAGTTTTATATTTGATTCAATTGCCTCTTTCTCAGCTTTCTCCAAAATCGATTTAGCCCTGACACATGAATATTGCAAATACGGACCAGAATCACCTTTCAAATTTAATATTTCATCCCAATCAAAGTTGATATCCCCTTTTGGTTCACGCTTCAAGTCATTGAATTTCAAAGCACCAATAGCAACAATTTCTGCTGTATCCTTGTTTATCACAGCTGCCCTTTCAACCGCCTCTTTTATCACATCATCAAGCCAAATCACATTACCTTTTCGTGTGCTCATCTTACCTTCCTTGAAACGATACAGGCCATGGGCGACGTGCACTCTCTCACCTTCTTTGACATAGCCCAAAAGTTTTTCTGTCTCAAAAAGTTGCTTGAATTGTAGTTCTTGCTCCATACCGACTTCATTTATAATAATCGTATTTTTACCGTATTCTTTCTTGCGCCATTTATCAGCCGCCAAATCCCTCAAAGCATAGAGGGACGAACCATCAGTTTTCAAAAGCATGAGTGGCGGATATTTTTCACCTTCAAAAAATACCAAATATGCACCTTGACTTTCCTTGGCAATTCCGCTTTTCTTAACATCAACAATCACATCAGCCATTTTATCCTCAAAAAAACTTTCGCCATGTGCCGTATCGAACTTCACATCTAAAACTTGGTATATTCTTTCAAATTCCTTCATGGAAAGAGTCACGCATTTTTTCCAAATATTCCTAGCTTCCTCATCTCCTTTTTCTAGTTTAGTAAACCAAGCCCGGCCTTCGTCTTCCAGAGACTTATCCTTATCGGCTTCATCGTGAAATTTTACATATAAATCCACCAAATCTTTAATCGGTGTTTCGGATTTTTCTATCACCTCAATTGAGGACCATTTTTTAAGCGCAACGATTAATTTTCCGAACTGCGTACCCCAATCTCCCAAATGATTGTCACGAATAATCTTATAACCATTATAATCGAGTATATTGGCCACGGCGTCTCCAATAATCGTCGAGCGTAAATGCCCGACAGTAAAAGGTTTGGCAATATTTGGTGAGGAATATTCGACAATCACTTTTTTCCCGCCGAATAAATTACTCCAAAATGTCTGCATCTTTCGGCCGTAATTTTCTCCTTTATTCAAAATCTCCCCTACTCCATCAGTAAAATATTTTGATGACAAATAGAAATTGATAAAACCCGGGCCAGCCATTTCTACTTTGGAAATTTCTGCTGACTTATCCTGATTTATTTTCTCCACAATCTGCTTGGCCACTTCGATTGGGCTTTTTTTAAGCTGTTTAGACAATATTAAAGCCACGTTGGTCGCATAATCCCCGTGTGTCATCACATCTGGGTGTTCAAGGGTAAAAATAGGAAAGTCACCAGACACAAAGCCCAGCTCCTTTAAAGTCTTATTTATCAGCTCGATAATCTGCTCTTTTATCATTTCTATATAGTAGCACTTTTACCGGCAATGTATCCAGTTGTCCAACCCCAGTAGTAGAATCTCGGAGACTCGATTCACTACGGGGCAAGCAAATCTTATTCCATTGTAGATTTACCGGCGATGTAACCGGTAGTCCAACATAGTTGCAAACTAAAACCGCCAGAGGGTCGGTCAAAGTCGAGGATGTCACCAGCAAAAAATAGATTTGAATAAATCTTGGAACCCATAGTCTTGAAATCCACTTCCGAGAGGTCGAGCCCACCGCTAGTGATAATTGCTTTATCAACACCCAGAAGATGGTCCACGGTAAATTCAAACTTTTTAAACTTCTCGATCATGGCCAAGCGTTCTTCCCTCTTTATTTCATTTACATCCCAATCCGGATCGATTTCCAACTGCTTTAAAATAGTTTCGAAAACTTTTGTCGGTACTTCGACAAATGACAAATTTTTTATTTTCTTATTCAAATTTTGCTCAAAAGTTTTAAGCATCATCTCATGCATCTGATCGAGGCCGACGCCGGGAAAAAAATCTAAAGATATTATTACTTCACCATATTCAAGTAAATCACCAACATTTTTACTCATATTTAAAATCGTCGGACCAGACAAGCCTACGTGAGTAAAAAGAATTCGTCCTTTCTTATTGAAAACCTTTTTACCATCCTGCCAAACAGAAATACCAGCATTATCCACTGTCACTCCGGCCAAATCTGACACCCAGGCTTCTTTTACCTTAATCGGCACTAATGCAGGATTTGGCTTGATTACCTTATGGCCGATTTCCTTGAGCCATTTAAAACCATCACCTGTCGAACCAGTCTCTGGATGAGACATGCCGCCAGTCGCGAGAACGAAAGATTTAGCTACAATTTTTTCTCCAGATTTCAGCGCAACGTAGGAAATAAATTTGGAAGAGGGCTTGTCATTCCCGTGTAAACGGGAATCCAGTTCTGACTCTCTGGATCCCCGCCTTCGCGAGGATGACAAAGAAGAAGCCGTTTTAAATTCCAAAACCTCAGTCGAAAGTTTGAATTCTACACCGAGCTCTTTTGCTCGATTTACTAAAATATCTAAAACATCCACGGAATTATCACTCTCAGGAAAAACTCGAAAACCCGCCTCTATTTTTGTCTTCAAACCCAAATCATTGAAAAATTTAATCGTATCCGACACACCAAAAATCGAAAAAGGACTATAGAGAAAATTGCCCTTCTTGCCAAACTTAGCTACAAATTCCCGATGATTCGGATTGGCGTTGGTAAGATTACAACGTCCGCCGCCAGAAATCAAAAGTTTTTTACCGAGCTCATCATTTTTCTCCAAGATCAAAACCCTTGCTCCATTTTCCGCTGCCGAACAGGCCGCCATTAGACCAGCTGGACCACCGCCAACGACTAGGATGTCGTAGATTGTAGGTTGTAGATTGTATTTAGTAGGTACAGAAATAATCTTCTTTGTCACTATTTTAGCTTTTTTACCCGCTAAAGTTTTGGCTGACGCATTAGATTTTTTATCTAATGCCAGGAAAATCTTTAATTTTCCATCAACCAAAATTTTCTCGGGTGAACTTATTTTCTTGACCATAAATAAAAGGTTAGCATAAATACAACAATTTTGCTAAACTCTTTCTATTATGAAAATTGGAATTGATATCGATGAAGTTTTGGGACATTTTCTACCAGCCCTAACAGAATTTCATAACTGCACCTATGGTACAAATCTGAAAGTTGAGCAATTTCATTCCTACAATTTTTGGGAGATTTGTGGTGGAACAAAAGAAGAAATGCTTAAAAAAATTGACGATTTTGAACTAACTCCCTACTTTAAAAACATTCAAGCCGTTGCGGGGGCTAAAGATTCAGTTAAAGCTTTGAAAGAAAAGCACGAACTTTTTATAATCACCTCTCGCCCCATCAGTCTGATGCAAGAAACAAAAATTTGGTTGGATAAAAATTTCCCCAACACCTTTTCCAATATATTTTTTGCTAATAATGAACCTAGAGGTCAAAAAACCAAGAGTAAAGGTGAGTATTGTAACGAACTAGGACTAGAAATTATGATCGAGGACTCTGCTATATTTGACAATGAGTGTACGAGCCCTGACAGGAAAGTTTTTCTTATCAATCAACCTTGGAACAAAAATTCTGAAGTAAGTCCCGATATTATCCGCGTAAATTCTTGGGACGAAATAATGAAACAAATTTAGTTATTTTCCCTAAAATAGAACAAAAAACCAAATCATGCTACTGTTTGTACAGACAAATTAGAAACGTGGATCTTTAACACTGGAGGTAACTAAAATATGAATGCTATTCCTGGCCTTAAAATAAAGGGTTTGGAGATACCCTATTGCATCTTTCAAGGTGGAATGGGTGTCGCTGTTGGTCGGCCTAGACTAACAAGAGAAGTTTTTCGTTGTGGTGGATTAGGCGTGCTTTCAAGCGCCGGGCTAAAAGAAATTTACAGCCTGGAGAAAGATAAAAAGTACACAACTTATGAAGCCGTCAGGGAAGAAATTGAAACAGCAATGGCCGATGGTTACAAGGTCGGCATCAATGTAATGTGCCGATTAAAGGAAAGCTATGACGAGACGATTCGAGCAGCAATCGACGCCAAGGTGTCGGCTCTAATCGTTGGGGCGGGTTTGCCTCGGCGAATAAAAGGGCTGGAAAATACCGTACGAATCGTGATTGTTTCTTCGGCTCGTGCGCTAGAACTAATTCTGGCGCGGTGGAAACCAGAAAGACCTGACGTGGTAATAGTGGAAGGTCCAAAAGCTGGCGGACACCTGGGTTTCAAAATTGAAGATATCGACAAACCTGAATTCTCACTGGAGAATATTATACCAAGAGTTTTAGAAGTGACTTCAAAAAATGGAAACATTCCGGTCATAGCGGCTGGTGGTATCTGTAAAGAAGACATTCTAAAACTTATAGGTATTGGGGTTGTTGGTGTTCAAATGGCTACTTATTTTTTAGCCACACACGAAAGCAATGCGAGTGATGAGTTCAAACGTCAGATTGTTAATTGCACGGAGCAAGAAATCAAAGTGGTGTTGAAGTCGCCCTGCGATTTTCCGTTCCGAATATTAACAACCTCACCAATGTCTCAGAAAATTCGTTTGCCAAGATGTGATATGGGTTGTGTGCTTGATAAAGATAGCGAGGGCAGATTTACCGTCTGCAAAGCACATCCAAATAATCCACAAAACAAGGAGTATTTCTGTATTTGTAATGGCTTGAGGGCCGCAATCGGTCTTGCGCCAAACGAACCTCCGCTTTATACAGTAGGCAGCAATGCTTATCAAATAAAGAAAATAGTTACTGTCGCAGAGCTCATGCAAGAGCTGACAAGTTGAAAGAAGAAAAAGCCCGCCGTTTATAGAAACGGCGGGCTATTTTATTAAGTGAGTGATATAAGCCACTTCCCCTCCTTCGCTTATAAAAGCTTTGGGCGGCAAGAAAAACCTACTTACCAGTACTTCCAAAGCCACCTATACCACGTTCAGAATCATTTAATTCTTCTGCTTCTACTAGCTCAGGAGTTTCTTTTTTTTGAATTACCATTTGCGCTACTTTGTGGCCTTTTTCAAAAACATATTTTTCTTTACCAAGATTCACCACCCCGACTTTAATTTCACCCCGATAGCCCGAATCAATCACCCCACCTAAAGTTTTTATACCAAATTTATGTGACAAGCCACTCTTGTCCCAAATCAGGCCAACATAACCTTCTGGAATTTCCATAGCAATCCCCGTTCCAATTTGTGCTCGTTCCATCGGCTCCACCGTCACATCTTCAATAGCAAATAAATCCATTCCCGCATCATCCTTGGTGGCGTACTTTGGCATCACCGCATCACTATGAAGTTTTTTTACTTTTAATTGCATACTATTTTCTAAGGGTTTTATCTATTTTTTGGGCCAATTTAACCATATCCTTTTCTTTCGCTCCACGAGTGGTCTCGCCAGCCGTACCCAAACGAATACCTGATGGATCCATTGGGCTACGCGGTTCGTTTGGAATAGTATTTTTATTTACAATAATTCCCTCTTTTTCTAATCGGTCAGAGGCTTCGGCTCCACTGATTTTACCAGTATCCACTAAAATCAAATGACTATCTGTGCCACCGGAAATAATTTTCCAACCAAGTCTTTTTAATTCATCGGCCAATACTTTCGCATTCTTCACCACCTGTTTAGCATACTTTTTAAAGTCTGGAGTTGATGCCTCTTTTAAAGCCACCGCGACGGCGGCAATCTGATTCATATGCGGACCACCCTGAAGACCTGGAAAAACCGCTTTATCAATGAGAGTACCGAAATCTACTTTATTACCTTTTGCACTGGTCTGCGTTTTATCACGTCTTGCAAAAATCAAAGCGCTGCGTGGTCCACGCAAAGTTTTGTGCACAGTTGTCGTCACAATATCAGCATATTCAAATGGTGATGGATAAGCTCCACCTGCCACGAGTCCAGCAAAGTGAGACATATCTACCATAAGTATCGCCCCACAAGCATCAGCGATTTCTCTAAACTTTTTAAAATCTACAACTCTAGGATAAGCGGTGTAACCAGCAATAATCATATTTGGTTTTTCAGCAATAGCGATTTTTTTTATTTCATCATAATCCAAAACTTCTGTATCTTTATTTACGCCGTAAGCTACCTGATTCCAATATTTTCCGGTTGCCGAAACTTTATGACCATGAGTCAGGTGTCCACCATGATCCAAAGACATTCCCATTACCTTTCCCTCTTTTGGGACGAGCGCCACATACACAGCTAGGTTAGCTGGCGAACCTGACAATGGCTGAACATTCACATGCCACTTCTCGGAATTTAATTTAAAAAGTTTTAACGCTCTTTCAATACAGAGTAATTCGATTTTATCAGTATAAGTCTGACCTTTGTAATATCTTTTACCTGGATAGCCTTCGGAATATTTATTGGTCAATTTTGAACCAAGCGCCTTAAGTACATCATCAGAAACATAATTCTCTGAAGCAATCAAAGAGATGTTTTTCTTTTGTCTAACTTCCTCTGCCTTTATAAGTTTCTCGATTTGTTTGTCTTTCATATAATTATGCTACATTAGATAAAATATATTTTATTTATATTTACCCTGATTAATATCAATATAGAATAACACCAAAACAACTACTCTGCACTATTGCAATATAAATGATATAATTCTAGAATATTTACATTAATTGGATTAAAATTATGTTTGAAAATACAGCTAAAATGAAACTTTACTCTGAGAGAACACCTGACACCCAGTATAGAGATTTATTGCAAAAAATTCTAAAGGAAGGTGTTCGAACAAACACTCAGTTGGATACAGACGCCCTCACCCTTATGGCTCCGGGTCCAATGCATTTTAAACTAGAAAATGGTTACCCTTTAATAACAGAAAGAAATATGTCGCCAAAAGAATCGGAGCATTTAAAGGTTACCATCTGGAAGCAAGCCGTAGCCGAAATTTTTGCTTTTCTAAATGGTGCACGAACCCTAAAACAACTCGAGGAGTTTGGCTGTTCTTGGTGGGCACCTTGGGGAACAGAAGAAAAATGCAAAAAAAGAGGCCTCGAGACTGGTGATTTAGGGCCTGGTTCATATGGTGCTGCCTTTCATGATTTCCCGACTATTGACGGACAAGGCTACAACCAATTCAAAAATATTGTAGAACAAATAAAAGAAAAACCGCATCTTCGAACACATTTTATTTCTCCATGGATTCCGCAATACACCATTCGAGGTTCAGGTAAACAACAAAAGGTAGTCGTCGCTCCGTGCCATGGTTGGATCCATATCCGAATAATTGATAATAAACTAACCCTCCATATGATTCAAAGATCTGGTGATGTTCCAGTGGGTGTTCCTTCAAATATGGCCCAGTATGGAGCTCTAACTATGGCCATAGCTCAAGCCACAGGCACTATTCCCTATGAATACATACACACCATTTCAGATGCTCATATTTATGTTGACCAGATACCGGCTGTAGAAATAATGTTGCAAAGAGAACCTAAAAAATTCCCAACTTTAAAAATAAATACCGATAAAAAAGATATTTTTGATTTTCGAAAAGAGGATTTTGAACTTACCGACTATGAACCTCATCCAGGCATAAAGGCGATCCCAGTCGCTATTTAAAAAAAATGTTAGCAATAATCTCAGCGGTAGCAAAAAATAACGTAATAGGAATTAAAAATGGTTTACCCTGGAAGCTTTCTGGTGATTTAAAATATTTTTCTAGAATAACAAGCGGTAAAACTGTACTAATGGGTAAAAATACTTTTTTTTCGATTGTAAATATTTTAGGTAAACCTTTACCAAACCGTAGAAATCTTGTTTTATCAGAGACCAAAGAAGGTATAATTGGAGCCGAAGTGATTAATAACTGGCAAAAGGTTCTAGAGTTAGCAAAAAAAGAAGATATTTACGTAATTGGTGGAGCAAATGTCTATAAACAAGCAATTCCCTGCGCAGACAGATTGTATATAACAGAGGTTGATTGTAGCCCCAAAGGTGACGCCTTTTTCCCAGAATTCGACAAAAATAACTGGGAACTTACCAGCGAAGATAAACATTTAAAGGATATTGCGAACGAATATAATTACACCTTCAAAATATATGAACGTAATAAATAAATTTATTCAGAAAGATAACGCCAGAACTGACCATCAAAAAAAGGTCATGGAAGAAATAGGCAAGGAAGGCCACTGCCCTTTTTGCCGGGAAAACCTGGATAAATATCACAAGAAACCCATTATTAAAGAGGGTAAATTTTGGTTATTAACCGAAAACCAGTGGCCTTATGATAATACCAAACATCACTTACTAGCAATTTACAAAAAGCATATTGAACACATTGAAGAATTAGAGAACGGAGCTAGTGAAGAATTATTACAACTATTTATAACAAAAGCCAAAAAAAGGAGTATGCCTGGTGGCGCCATTTGTATTCGTTTTGGTTCAAACCCTGAAAAAGGAAATTATGGTAACACTGTGCTCCATCTTCATGCTCACTTAATTGAACCAGATTTAGATAATCCTAAAAAAGAAAAGGTAAAATTTAAAATCGGCCACCCGAAAGAGTAAGCTACTTTACAAAATATATCTCTACGCCTTTTTCTTTCATAATACCTTCCCCATCAAGAACACCGTAGCCTTCTTTGTAATAAATCCTTTTTATACCAGAGTAAGCAATAAGTTTAGCGCAGGGGGGGCATGGGAAAACTGACACATATATTTCTGCACCTTCTAAAGATATTCCCTGACGAGCGGCTTCAGCTATAAGCCCAGCTTCAGCATGGACGGCGGTTGATAGTTCCAAATTTTCCCCTTTATGGAAACAATTTCTTGGGTCACCATCTACATATGGCGTATGTGGAGATGGCACATGATGATTATGGCCGGATAAAATAATCTTACCGTTCTTAACTATAACCGCGCCAACCTGCCTCCACCAATCACTACTCTTCTCCCCTTCTTTTTTAGCACAAGTAATCATCTTTTTTGAAAATTTACTTGAAGTTATGACTTGGTCATTGGCTATCTTATTTTTTCGAACAGAATTCTTTCTATCCCATCTCAAAAATATAGGAGAAAATATTATTTTCTTATCTATTAAATATTTTGCACTAAAATTATGCGAAATATCATCATCTGGCATAATGATTTCCCCCTTGAAATCTCTAATCTCGCTCAAATTCTTTCCTAAAATTTTTATATTGAATGGCAATTTCCAACTATCCAAAGATTTTTTAATCAACTCTGGAGACAAAGCTCGTTTCTCTTTAATAAGATAATCCTCTTCAGAAATAAGATCTTCTCCCCAGAGATAAAGAGTCTTCACACCTTTATGTGTGCTTAATAATTTTCTATAACCTTCGTGCAAGACAGGGATATAGGCGATTAGAATCTTGGACATTTATTTTAATACCATTTACTTCTTTATCTCACCCAACACTTCTTCGATAATATCCATTATTTTAGGTGTAAGGGCTTGACCCAGACTCTTAGCAGTCCCGATTTGTAATTTCCTTATTTTAGCAGAAGTTGAAGTAGTCGCCATCGGATTAAGCACTACTACCTCGCCGCATATTTTTTTCAATTCTTTTAATTGTTTTTCATCGTATGTTTCTTTCGTTGCAATTAAAACATCGGGTCTGACCGTCTTTATTAAATGCCATTTAGGGTGATTATGCTCTTTCAAAACCACGACATCAACTGGGCGCAAATGAGCGACCATCTCTAACCTTTCCTCCTGTGGTACTACTGGCCTTTCAGGGCCTTTGCGCGCACGGACCTTTTCATCACTATCAACACCAATAACAAGGATGTCCCCATGCTTCTTAGCTTCTTCAAAATATCTAGCATGACCAATATGGACCATATCGTATGTTCCTTGAGTCAAAACAACTTTTAAACCCAAACCCTTACAATGACTAATTACTTTTTCTAATTTTTTATAATCTGAAATATATCTTTTATCAAAATTTGAACTTTGACCAAAAATAGATTTATCTAAAACTATGTTGCTTTTGCCATTCATAGATAGAATTTTACGCTTTTAAATAAAAAAAACAACCCTTGTATAAGAGTTGTTTTTTGTTTGTAATTTGGACTTGATTAACCTTTCATCCCGCCACCGTTTTTGTATTAATAGCGAATACCAACCTTTTAAAGTACACCTTTCAAATACATTCAAAATAACAATTGAACTTAAGTGAAAAGGGTGGAGGGATTCCGGGATAAATTAAAAAGTGGCCCTTACGGGCCACTTTTCTAATTTATCCCTTCACTTCTACCCACACATACTTTTCTGCTGAAAAGTTGCGCCGGGCCCGCCTCGGCTCGTCAGCCTCCGGCCGGTAGAAGTTTATCCCTTCACTTCTACCCCCATAGAACGACAAGAGCCTTCGATAATCTTCATAGCAGCGTTGATATCATTAGCATTCAAATCTGCCATTTTCTTCTCAGCAATCGCTTTAACCTGAGCTCGAGTAATAGTACCGGCTTTTTTAACAGCATTTTTACCAGAACCACCTTCAATGCCAGCGGCTTTCAAAATCAAACCAGTTGCTGGAGGGGTTTTAAGCCTAAAATCATATGTTCGGTCCTCATAAACAGTAATCTCTACTGGAACAATATCCCCCATCTGCTTGGCGGTAGCCGCATTAAACTTCTGGACGAAATCACCGATGTTTATACCAGCCTGACCTAAAGCTGGACCAACTGGTGGAGCTGGATTTGCCTTACCAGCGGGAATTTGTAGTTTTAATTTCTTTGTTATTTTTTTTGCCATGATTGATTTTATTAGCGAGTCAGACGAGCTTTGTAAAATCATCACCCCGTCAAATAAATTTGATTTAGTGACAATAGAAGCAATACAAACCATATCTAATCTCTGTGCACCTTATAATACCCATTTTCGACAATAAATCAAATTTAATTTTCTGAAGAAAATTATTTGATGGGGTAAGTCGCTACGCTCCTTAAATCCTTCTGATCTGCAACATATCAAGCTCGACAGAAGTTTCTCGGCCGAACATAAGCACTAAAACCTTGACCTTACCTCGATCATTGTCAATTTCACTAACCTTACCTTCCAAATCCTTGAATGGGCCATCAGTAATAATAACCGCATCATCCACCACCAAACCGGTATTGTGTTTGACGGTACCAGCATTCATTCGGCTAAAGATATTTTCAATTTCCTCCTTGCCTAATGGTACAGGATAAACTCCGGAACCAACGAAACCAGTTACGCGCGGAGTGTTTCGAACAACATACCAAGAATCATCAGTTACTGCCATGTCCACGAGGACATAGCCGGGATAAATCTTTTCTTCTTCTTCAATTCTCTTTCCGCCTTTGATTTTTATCTTCTTTTCAATCGGGACAATCACATCAAAAATCTTATCTTTCATATTTAAAGACTCGATTCTCTGCTTTAGGTTTCTAGCCACCGCATTTTCATAACCAGCATAAGTGTGGATAGCATACCAATTTCTTCCCTCTTGTATATTTTGTTTAGACATATTGAAAGGTTATAGGTTCAAGCTTGTAGGCTTGAAATTAATAAATTATATAAACATCTTAACAATCAGTGCAAAGAGAAAATCAAAAGCACCGAGGAAAGCTGCAACAACACCGGAAAACACCACGACAATCACAGTAAATAAAATAGCCTGGTTTTTTGATGGCCAGCTAACATGTTTTAGTTCGCCCTTTGTTTCCGTTAGATATTCTCCGATTTTACTCATAGTTTTATTTTTATTTCTATTAAAAAACCCCGTCTCCGAGGTCTTTTAATACTACTACATTAACAAACAAATAGCAATACCTATCTTATTTCGTAAGTAATACTTACATTTGAAGTGACCTTATTCTCTCCGACTGGTATTTGTGGGGCAATAGCATCTCCTCCGCCGAGACCTTCAGCCATCATTGATTTAGCCATACCATAATAAATTGGGTAATTACCATTTTCTGAGAAACTAGTAATCTTGACCAATCTGACCCCTAGCCCCTTAGCCAAAACCTTAGCCTGATCCTTGGCGTCAATAATCGCTAAATCGCGAGCCTGATTTTTTACTGTATCTTCATCATCAATTGTAAAATTTAAACCGCTAACATCGGTTACTCCAAACTCACCAACCCCAGAAAGGATAGCGCCAGCATCAGCAATCGTCCTGATCTTTACTTCTACAGTTTGAGATACGACATAAGCAGACAATACTTGTTTGCCTCCGTATGGGTAAGTTTGAGCAGTTTGGATGTAATCGTATCGAGGATAAATATTATAATTTGTTGTTTTTATATCTTTTTCATCAACCTTCTTTGATTTAAGAAAAGCGACGATGTTGTTTATCTTGGTAGCTGATTCGGTCTGCGCTTTTGCTACGTCCATATTTTCCGCAGTAACACCAAAAGAAACTGTGGCGATATCGGGTTTGACCACTACCTCACCTTTTCCAGAAACAGTAATAGTATTTACAATTTCATTATCATTTCTCCAACCATGACCTCCAAAAAACATTTTGCCAATAAAAAGCAAAACGATTACAAGTAAAATTATTTTAAGAAATTTATGACCACCTCTCATACATGAACCTGGGCACCACCCTATTTTCTGACACATTGGGCAGCCACACTTCTCTCCCGCAACACAAGAACCATTATTACACTGATTATTTTGTTCCATTTTAAATAAGTTAATAACTAATAAATCCGACAGTTTAGATTATACCATAATTTGTCTCTCGTACGCTTCTATTAAATTTTGGAACAATGATGCCACAGTCATCGGCCCTACCCCACCTGGCACTGGTGAAATAGCACCGACTATATCTTTGACGGACTCAAAATCAACATCGCCGTAAATCTTTCTAGTACCATCACTATTTATAACTGGGTTGATACCAATATCAATAACAGTCTGGCCTTCTTTCACATATTCGGCCCCCACTAGCTCTGACTGACCAATAGCCACAACCAAAATATCCGCTTGTCTGGTTTCTTTGTCAGGATCCACTGTCTTACTATGACAAACTGTGACCGTCGCGCCGTTATTTATCATGAGAGTAGCCACTGGCTTGCCCACAAGGGATGAACGGCCCATCACTGCCACTTTCTTGCCTTTAATAGGAATCTTATAGTATTTCAAAAGAGACAAAACACCTTTGGCGGTGGCCGGAATCAAACCAGTCTGATCATTTTCTAAAAGTTTTTTGACATTGACCGAACACACTCCATCGACATCTTTTTCTGAGGCCACTCTTTCCACTGCTTCGGACCAATTTAATGGCGAAGGCAAGGGTGATTGGACGATAATTCCGTTTATCGATTCGTCTTTGTTTAATTTATCAATACCTGCCAAAAGTATTTCTTGAGTGACTTCGCCTACTGGAAAACTAACAACAAAAGCATTGACTCCGATCTTCTTAGCAAAGTCGATTTTCCTTTTCACATAGATTTCTGAATCCACATTGTCCCCGATTTTGATAATCGCCAAATTCGGAACCTGCTTAAAATCACCGATTTTCTTTTTTAAATCGGCCATTATCTTGTTCCTTACCACTCGTCCGTCCAATATTTTTAACATGTGAGCAATATTAATATAATTTAGAAATAAAACAACCTCGCCCACCCTCTTAACTAAAAATAAACAACGGGAACAAAATATTTAAACTTTCACCTAGGTGAAAGTTTACTTTAAAAAAATTGAGACAAAATCAAAGGACAGCCTTAGACGTTCCCTATCCCCGACTGAGCGAGGTTTTGCTTTTTAAAAAGCTTACGGAAGGAAATTTTTAGCAAAAAATTTCCTGAGTAGAGAAAAAGTTTTGTGACGACAAAACTTTTATCGTGTTTTTAAAAAGCAGTGCCGAGCGCTATTCATAGCGAAGAGCCTCCATCGGGGATTTTTTCGCCGCTTGGTTGGCGGGATAGATACCGAAGACTAAACCAACAAGACTAGAAACTACTAGACCAAGGATCGCCGCTCCAACCGGAAAAGTAAAAGGCCAATTTAGACCGGCGAATTTAGTTATTAAAATTGAAGTTACAAGAGATAAAGAAGAACCTAAAATAATACCGACGATTCCTCCAAGTGCCGTCAAGATAACCGCCTCCAACAAAAACTGCACTAATATCTCTTTATTTGTAGCCCCAATTGCCTTACGTAATCCAATTTCCTTAGTTCTCTCTGTGACGGACACAAGCATTATATTCATAATACCAATACCTCCAACGATAAGAGAAATAGCCGCTACCGCAGCAAGCAAAACAGTTAAAGCATCCATGACAGAACCAACCATTTTTAAAGCATCGGCTTGGCTGGAAACACTAAAATCATCTTTTTCCGGATCAGTAATATTGTGAGATTCTCTTAAGGTGGTTTTTATATCCTCCACTACCCTAGGAACATTTTCCTCTAAATCAGCTTCAACTATTATGTGTTGAAAATATTTTTTACCGAGGATATATTGTTGCGCTGTGGTATATGGTACAACGATTGTCTCATCAAAACTTATAAAGCCTTGCCCTTTTTCAGGCAACACACCAATAATTTTAAAAATCTTTCCTTTGACTTTTATTTTTTGACCGACAGCTTCTTCATTATTAAGAAAAAGTTCCTTCTTAACTTTGTCTCCAATCACCGCTACATCAGAATAACTTTTTACATCTTCTTCGGTCAAAAAACGTCCCTCGGAAGGAATCATATTGTACATTCGACTAGCCAACTCATTCATTCCATAAAGCGTTGCTCTAAAAGTCTCTCCTTGATAAACAGCACTTTCACTACCCAAAGCTAAGGGCATCACTCCGATTATATTAGGGGCATTACTTTTTTTGCTCAAAGCTTCGACATCCTTCATTTTCAAAGAATCAGAAAATAAAACAGATAGAAAATCTGACGGTCCATTGGCATCACGTCCCGGTCTGATTTCAATAACCTTTGAACCGACTGTGCCTTGAATTTCCCCTAAAATTAAATTTTGCGCCCCAGAACCCAAAGACATAACAATCATAATCGAAGCGATTCCTATCACAATCCCCAAAATAGTTAGAGCGGAACGTGATTTGTGCGTTCGGAGTCCACTAGTGGCCGTTTTTATACTGTAAGTTAATTTCATCTTAATTTTATTTAACAAAACTTTTGTGATCTGTTTTCCTATTTTCAACAACTTTATCACTCTCAATCGCCCCGTCATGCAGACGAATGATTCTCTCGGCGTATTCAGCGGTATATGTCTCGTGAGTAATTAAAATAATCGTATGACCCATTTCCTTGTTTAGTTTTTGGATAATTTCAATCACCGCCTGGCCGGATTTGGAATCGAGGTTTCCAGTCGGCTCATCAGCAAAAATAATTGCCGGCGAATGTACTAAAGCGCGAGCAATAGCCACTCGTTGTTTTTCCCCACCAGAGAGCTGATTGGCTTCAAAATTAATTCGGTGAGAAAGACCGACCGCCTCTACGGCTTTAGTCGCTAACGCATTCCACTCACTTTCAGGGTGATCTGAATACAATAGAGGTAATTTTACATTTTCTAAAACTGTTGACTTGGGCAAGAGATTAAAGGCTTGAAAGACAAAACCCACATCTTCATTTCTCATCTTGGCAATTTCGTCCTGATTAAAATTTTTTATATTTTTACCTAAAAATTTATATTCGCCATGTGTATAGTCATCTAGCAAGCCTAAAATTTGAAGTAGAGTTGATTTACCTGAACCAGATGGCCCCATAATCGCCACGAACTCGCCTTTTCGAACAGTAAAATCTACCCCGGCTAAAGCCTTGGTTTTGACACCATCATTATCATAAATTTTGGTCAGATTTTTTGCTTCAATTATATTCATCCCGTTTGAAGTTTTAAGATTAAAGAGAGGTGACGACTTTATCTCCTACTTTCACACCAGTTAGAATTTCGACGTCACCAGAAGTTCCTCGCAAACCAATGGTTACTTTTATTTCTTCAACAGTATTATCTAAACCTATAATTTTTACATAACGATCGCCATTTTTACCATAAACTGCCCGGGCTGGTACAACCACTACCGAATCCTTTTGGGCGGTTAAAATATCCAAATTAGCTGTCATACCGGACCTAATTCGATCGTCTTTGGTAATAAAACTTAAGGTTATTTTATAGGTGGGCACACCTTCGATTATCGTGGAGGCTGGATCGATTTTTACGATTTCCGTATCAAAATAAATACTACTACCATAAGCATCCAATGTAGTTTTCGCCTTATTACCAATTTTTATCTTTGAAATATCGGCCTCTGGAACAAAAGCTTCAACCTCATAATCACCATAAGAAATAACGGAGATAACATTTACATTTGCGGATACGATTTCTCCTAGTTTTGCATCGATATTTGTAACCACCCCGTCGATAGGAGATTTAATCATTGACTTGGCCAATTCCGCTTCAGCCGAAGAGACAGCCGCTTCGGCTGCTTCATAAGAAGCCTCTGCTGAAAGCAATTCACCCGAAGTAGAGCCTGCTTTTTTAATTGCCAATTGATCTTGTGATATTTTTAGAGATGAAACACCAGTCTTATAAGTATCATAACTAGTCACTAAAATACCAATGGCAGAATCCACACTTGTTCGAGCTGTTGAGACGTTTGATTTCCAAGTATCTATTTGTGTTTGCTCGATAGAAGAATCTGGACTCAAAGCATTGACCGCTTCCGCACACTTATCAAGTAGAGATTTAATCGAGGCCAGATTGGACTCGGCGTTTTTATAATAATTTTCTAAATCCGAAGAATTATCTAATTTTTCTAACGATCGATACCAAGAATTTAAATTATCGTCTGTGATATTTTTTCCATCTTCAATATATTCCTGAAGAGAAGACTCAGTTGAAAAAGTTAATTTGGCTCCATACCTAATAGGGTCAGTAAACAATGAGTACATCTTGTTCCTTACGGCGTCATCAGCTTTTGTATAAGAGTCCTTTATGGTATTTACTAGAGAGGCCTTAGCTTGAACTAAGTCTAGAGTTGATTTTTCTACTTGTGTTTCTTGCAAAATAATCTCCTCTGCTCGCGTTCCAGTCTTGACGTCTTGGTATTGAGCCAAAGCCTTCTTTAGATTGGCCCTAGCTTGAGCCAAATTTGCCTCTAAATCGGCGTTTGAAACAGAAGCTAATATTTGCCCTCGATAAACTTTATCTCCCACAACCACAGGAATACTTGCTACCCGCCCACCACGCTCAAAAGCTAGATTAACATCCGAAAAAGGAATGACATTGCCTGTAACACTAACCTCTTCTTTTAGTGTTCCTTTCTCAACGATAACAAATGTTGGAGTAACGTCTCTTTCTCCACCCAAAAAAACATACCAACCAATACTGAGAATTATTAATCCAAAAATAATTGACCAAACTTTGTGGCCCAAAATATAATTTAAAAGTCTATTAGATAATGTTTTCATAACAAATATTATACCACCCAGTAGTGAATTTTGCCATTTGATTTTAAGAAAAATTGGGACAAAAATATCCCTCAAATAAGCTTGGGTTACGACAAGGCTCATTTTAGGGATATTTTTTTGTTTACAGAATAAAGGACTTTGAACCTCTACTTTGACCACCTAGCAAAAATACCGGCAGGCAACAATCTGCCTGATTTGGACTCTTCAATTGCGAGTTCCCCACTTTCAATCTTACCCCCGAACTTATCAAGTAAGGACTTAAGGCTGTTTTCATAGGCAATTGCCGAATAGCCCGATGAATAACCATTCAATAGAATAAAGAGTGGTTTTTCAGATAAAATCTCCCGACACATATCCAATAGTTTTAATAAATCATCTTCGATTTTCCATAATTCCTTATTTGCCCCATGACCAAAAGCCGGCGGGTCCATAATAATAGCATCATATTTATTTCCTCTTTTTATTTCTCTTTGCACAAATTTTCTAGCATCATCTTCAATCCAACGAACTTTTTTATCATCCAATTTAGAAAACTCGGCATTTTGTTTGGCCCAAGTAATAGCGCTTTTTGAACCATCAACCTGGACTACCTCGGCTCCAGCTGATAAAGCCGCCAAAGTTGCCCCTCCAGTATAACCAAACAAATTCAAAATCCTGATTGGTGTATTGTCCTTATTCTGAGACTTTATGACTTTATAACTTTCAATTTTTGACTTGATCCATTCCCAATTTGGTTCTTGTTCCGGGAAAAGTCCTGTGTGTTTAAAAGCGGTTGGCTTAATCAAAAACTTCATACCTAACATTTCGATTATCCACTCATCAGGCATATCATCTTTTACATGCCACTTAGCATTGTCAGCTCCACGAACAAAAGAGGCATTGGCTTTTTTCCACTCCTTTTCATCTAAATTTTTCTTCCATAGAGCTTGTGGGTCTGGCCGACGCAAAATATACTGACCAAAACGCTCCAGCTTTTCCCCCACTCCAGAGTCAATCAATTCGTAGTCTTTGCTGGATTTAGTTCTTAATATTTTTGTTTCCATAATTTTATGGTAGCACAAAGGAATGACCTTTGTCATTCCTTTGAAAAAATATTAAAGAATTTTATTTTTTTTCTTTAAATCAGCGATAAGCTCTTGAATACCAACGTGATTATTGGTGCTGATACCCGTCCTTTCCTCTGGTCCAACAGAACCATCTTCATATTTAAAATTCCAAGTCCACATGCCATCAATTGACGACACCTCGATATCGGTTGGTTTTTTTCCTTCTTTTCCCTCTAAATAAGCATTTTTTATCTCAAACATATTTATTATTGATTAGCTTATAATCTCTACTACACAAGTATAGCAACAATGAGCCTTTCCGTAAAAGATGTTATTGAAAAATATTTTAGTCAATTTTCACCTTTCCCTGCCTCAAAACCTCCACATTATTACCTTTTATCTTCACTAAAGTAGAAGCCACCTGACACAAATCACCAGCCTCTTCATAAAAATCGACTCGACGGCCAAAATATTTTCTCGCCTCCTCCGCGTTACGAGCTGGCGGTTGGTTTTGTAAATTTGCACTGGTCGTGGCCAAAGGTCCAGTCAAACGCAATATTTTTCGAAGTAAGTCATCGTCTGGCAAACGAATAGCCAGACCCAAACCCTGATCAAGATAATTTAGTTCCTCCTTAATTGGCATAATCAGACTGACTGGACCAGGCCAAAATTTTTCTGCGAGAATTTTTGATCGGCCGGAAAGCTCGACACCAAATTTTTGTAGATCCGAGACATCAGCAATCAAGACTACCGGTGGTTTATTTTCAGCTCGGCCTTTTATTTCAAACATTCTTTTTAAAGCCTCCTCATTAAACGCCACGCAAACTAAACCATATACCGTATCAGTTGGTATCACCCCAACCCCACCATTTTTAATAATATCGATTTTTACTTGATCCATAAATTATTTTAGTTCATCAGCTATATTTAGCTTTTTATTATCACCAAACTGACTATGCAAAAAATCTTCTAGTCTTACTACATTATCAATATTTCTTACTATTGATTTTCCTTGACTATTTTCCTTAAATGCAGCCATTCCAGTCTTGTGCCAAATAATTTTTTTGTTTTGTCCTTATATATTTTAGCCCAAATCAATTGGCCTTCTCTATCATAGGAAACATCTACTTGTTCAATTATTAAGCTATCATTATTTTCTCTTTTTAAAAAACTAAAAAAACCTTTGTTTCTTTTCCACCCTCCAGTAACATAATCCTCTAGCATCAACCAAACTTTTTCAAAAATTTGGTCTTTTATTTCACCACCCTGTCTCTTTAGTGAAAGATAGATCTCATTGTAATCTGCACCTTTCTTAAAACGGATTGCATTTGCAATATGAAGAAAGTATTTAAGACTTAAATATTCTTGATTATTTTCGAAGTCATCAGTAGCACTACTGATTTCTTCCATTCTCTCTCGACAATCCTCCAGTCTCAAATCGAGTCGATAATTAAAAACGTCTGTCTCTCTATCATTACCATCAAAAATAATGTTCGGAGATTGATTAGTATTTTCCACCTTTGGAAAGCCTTCCGTATTCATGCTGGCATTGTATTCCTTTAAATTTACAAAAACAAGTCTTATTACCAAAATTGAATAAGACTTGTTTATGCATAAATTTGAAGTTTGAATGGTCTATAGATGATCCTCGGTATCGTTTTCAGCGTCCACTTTATTTCTATGTATTGTCCCATCGCGATGATGCGGTGGCATATAAATCGTATAAAGCTTTAGCGAACTATCAGTTGATGTGTTTATAACATTGTGTTCGCTTCCGGCCGGAACCACTATGGAGATTCCGTCGTAAATCGGGCTCTCCTCGCCATTAATAATCACCTTACCTTCGCCTTTTTCTACTCGAAAAAACTGATCAGTTGCCTCGTGAACCTCCATACCAATCTCTTCATTTGGCAAAAGTGACATTACTACCACCTGTCCATAGGTACTGGTATAAAGCACATTCCTAAAATTCTCATTTTCTAAAGTTTCTTTTTCTATATTTCTAATGAATGGAACCATTGGTATTTTGCAGGTTCAAGTTTATAGCCTATAGCTTTAACAAGAACTAGATTAAGATCTGATAAAAAACACATTTATTAATCTCTATTGTATCAAAGAAAAAATTAGACCTCAATCTTCTTGCGGCGATAATATAAAAAACCTAATAACAGAACCAGACACAGGACCACCCCTATCTCCACAAATGATTCGACGTCTGCGGTTTTTTTAACAAAAGAAAGAGCGACTGTGGTGCCGACATAACCAAAATAAAGATAAATAAAATCCCTAATTACGGAACCGATAAAAGTAGAAACAACAAAAAGTTTAAAATTTATCTTTAACAAACCGCTACCAATAGAGATAAGGGTGCTTGGGACTATCGGTATAGCTCTCAAAACAGTCATGATTATATAGTCTTTTGGTCCCCCACTCAGACGAGCACCAAAAGACTCGATTTGCTCGTGACTAATACCTAAAAATTTTCCTATCTTGCTAGAAAAAATATCCTCAACTTTATCCACGACAAAATAAACCACGCCAGCGCCAAACGTTTTACCCAAACCCCCAAGCATAGCCAATAGAATCAAACCTGGAATTATATACCCCTGAACTTGCGCCAAAGAACCGGTTATGAGCATCACCGAAGGAGAAGGAATGGGCGGGATTACCTCATCAAAAAAAGAAATAACGAAAGAAAAAACTTCCAGAGGAAAACTGTTGGCGTAAGATATTAAAATTTGTTCAAAATATGTAAACATAAAATCATTATTTCATAACACTATACACGCTAGGCAACTCCAAGCCAAGGGCCCAGGCGGAAAAACCATACAATTGATGCTCGGTTATAAGAGCAATCTTTTGCTTAATACTTTTGGCGTTTTCATACCAAATCGTATAACTTTTGCTAGCATTCCAATAATGCAAGTACGGGGCCTGCTCCTCCTTACTATATGAATATGTAACTTTATGTTTCTTTATTACATTGTCAATTCCTTCATTCCCCCCAATCCCCACGCGCTTACCGTCTTCATCACGCCACTGCCAGTAATAAAAAGCCAGACCGAGAGATAATTTTTCTTTAGGAATTTTTGTCAGACTAAAATCAATCACTTTTTTAACCACTCATAACCAACGACTGGCCCAGAAGAATTTGGGTCGTCATAAGACATCAGACTAATAAAATCAGAATTTTCAGCTAACCGTTTGTAATCATAGACACCGATTATCCTTTGCCATAAATTTTTTGGGTAATCGGCTGGATTTTCAGACACTTGAGCAATTACCGCCACCGACAGCTTTAAATTATTTTTTTGAAACATCGCATAAGTCATCTCGATAAATTTTGAAAATTTTTCACGGTAAGACAAATCCATTTGTTCAAAATCAATCTGCCAGCCAATATAACCAAAGTCTTTGGCCTCTAAAATTAAATTATTTATTAAGATTTCCTGACGAGCAATACTGTCGAGAAAATCTCGACTGGTGGTGGCATTGAAACTACCATTTGTGAGTAAGGGCATCACTTTTATCTTATTTTTTTTGGCAAAAGCGAGTAAGTCCAGCTTTACACTACCGAGCAAATGTCCATTTTTATTCACCATATAACTTTGTGGAGCAAAAATATCGATCGAGCTAGCGTGTGAAAAAAAAGATTTGCGGGCGAGCGGCCCCTCACGAAAATAAAACAATTTTTCATAATCAAAAGCGGCAGCCGAGATATTACCAAAAATTCCCAAAATTAGGGCGGCTGAAAAAAAAGATGTAAAAAATAACTTTTTCACCCTAATAGCATATCACAAAAATAGATTTTGGATTAACAAAACTAATCGTCAATTTCATCAATATCTTCAACGGATTTACGTCTTCCTTTCCTAACAAAATCAAGCATACTTTTTACTAGACTTTTACCTTCGGTCACCTCTGCGCGACTAATCACATTGTCAGAATAGTTCTTATCTAAGACTTTGATATCTCCTTCTAATTTACTAAGGACACTATCGACATCCCTTTCAGCAGAAAACACTCTTCGACTTACTCGCCTGCGAGAATTAGAATAAGCCAACAAAATAAGCAGCAGGACAAAGATAAGTGCAAAAATAAAACTAGAATAAAATATAGTCTTACTTATTTCAAAATTGCCAAAAATTAGCATCGGTCTGTCCTTGACCGTAAAGACATCGGAAATGACAGGGAAACTAGAAGCCATATCTTTGCTTCGAGCGGTGACCAATAAATAATAGTCGCCTAAATTTAAAGTATTGATAATCGCAATATTCCAGTTATTATTACGATCTATTGGCACGATTTGTTCGAAAACAATTTGCTTTTTCTCATTCTGAATTCGGACGATTACTTCTACACCAGCTTCGGCTGTCCCCCCAGCGACTATTTCTCCCTCATTGATAAAGACCTGACGATTCATATAGGTAATTTCAGGAGTGGCAATTGGCAAAATTTCAATTGTTCTGGTTTGAGAAATAGAATTACCAGCCCTGTCTATCGCTGAGACAATCAAATCATGAACTCCTGGCAACAAAGGTGAGAAAAGATAACTATTGTTTTTTGTCGTTGTTGCCACTACCCCATCTAAACTAATAGTGTAGAAATCGATACCCGAACCTAAATCACTACTAATGAAGTTGATTGCTGGTGTGGCATCGTTTGTTATCAAAGCTGAATCACTTGTTATATTAAAAGGATTTGGCGGCGTAGTATCTATAGCAATACGATAATGCAAAGTGGGGCTCCAGCCAATATTATTTTTTACACGTAAGTGCACATACCAGATTCCGTCAGGTAAAGCAGAAAAAATTTTATTACCAGACATTGCTTCTGAACTGGATAGTGGGGTGAAAGTAGGATTCTCATCTATGGAAATAGCGGCGGCAATAATATCCGGACCAATATTCCATTTAGCCTGAAAACTAGCCGAGCGATTGTTCCAAACTGTCGGATCAGGATAAAAAGGCACTTCCAAACCTATCTTGTTTGGCAACTGTTTGGCAATTTCTGCCTGCACCTTTTCCCTCTCTACTTTTACCGCCTCAAATTCTGAAGAGGTGGGAATAATTATATCCAGACCTTTAGCACTACTATAAACATTTGTCCCCGAACCATCACTAGCCATAATTGCTCCGTCAGTTATACTGAGTCGCCCAGTACCACTTCCCTTCACCTTAAAAGCCACCCTTACAACCCGAAGACCAGCGCCAGATAGACCGCTAGTAGAACCGCCAACAAAACGAATTTGGCCCTTACTATTATCATAAGTCGGCTCTTCTAGCCAAAAAGAAAATACGGAGTTTACCCGATCAATTGAAGTTACGGACAACAAACTCGTCGGAAAAGTTATCATTGCCTGAGCGGCATTGATGTCTTGTCCTTCGCTATTTATCGTTACTAAAACCGATACATCATCTTTCACGGAAGTAATGCTTTTTTCCAAGGATAATTCTAAAGTAGCCGCCTGAGCGGATGAAAGGAGGAGAAAAGACCAAACGATGAAAATGAAGCCTAATTTAATTTTAGCGGGAAAAGTCATCTTACTAAGATTATATCGAATAAATACCTATCTCGTCAACGCCTGCAAAAACAAGCTCAAATCCTTGCTATCGACTATTCCATCATTATTTAGATCGATATCTAAGCGATTTTTTGCGTTTGTCGATAAATATAATGGCACAAAGACACTCCAGTCTTTGATATCGATTTGACCATCTCCATCTAAATCAGCTTTTGGAGTAAAAGATGAGATGATTGAGAATTTTTTCTCAATCGAATAGTCAGAAGCGGTTCCTTGATTATCAACCTGTCGAACACGCATAGTGTGTTCACCTAGATTAAGACGGTAAGTATTAAAGACTAAATCATAATTACCGTCGGCGCGGGCCACAGTTGATTCGGTGGCTTTAACCCCATCAATCATTAATTCGATTTTGTAATTTGGCATTGCAGAACCGGTCAAACCAGCAAAGGTACCGCGTGTGACGACCTCTTGCTTAAGGTCAATTGTTGGTGCTAATAAAATAGAAGCAAATAAATTATCATTTACACCCAGTTTAAAGATTTTGGTTTGAACAATATGTTGATCTTTGTCATACACAACAAGAGCAAAATAATCCACTGCTGAAGGTAGTTCCCCGGTAAAACTGGTATTAAAATTACCGTTGGAGAATACGTTGGAAGCACTACTGACAGGAACTTGACCGTTTTGAATGGCCATTATTTCCATATTAGCTTGGGGAAAAGCCCGGCCGACAAAGAAGACTATTGGTTTGATTAAATTAATTTCGACAACTCCACCACCGGAAGAAACAACTGGCGCTGCGCTAAAGATAATCGACTGCGTAGAAAAAACATTTAAACCCGTGCTTTGCGTATCTTGCAAAGAGAGGTTAACCGTCTCCGCGACTGTATCGTTGATTGAAGTCTGTCCAACTCCGTTTACAATATCAATCAAACCGTCACCGGTGGCCACGCCGGAAGCAGACAAAGTGACATCGTTTTGATAAGTAGTGTCAATATCATTGTTATTGTCCACAGCTCTAATATCAACCACGACAGGATTCCCTACCGTCGAACTATTTGTTGAAACAACAATAATAAATTTTGTGGCCACAATCGGTACAGCTGATACAATCACGCCGTCCTCTCCATCGGCAATGCCTGATAAACCATCTGGCGCATTTGAATTGTCAGAAAGATAAACTGTCCAGATTCCATTTGTAGTTTCATAATACCAGAAATTAGCCGTTGATTGGCCATCGGCAAAATTTAATTCGGTAATTACTGATCCACCGATTGCCATATCATAAAAAGCAGTAGAGGTTCCGCTAGAGTTAGAATAAAGATAATAATTTTCCGATCCAGCCGTTACCAAGTTTTCGTAAGTATCGAAACGAGTGGCGGTATAACCCAAACGCGTGCCATTGTACATATCACCCGGATCGTTCAGGGTGAGACGAGCAGTTGTATTTGGACTAATATTTAACAGAGCGACACCGTCAATAATTCCTACTCCATCTGGATTAGTAGCATTATCGGAAGCGCTCAGTGTCCAAGCACCAGCTGTTGTTCCAGCAAACCAGACATCCGCTGAAACTGAACCATCCAAAATCGAAACCGAACTAATTTGTGAACCATCAACAGCGGTGTTAAAAAAATTATAAGTACCGACAGGAGAGTTGCTGTATAAATAAACTATGTCGATACCAGAAGTCACCTGGTTATCATACTGATCCTTGCGACTAACAGTATAAGCGACTCGCTCGCCTGCCAATGAGCTAACCGCGCCAGCCATCACAAAACTTGCTGTCGGACCAGGTAAAAAAGTAATATCTTTCGTTGAAGAAACATTTAAATTGGTCCCCGCCGTATCCTCCAGAGTCAAAGTGACCATCTCAGCTTTTGTATCAATTATATTTATTGAGCCAACACCATTTATAATACTGACAATTCCACCCGGGGTCGCGTCACCGCTGGCATGAAGAGTCACACTATTATTATAAGTCGTATCAATATTACCTGAATCATCTTGAGCTTGAACGGCAATAGGAACGGTGTCGCCAACAATTGCTGTCAAAGGATCATCTAAAATAATAAAACGAGTCGCGACGATTGGTTCAGGCGTAACAATTATATTATCCATATCATCGAGAATACCGTCAGACCCATCAGGCGAGGAAGAATTGTCAGAAACGGTAACATCATAATTACCGATATCATTGGAATACAACCAGAAATTACTTGAATAGGTGGTATCTGAAATTATCAAAGAATCAATTTCATTACCATCAACCGCGGCGTCATAAAAAACAGTGCTGGTTCCAGAAGCATCATGATAAAGATAAACGGTTGTATCACCGGAATTTACCGCATTGCTATAATCGTCAAAACGAGAAACAGTATACCCGGCACGAGTCCCGACTGTCATATCACCAGGATCATTTAAAGTAAAAATTCCTATAGAATTTGGACTGACAATTATACTATCCGAAGCATCTGCAATCCCCCCGGCTCCATCAGGCGTCAAAGAATTGTCGGAAACCGTAACACTTACATTGCCAGCCTTTTCAACATAAAACCAAAAATCGCTGGAAGTTGCTCCCGGAGAAATAATCAATGAGTCAATAATACTGCCACCCAAAGCTGTATCATAAAAATCTGTAGCTGAATCAGAAGAATCATGATAAAAATAAACAGTAAGAGAGCCATTGTTTGAAGAATTACCAAACTGATCTTGTCGGCTTACTTGATAACCAAGTCTATTACCAGCTATCAAATCTCCAGGATTATTTATAAGTAAGGTAGCCGCCTGAGCACTAATAATATCAAGCGTCACAGAGTCATCATCAACCCCCACCAAACCATCCGGTCCCCCGCTATTATCAGAAACTGTTACCTCTGGCGCACCGACTTTTTCATCATAATACCAAACAGTTGTTTCGGAGGTGCTATCAGAAATCAACACAGAGGTGATAATATTTCCTCCGCTCGAAGCGTCATAAAATTTATTTGCGAGATTTAGTGAATTGCTAGATAGGTAAAATGTTTCACTACCGGAAGTAACGGCGTTGTCTAAACGATCATAACGAGAAATTACGACAGGTAAAAGCGTGCCAGCGACCATTTCGGTGGTTGAAGCTGAAATAGATAATTTAGCCGTGTTTCCAGGCCCAAAAGAAACTTCAGCTGTTGATGAAACATTTAAACCAGTCAATTCGGAATCAAGAAGGGACAAAGTGACCGTCTCGATTACTTCATCAGAAATAGTCGTCGTACCAACTCCATTAATAATATTTACCAAACCTCCACCAGTAGCGGAACCTGATACCACCAAAGTGACATCCTGTTGATATGAAGTGACCAATTCATTTGAGCCGTTTTGAGCTTGAATAACAACATAGCTCGGAAGATCGATTGTGCCATTGGAAGCACTGGCAATAACAAACTTTGTTGCTGGTAATGGATAAATTGTAAAATTAGCAGAAACAAAATTAATGCTAAAGTTTGGACCGGCCGATAAATCACCGATAGTTATCTCATAAACACCAACCGCCTCACCAGCCACACGAGAAAGACTGCCCGTAAAAACAACACCCGTATCGGAAGAGGTGTAAGTGAAAAGTGGATCAGAATTACCAAAAATTTTTGATGAAGAGGAAGCAGTAACTGTTATGGATTTAGGAATCAAAGTAACTGTAATAGGTAAAGAGGTGGTGGCATTGTAATTGGCATCCGCCGCTTTGGTGGCGGTTATTGAACACGAACCGGAGGCATCAATAACTGAAAGTGTAGTCCCGGAAACGGAACAACCAGTGGAAGCTCCGTGAGAAAAAGTAACTAAACCAGTACCCGTTCCGCCTGATGATGAAAGGGTGGAAGTGGAACCATAAGTGACTGACGACGGAGTGGCAATCGCCGTGAGGGCAGCCTGATCGGCTTTTCCAACGGTTACTGTATTACTAGTGGTAGAAACTGCTCCGGAAGTGGCACAAATTTTTATCGCTTCAATGGCTGAATATTGCATCGCGGTATAAGTCAGCACACCAGCCACAGCATTTGAACCACTGACCGGAGTAGAGGTTATAAAGCCGGTGCCAGCCGTTCCACCACAAACCTGATTAGAAAATACCGCCGAATGGGTGACGGCCACAGTGTCAGAAGTAACAGTATTGCCAAATTGATCTTGAACTTTAACTACCGGTGGAGTGGTAAAATTTGTAGCAAATGTAGCCGTTGCTGAAGGTTGTGTAGTAAAAGCCAATTTATTTTTTGCTCCAAAAGTCTGAGACAAAGAACCTAAATTAGTGGTTCCATTTGTAATACCATTAACACCAGCTGTCCCGCCAGCCCGAGTGATATTTCCACTACTTGGGAGACTAGCTCCATTTGTGGCGCGAACCTGAAGACCGACAATGGTAAAACTTTGAATTGCTCCGTTGTTTCGACCCCCAATAGTAATAGTTAGGAGGCTGGCGGTTTGTGATGTAACCGCAGCTGTCAAACCTCCAGTCACTGAAGTGGTAACACCGGTCGTATTGAATTGCCAACCAGTAGGTGGTTGGACCGTAAATGTTCCGTTTGGATTAATATCATTGTTGGCAGTTTCTAAAATAACAATATTTCCAAGTGTGGTATAAGCTGGACTTGTGGCGTTGGCGGCCTTATCGGCAGAAATATTTGTACCTCCAGTGGCAGTTGTAATGCTTACTGCGGCAAAAGTATGAGAAGTTAATCCCAAAAAAAATACAATGGAAACGAACAGAAGAGAAAATAGTTTTTTATTAAAAATGGGATACATATTATTAAATTTAACTAATAAATTGTCGTCATAATTATAGCAAAAAAATACCTCATCATAAAGGCATAATACCAATAGTAAAAATCTATGAAATTTGGGTGGCTAGAGAGAATTGAACTCTCGATACAGGTTCCACAAACCTGAGTTTTACCACTAAACTATAGCCACCATAAGCTTTTTTACCTCGCCATCATAATGATGAACGAGGTGGTGGCAATTATGACACAGCCAAACCAAATTTTCAATCTTATTGTCTTTTTTGTCTTTATTTAAATGGTGTCCCGCAAGAACTCTCTTATCTTCTATTTTACACAACAAGCAAATAGCTGGAATTTTATTCCTGATCAAAACATTTCGATAAGTAGAACGACCGTCTTTAAAGTTTGAATGTTTTATTCCAATATATTCTGAATTCCTCCAAACAGTCTGGCAGGATTTACTACAAAAATATTTCTTACTTTTTGATCTGTTAATACGTCCTTTTGGATGGTAAACAACCTTACCACAAATATAACAAGGGATATCATCCCCTTTTTTAGAACTACTATATTTACAAAATAGCGAACAATACTTTCCTCCACCCTTCTTCACCCAAGAAAGCTTTGTATAAAAAGATTTTTCACAAACTAAGCATTTATTTATCACAGATAAACTATAACAATATAAAGGTATTAACACAACCTCTGAATATTTCAGAAACCTTATTAATTCCCTATTTATAGTCAGGACTGATTTCTTTTACTCCACTTTTATAGGCCAAATGTCTAGCTAAAGCGTACAATAAACTCGATAAACGATTTAGGTAAGCTAAAGTATTTGGAGAAATTTTTATCAAACCCTCTTCACCAACCCCCACCACCCGCCTCTCCGCCCGACGGGCCAGAGTCCGAGCAAAATCTAAATGGGCGGAAACCTCAGTTGCTCCGGAAATAAAAAAGGTTTTTATTGGTGGTAATTCTTTTTCAATCTGATTTATTATCTTTTCTATTTTTATTATTTCATTTTTTGATATTCTCTTATCTGCACCAGCTACCTCGGCCTGAATAATAAAAAGATTTTCCTGGATTTGATGAATTAATTCTTTTAGCTTTTGACTTTTGACTTTCGACTTCACTATTCCCAGATATGAATTCGTTTCATCGAGGTCACCAAGAGCCTCGGCAATAGTAGAGCTCTTAGATAGCTTTTGATCACAATGAAATATTTGGGTTTTACCTTTGTCACCCTTGCGTGTGTATAGCATATTGTGCTCGGGGGGAGACTTGAACTCCCACGCCTTACGGCCTACGCACCTCAAGCGTAGATGGCTACCAATTACATCACCCGAGCATTTGAGAATCAAATATAACTTAAAATTAAACAAAATTCAATCAAAAACCCCGCCATCAGATGGCGGGGTTTTTATTTTATTTATTTAGCTTCTGCTGGGGTTTCTGGAGCGACTTCTACTACCTCCTTCGCATTTATAATGTTCTTCATTTTTCTTCGAATTTCCTTTGCGGCTTTGTCTCGAACGTTGTAAAGCTTTGCCCTTCGGGTTTTAGACTTTCTAACTGGTTCTATTTTATCAATATTTGGTGAGAAGATTGGGAAGATTCTCTCTACACCCACTCCGTCAATCACCTTTCGCACAGTCATAGTACCACCAGCTTCATTGCCATGCTTTCGAGCAATAATTAAACCTTCAAAAATCTGGATTCTAGACTTATCACCTTCAATAATCTTCTGGTGAACACGAACAACATCCCCTGAGTTGAGGTTAAGTTTCTTTATTTCTTCAATGTTTGCTGATGAAATTTTCATTTGGCTAATCTAACACAATTAAGCTTTTTTCGCAAATTTTATAAGCGATATTTCTTTATTTGAAAAAATCTACCGCTCTCTGAAAATCAGCTGGATAGGGGGCGATTATTTTCAACCATTCTCCTTCTGGTAAGGTAAATTCTATCGAGTAGGCGTGTAAAAGCAAGCGTCCAATATCAACCGGAGATTTTCTGAAAACCGAATACAATCTATCCCCCACAATAGCATGGCCGATATCGGCAAAATGAACACGAAGCTGATGTGTCCGTCCTGTTCGCGGATTAGCTTCTATAAGTGAAACTTTGTCCTTACGAGCGAGGGTCTTGTAGTGCGTAACGGCCTCCTTTTCTTCCCCGCGTACAGCTTTACCAGTCGCTCTTTTTCGAAAATCACTTTTATTTCTTCCCATCGCTAAATTAATTATTCCCTCATCATATCTCACATCGCCATATACCACCGCATGATAAGCTTTTTCAATATCTCGATCCAAAAACTGCTTCTTCAAAAAATCATAAGTCTTTTGATTTTTAGCAATCAAAACCACCCCGGAAGTCTCACGATCAATCCGATGAACAATTCCATATCTTTTAATCATCTCTCCTGTACTAATTTTTAATGGTTCTCCTACTTTTTCTGTCTCGGGATATTTTTTTAAAACCCAATCAGTCAGAGTTTCTTCTTTTGTCCGTCCGTCAGTATGTATCACGAGACCAGACGGTTTATTTACCGCGAGGAGGTTCTTGTCTTCATATAGGATTGGTATTTCCATACATCATTTCTAACACGAAAAACAAAAAATTGCATTATGTTGAAATTTACGCTACTCTATTCCCTATGCGCCCTTAGCTCAGTTGGTAGAGCAAATCATTTACACTGATAAGGTCGGGGGTTCGAGTCCCTCAGGGCGCACATATTAAAATACTCCTAAAAGGAGTTTTTTAATATGTGCGCCCTAAAAAGTGCTTAAAGCACTTTTGTGAGGGACTCGAAAAGGTTCTTCCATATTTTTGAACTTTTCCTAAAGTGAAAAAATGGAAAACCTGTACTGACCCAGTAGGGGTCGAGATTCCTTGAGTTCACGAAAGGAAAAAGTTGTGACCAACAAAATCTAGCGCCCTAAAAGGGGTTTCACACCTTTCTCGGGGTCACAATAAAAAACCGCATTTAAGCGGTAATTTTGATTGTGCCCCCGGAGGGAATCGAACCCCCATCAAGACCTTAGAAGAGTCCTGCTTTATCCATTAAGCTACGGGAGCATGTACACCCCTGCCCCAACTTTTTTGCTCTATATATGTTTTACGCCTATGACAATTTGCACATCTTATCTCGCATTTTTCTATCTCATGTAATACAGAAAGCCAAGAATAATGTCCCGACAACATCTTACCGACTGTTTTAAATTTTTTTGAATGTTCACGGTGATCAAAATCTAAAACCACTGGGTCTTTTTCTCCGCAATCGAAACATGATTTCGTAGATAAGAAAGCAAAGAGTTTTTCTCGCACTCTTATTCGATGTCTTTTTTGTGCAGCATAAAGGTTTTTTCTATCTTTATATGGCATATTGGGATTATACCACCAGACTCTAACCTTTACTAATAATTTTAAAGAGCCAAGAGAATATAACAGTTTTAGAGAGATGGGTCAACTACATTTGGCTGTGTCGCCTTTAACTGAAGAAAATCAATCTGTCTATTTTCCAAAAGCAACAGATCTTCTTGGAGTCTTTCCCTGTTTATTGTTTTAAAAATCATTGCCGAAGGTTCGGGCTCGGAAGTAAAATACCCGCCACCAATTTTATCACTTAGATAAATATGCCAAGCAAAGATTGACAGAGAAATTAGGGCAAAAGCAAAAACCAAAACTATATTTTTCCAATCACGGACAAAATAAATAGGACTAGCCATGGAGGTACCAAATACATCGTTTTTCTTTTTAAAAATGTTTTTTAAGTCTATGTTCTTCATTTAGTTTTTTAATTTAACTACGGAAAAATCCAAATCTACAGACCAAATCCTATTTCCAGACTTAATTCCTTTTAGAGTAGCGGCCTCTGATCCGACAACTAAAGAGATATTGTTTAACAATGCGACTTTCGGTAAATTTTCAACCGCCTGAATAAAATTAAAGACATTGTCCCATTTTCCTGAAACATTAAATTTGTACCTTATTGAAGAAATCACATCGGAAGTGACTAGCTCATTCACTGGTTCGTAATCAAGGGATGTTTTGTGAGAAACCCCGGCCTCATTGGCCAAATTTTCCAGATATTTAGTAAATTCCACCGTCTCAGCATTCCCCGCTCCGACAAAGTATGACTCCAGCTTTTCCCTTTCCAAAGTAGTGTTGGCGATAGAATCTCTTAAGTTTAGCTCCTTTTCTCTTTCCTGAGAAGAAATATCCAACTGTTTTACTTTATTGTTTATATTTATAATTTTACCTAAAAGCAAATTAATAAAAATAAAATCCAAAACTAAAGTCACAATCAGGATGGTGATCGACAACAAAAGTATTTTTTTTGAGTAAGCTAGTTTCATATTTTTGTTTTGATATTTATAGTGAAGGAAATATCACGATCGTTGGCAAAGCTTGATACTGGAGATTCCACACTAGCAAAACCGGCTTTGAATTTTAAATCTTCGATAAAGGCAACCAACCCTTCGCGGTTCTTAGAAATACCACTCACCAAAAACTGCCCCTGCCCTTTTTCGATGAAGTTATAAGATAATCTGGTGATTTGAATATTAAAATTCTTATTTTCAATTATTTTGGTAAAATAGGCTGAAGGAATCAAGGTGTCTTTGTTATAAAGCTCCACGGCGTTCATCTCATCCACAGTCTGGCTTACCATTCGAAGCACGCTTTCGCCTACGTTTTCCTTGTTTTCAATACTAATTACTGATTTAAACTGTTCGGTAATTTTTGCATCTTTCTTGTCGACCGATACATAATATGGAACAACATAAGCAAAAAGGAAAAGACCAAACAAAGACAACATGAGCAGACAAAGAGAAAAAAGTCTGATCCAGTAATCACTATTTATAATATTTTTTTGTTTTTCGGTGATTAAATTTGCCATAAATTAAAATAAACTCAGGCCATTAACAACAGCCATATCAAGGGAGTCTGGTTTACTTATTTCCGGGGTATAAACATCCAAATCAAAATTATTTATCCAAACATTTGCTATGTCCACTTTAATATCCAGGTTTAAAGACAAATATTTTTCAAAGCCAAAAATTAGCGCATCCCGACCACACAAAACTATGCGGTCCACTCGGCTAACCACATCTTCCCGTTCATTACAATATGAGACAAATTTATAAATCTCATCTTTAATCGCGGAAATAGTATTGATAAGATAAGAAAAAATTTCCATATTATCGGGATTTTCGCTATACAATTTTTCCTTTTTAATTTTCAGCGCTTCCTCTTGAGAAACCTTGAAATACTTGGCGAGTAATTCAGTGAAAGTGGAGCTACCAAAATTTATTGATGAGGTTTGACACACGACTCCATAAATCACCAAAGAAAGGACAATGGTTGCCTCGCGAATATTAACAATAACAATTATTTGCTCATTACCATCCTGAATTATCGATTTAGCGACGTTGTTTGATTCTGGACTAAAAAATATTGGTGTGAAACCAGCCAACTCAAAAATATTTTGTAACTCTTCAACCGTTTTAAGGGGTGCGACAGAAACGACGACATCCGTACCATCAGAATCTTTTGTGGTTGGGACGATATCATAATCAAAGACTGCTTCTTTGGTGGAAAGGGGTACGTTTTCCTCTATTTTAAAATCTAAAATATCATGAATCTCTTTTGGATCAAGACTGGATACATTTGGCAAATTTGTTTTAAAAATATAAGTCTTTTCCTCCGATATAGAAAATCTAACGAAGTTTGTTTTGGTCTTTTTTTTGATTTCCATCAATGCCTTTATGACAGGTTCTTTTTTGATTATATCGCCACGAGAAACTGCTCCCTCTGGTAAAGGCTCCAAACCATAAATATCCGGCAGAACACCTTTTTCTGTATTCTTGGTGGATAGAAAATAAATTCCCTCTGGTGATATTTCCAAAGAAACAGCCGGCATCTCCAAGAATTTTGGTGGCGCAAATAATTTTGAGTATAATATTTTGTGAGGCATAGCTTTAAATTCCCGCCTTTGGTCATTTAGCGAAGGACGGTCTCTCTATAGTATATCACACCGTTTTATTTGTTTCCAAAAAATATTTGGTAAATTTTATTTAGCAACAATACCAGTTGGTATCTCGTTTGCGACTTCAAAAAGAGAAAATGGTTGATCCCCTCCACCGACAGCAAGTATCATCCCATTACTTTCAAGACCCATAAGTGGTTTTGGTTCTAGATTAGTAACGAAAGCGCATTTTTTATTGATTAAATCCTCTATATTAGGAAAATATTTGGCAATCCCTGAGACTATCTGCCTTGGTTTGCCCTCGTTAAAATCCACTGACAGTTTTAAAAGCTTTTCTGACTTTTCTATCCTTTCTACTGTCAAAATCTGCCCAATTTTTATCTCTACTTTTTTCCAATCATTATAATTAATTTTAGACACTTCCAAGACATCAGCTTCGGTTTCCTTTTTAATTTCAACTGAAGAAGTTTTGTCTTTTTGTTCTACTAACACATCAGAAGTGTTGCTATCCAAATCTTGTTTTTTTATATCGTTTATCATTTCTTATATACCTGTTTTATATCTGATAATTCAGAATTTCTAACAGGGTAAATGTTTTTTATTATTAATTTTATCCAAATGGCTTTGCAAAATTATTGCGGCCGCCGAAGCATCGAGCATTTTATTTTCGCCGGTAATCTGCATTGCCTGGATCGAAGTCATAAATTCTGGCTCGTAGACGACTTTGTAACCGATTAGTTCAAGTTTTTTTCTAAAGCCATCTATCTCCCACATTATATTATTGATTTGACCCTTATAATCTCGGGATTCACCCATAACCACAACCTCCACTGACCTTTTCATGCATTCATCTACAATATTTCTAAGCAAACTATCGTCGTTAGCAAAAACCGCCAAAGGAAAAGCAATTCTTCCACCAATGTCGGAAACGGCTATTCCTACCCTTTTCCCACCAAAATCAATTCCTAAATACTGCATTCACATATCTTACACTATTTTTAAAAAAGTGGTATTATTTACGCATGACAACAGAAACATTAAATGCGTCTCTTAGATTATATTTGGTGGAAAATCCTTGGATTATTATTTTACTTATTTAGGTAATAATCTGGAAAGCGCTCTCTTTATGGCAAGCCGCAAGGAGAGATCAGAAAGTTTGGTTCGTAGCTTTGCTTGTAGTAAACACCTTAGGAATTTTAGAAATTATTTATCTTCTTTTGGTTTATTGGCAAGACAAAAATAAACCGATAAACCCTCTAGCTCCTAAAAACTTTACTCCGCCGGAAAATCCAAATTTACCTTAAAATTAAAAACCTCCCGACGTATCGGGAGGTTTTTAAAACTATTTCTTTGCCTTCTTTGGTTTCTTCTTTTCTTTTTGCTGTCGATTGTTTCCTTTTGCCATGTTTTAATTAGTTAACTAATTGCTAATAATGAAATTATTATATCACTCTGTAGTACATTTTGCTATTAAGGGGGTAATTATAATTTCAAACTTCTACCAGAGCCGCCATTATAAAGATTAGAAATTTCTGTCTGAGACAATGCTCGATTCCAAATACCTATTTCATCGACTTTACCATCAGTCCACCAACCAAGTGACGGCAAACTACCGACAAGAAAATCAAAATTAGTTGAAGCATCCCCAGTATACCATGCACCTTGCATTGTCGCGCTACAATTTCGCAATACGCCATTCAAATATATTTTCAAATAGCCAGCATCATCCCAAATAAAAGTTACATGATTCCAACCTCCAGTACTGACCAACCCTCCGGATGTACCACAGTAAGAATCCGGGTATTGATCTGTCCCACTTACTTCAAAATGTATACCTCCGTCCTGACTAATCACTCCCCAATAACCGACAGCTTGGGGACTACTATAAACTGTCATATATACACCCTTAGTAATTATTGGTGAATACTGAGTAGTAAAACTATCTATATAAAACCACTCAGAAAGGGTCCTACCTGGTCCTGATAAATCAAGATAGCTATTATCAGCCGAGGACAAATAATCCGTGCTTCCATTTAAATTATAAGATTGACCGACCCTACCAGTTGCTGGTATTGCTCCATTAACCGAAAGATTAACATCGTTTCCTGAATAATCATTGGCATCTGTATCAAGAGGATAATACGCTGACAACCCAACCCTCAAAGCCTGGCACGTTGCATCACAGGCACTAATCGCCTCCCACTGTGCATACAAAGTCACACTGGCTCCCCCCATCGCAAAAGTGTCGGATGGATTGTAGGTGGTACCACTACCGTTAAAATGTTTGAAACTGGTAAGGCTGACGCTATTCTCTGTTGGAAAATTGACCGTTTGGCAAGAAATCCTGTTGATGGTGGACAGATACAATGGTTACTCCAAAATAGTAAGATAAAATGTATTCAGACTTTTGAGAAATGTTATTACCCAAATGATAATGTTTTATTAATGAGCATTGAGCAAGCAATGGCGAGCCAGTATATCCGAGATTTAAGCACAAATATTAAAAGAGGTAATCGGGCAAAGTTAGAAAAAGGACAGTGGCCGAATCGGGCACCTTTTGGTTATTTGAATGACAAAGCAACAAAAAATATTATCATTGACCCTGTAAATTCTAAATACGTTATCCGAGCCTTTGAGCTATATTCAACGGGTAGTTATGGTTTTAAAGAAATATCAAACATATTATACAGCGAGGGTTTAAGAGCTAATGGTGATAGAAAGTTTTTTTCTGGTAATATTCACCGCTTTATTACTGACCCTTTTTATTATGGGCTCATGCAAAGAGACGGAAAATTGTATCAGGGAAATCACATGCCACTTGTTTCAAAAGATTTGTTTGACCAGACACAAGAGGTTTTACATAACAAAAACAGACCACGGCCAAAAAATCATTTCTTCCCATTACGAGGATTTTTAAAATGTGAAAGTTGTGGTTGTTCTCTGACTGCTTCTTTGAAAAAAGGCCACCATTATTACTACTGCACCAATAGTAAAGGAAATTGCACTGAGCATAAGACATATATGCGAGAAAACACCTTATATCCAATGGTTGCCTCTCTTATGACTAGACTTAAACTTGATGAGGAAGTTATTGAAATGTTATATGAATCAGCTAAGGAGGAATTAGGGCACGATACTGACTATTACAATGGCACTCTTTCTACCCTTAATAGTTCTCTTAATGCCCTTAAAACGAAAGAATCTCGCTTACTTGATACTTTTCTTGCTGAACAGGTTACTCAAGGAATATACAGCTCTAAGGCTCTTGAGATTCAAAATGAAAAAGTGCTACTGGAGAAACAAATTGCTGATATTAAAGAGAAACACGCTAATATTATTTCAACCTTGGAACCGACTAAAAATATCTTTCTACGGGCTAGTAGAGCCACAAAAGAGTTTTTGAAAGGTGATGACATAAAAAAACGAGAAATCGTTGAAACAGTGCTTTGGAACCTTACACTCAAAAACCAAACTATGGCTCAATACAAGTTTAAAAGTCCTTATTGTGCATTTCTAAAACTACCTAAAAATCCAGATTTTCAGACATTGCGGAGGGGGCGAGAATTTCTCTCCTTACAGGAACAGTATCCCTTTCCCATTTACTCATAATCAGAATTATTCGTAAATATGGGAGAAGGGCTTCGAATCTCGCACAGAAACAAAATCATTTGTTTCTTCCCCTCCGCCCAACAAAAAACGGCATTTTGATAATGCGCGTTTTTGCACGGGCGGGGGGCACTAGACGACGTTAGAACCTATCTAATGCTTAATTTTACTAATAAATTCGCTATTGTGAACACTTGGTAATATATTACATTCAAGTTTTACCTGTTGCTTTTATGTTTAAAAAATATATAATAATTACATTATGCAAATAACTATTGGATGGGAATATTTTTTGGGGATTATTGTGGCTCTAATTGGAGTAGCTTGGTATTCTAATGGAAGATTTACTGCTTTAGAAACTTCTATTACCTGGATTAAAGATAGTATCACAAAGCTTGAGGGAAGAATGGATAATGCTTTTGCTTCAGGCTCACCAGTAAAATTGCTCGCCAAAGGAATTGAGGTTTTAGAAGGAAGTGGTTTAAAAACATACATAAACACAAATGAGGCTAAAATCATATCAAGCTGTAGCTTTAAAAATAACCCGACTAATCAATATGATATACAAGAAAGTGCCTTTGAATGTTTTGACAAATTAAATTTTGGTGAATTTGAATTAAAACTTAAAGAAGCTTCCTATAAATACGGAATGAGTCTTGAAACCATAAGAAGAATCGGTGGAATTTATTTTAGAGACATATTACTATCAAAAAATGGATTTACCCCTGAAGATTTAGACAAACCAAAAGTTTAGTGATACTTAAATAACCTTAAAATAAGGCCTGAATTAGGTCTTATTTTAGTTAATCAAGATTCCACTCTTTCCAAAATTTATTTACAGGTGCGGGGTTACCAATAGGATTAAAAGTCTTTCCATCCCAGACATAATAATAAGGACGTAGGTCAGGTAAGAACTCTCCGTATGTGCCAGTGCTAGCACAATCACCATCAGAACCATAATCATCAAACTCATCTATTCTATGATTAACCATAAGCAAAGAGCTATTATTCTGTATATCTCTGAAGTTTATTCTGAACGGAACTATAACACCTTTTCCAGTAATACGGTCTATAAGAAAGTAATTTTCTCCCCAACCTGTCATACCAACTGATACTAGTGAGTATTTACCGCCAAAGTTAATATCTGTCTTTACTAATTCTTCGTTGATTCTAGTCTTAAAATTATTTGCACCCGTTGAACTTATTCTCGTATTAAGCATAGCAAGTTTACCACTATAAACTTCAACTTTATATTTATCAAAAGTCTCGGTAAGTAAAAAATTATCATCGCTGTATGCCTTATTCTGATTTATTATCTCTTGAGCACAGTTTAAATCTTCAGTGTCTTTAAACAAAAGTAATAAATTATTCACTATTTTAAACTTTAATATTGCTGGCGTAGTTCCACAACAAAGGGGTTCATTTACTCCTTGTGTAACAATCTCTACTGTTATGATGCCAGAAGTATAGCCAATCCTATTTACTTTTATTCTATCTCCAATTTCTTTGGAGGTCAGATATTTCAGCTTACCGTTTTCATTTATAAAAATGGTCAAATAATAGAAATAGCCACTACCTCCGCCAGTTTCTCCTATTACAATGGCAACATCATCAAGCCCGTCATTATTAAAATCAGCAATAGTATAAGACTCTCCACGACCATCATCTAGGTATATGCCATATTCAAAAGAACCCTTGGGCGAATAACCTTCAGCTTTACCGTCTTGTAATTTAGCAACGTCCCCAGTTTCCAACATTAAACTTATTGGGAGGCTTACATTCCTTAATTGTTTAATTAGTTCTGGAACATAAGAGTCATCTCGTGTTTTTATACTTATTGAAAGAATACCGATAACGGCGACCACCAATAATATAATCAGTATAGTGGTAATCTTTTTATGTTTGAACATTTTATTTTATTTTACTGACTTTCTTATAATGAGATTATATTCTATTTACTAAAAATTTAATACCCTCCAGTCAGACATATCTTTTTCATCATATTTATATTTTTCACTATCGCTATACCGCCAAGTGCCATTTATATTTATTGCTATACCACCAATTAGTTTATGGCCAGATTTATTTTGCTTTTTAATATATCTCTGTAGACTCTCAGCTCTCTCTTTTGCATCCTCACCTGCTGTAAAACCACTCTTGGTTTCAAATATACCAATGGTTCCGTCTTTGAATTGGATAATAAAGTCTGGGTAGAAAGCTCGGTCATCAGACCTTAGAATACCGAAATATTTAACCTCAGACTCACCATTCTTAAACCACCACTTAATCTTATCAGAAGTATTCAAAAACTCTACAAACAACCTCTCTGGTTCGCTCTGGGTTGCTGTATAAAAAGGCTTCATAATGGAGAGTGGCTGATTCTGCTTTTGGTATCGGCTGTTATAGCTGACAAACACAGGCACTTCCCATTTAGGAGTTTCCTCCAACTCTCTTTTTTCGCTTAGCTTTTCCACCACCTCTTTTTTATATTTTTCTTTCGCAAGATTTAAAATATTTCTAAAGAATTGCTCATTCTCCTTACCGAGGATTATTTTTTGAACCTTGGTGTCATATTTATCAAATTTAAACTCCTCATTAAAAAATTGATAAATAGCAGTCTTCATCCTGTCGCTTGAGTCAGCTGGAGCGTAAGGTGTGCAGTTTTGGATAATGAATCTATCAAACCTATCCTGTAACTCATTCTCATCAAGAGCTATTTCTAGTGTTCCCTTATGTTCTATCTCGCCAGATTTATCAATATCTACAATTTTACCTTCAGCGATTATGGGGTTGATAATTTTTGACGGTTTAAGGGTAATTTGTTTCTTAAAATTATTGGCCTCAGCAATCTTAGCAAAAATCTTTATAAACTCTCCAGACAAACGAGTTCGCTCACGTTGTCTTCTTAAATAAATTGAAGGTAGAGAAATGTCTTTATAAAGTTTGCTATCTCTTTTGGCCTCGTAAACTGTGATGTAATCTTTTGCATAGTCCTCGGTAATCTCTATATTGGGTAAGTTCGTAAAAACATACCCAACATTTAATTCAGGCTCCTTAGTGTAGTATTTAAGCTCTGGCATTCGCATAATTCGGCCTATAGTCTGGATTGTGAACGTAAAGCTCTTGGATTCCCTGAATATCGCCAAAATAGAGGCTCTAGGACAATCCCAGCCCAAAGCAATGGCCTGCTTAAACACCAGAACCTCCACTTCGCTGTTATTTTTCTCTATATCGGGTAATGTATCGGATTTATCCTCGGACAACCATATAGCCAATTTTCCGTTCTTTTCCGTTATGTCGTTCTTTTCTAAAATCTTAATTACCTCCTCCTTCTTACTTAGTAAACTTTTGCTATCATTGGGAAGCTGAATAAGCATTAAAGGGTTTATTTTTGAACCCTCTTTTTTATACATTTTCACCGTTTCTTCTCTCTTCTTTAGTGCCTGCTCTATCACTATTTCATCTGAGCTTTTTGAACCAATCTCTATACCAAGAAATTCTGGATTAACAGATATTTCAGACTTAATCATCTCCTCGGCCTTAACGTCAGATAGACGAACTTTTTCAATCTCTGAGACATTATCGGTCAGGTGAGGAGTAGCAGAAACTTCTAAGGTTATTTTAGGACTGATAACTTCTATAAGCTCTTTTGACTTATCTGAGTCAGCTGTATGATGACTTTCGTCAATTATTAAGACAATAGTTTGACCATCTTCCTTGGTATTTTTTATTATATTACTTAAATTATTATCCTTTTCATTTTCCTTTATGAAAATGTTTATATCCTTCTTATTTATACTGTGCCAGTTTATAAACAAAATCTCATTTTCAGCTATTTTTCTGTCTGCCAAATCTTCAAAATATGAACACTTTAAGGTTCGGTCATCCTCGTAAAAAGACTCTAGTTTTTCTTTACTTTGTTCGTGTAACATTCTTACTGATACCCAGACAAAAGCAAACTTCTTACCATCTCTTCTGTCACTAACAAGCTCTCTTAACAAAGCTGATACCATTACAGTCTTACCTGAACCAGTCGGGGCTTGAAATACCACTACTTCACTTTCTGTGGCCTTCAGAGAGGCCTCTAGCTTTCTGTTTAGGTTATCTACGGCCTGCTTTTGATAGTCTTTTAATTTAATCATTTGAATATTTGTTTATAAACATTAAGGATAACGGCTGGTATCGGCTTTAAATCTACTAGCTTTTTAATATCCTCAAATTCTTCTTCTCTAGCACTATCATCAAGCGAAAAGATATAGGTAACAACCTTCTCATTTAGTTTCTGGATTTCTTTCTTAAAAGGTTCAATTCCCGTGTCATCATAAACAATACCCAGATATTTACTTTCACCATTCTTAAAAATCTTGAAGTTTTGACCCTTCTTGACCTGTTCAAAACAGTCTTCCTTTAAACAAAGCATTTCCGTAGATTTTTCAACCAACTTTCTCTTATTTTGGTCAGTTTGTTTTGCATCAACAAAATCTGCTTTAAAGTATTTAAGATTACCACCAAAACCTTTAACGTTTTCCGTTTTCTGGTTTTTATAACCATTTATTACTTTTTTTATTCTTGGATAACAAATATCCTCAGCTATTTTATTTTCATTATTAGTGCATAAAATAAACTTTCTATTTCCAGAATCATTTTTATTAAGAGCCATTACAGCGTGACCTGTTGTTCCAGAACCAGCAAAAAAATCTAGAAATGTGGCATCTTTTTTATCTGTCATAACTTTTAGACAATCCATTACAGCAAAAATGGATTTAGGATAGGAAAATACTTGAAGTTCTGAAAACATTTCCTTAAGTAAATTTGTTCCGTAGGCAGTAGAGGAATATTCTTTCTTATCCCACCAAGTCATAGGGAGGATACCTTCTTCATTTATTCTACCCTTAACATATGCGTGCAGTTTTCCTTTCTGCATTTTTGATTTAAACTCTTTAACTTCTAATCTTGCTCTTTCAACCCCGTATCTCCATCGTCTTTCTTCACCGTTATCATCAATGGGATATATAACCATTTCATCCTGTTCTGGTTTTTCTAGCGTGTCCCATTCTTCTTTGTCTGAATCCCATTTCATATTAGGGATTCTCACAGAATCCGCAGTTATATAAATAGGATAAAACATACTCGGAGATTCTATTCGCATACTTCCTGGCTTTCTAAAATTTACCCATTCAAAAGCCCCCCTGCTGTCTTTTTGGTCATATCTATCTATTTGCAATTGATTTCTTTCTAAACGACATACCTGAGATTTGTGAGATTTACCAAAGAAAATTGCATATTCGTGTGTAATTGAGACACCTTTTGTGGTAGACCTTCCAGCGGGATTATTCCTAATGACTACAGTTCCAAGATGATTGGCTTCGTCAAATATTTCTTCCATTAAGAGTAATAATCTAGACACTTCGTAGTCATCAATAGTTACACATATTATTCCACTATCCTTTAAAAGATTCCTGGCTAGCTTCAGTCTTTTATTCATAAAAGAAATCCATTTGCTATGTCTATATGAATCGGTAGCATCTACATAATCGTTATTATATTTCCAATCTTTTGCTCCAGTATTGTATGGTGGGTCAATATAAATAGCATCAATCTTACCTTGATGTGTGTAATTTAATACTGAGAGAGAATTATAATTATCTCCCTCAATCAAAATATTCACAGGACTTTTAGAGTCTGTGATAATTTCCTTATTTTGCTCTTCAGCTAATACGGGGAGTTTGTGCTTACAAGAATCAACAACTTCTTCTGGTCTATTTTCCCAGACTAAGCCGTATTTCTTTCTAGATTTAAGTTTTTTTATTTCAGCTTCAAGCTCAGAAATACGAGCCAAAAACTCTTTGTTTTTTATATTTTGTAACATAGCAGGGATGGTTTCTATGTCGCTAGCGGAAACACTAAGCCCCACGCTAGCAAAGAGCCTTGCGACTCACATACCCTTTCGGATATGCCCATCCCTGAGTTGCTGAACGTGGGGTTCAGTATCAGGGATGGTTATTTTATGCCATACCTTAGAGTTTTCTCCAAGGGTTAGGCAAATATTCAGTTGTCAGGCTATTTTACTTGAAAAAATAACGTTTGTAAAGTAAAGTAAAGGATATGGAAGATGAGATTGAAGAAGTAAATACTTTTAATTACTTTAATAGCGATATAAACTTGCTTGCATTGCATATTTTGCTTGAGGGTTTTTATAGAGGAGAAAATACCTTTAAACTTGAAGAATTTCTTAAATGTGATTACTGGAAAATTGATGAGATAAATGAAGAAATCAAAGATACAAACGATTATGGTTCTGTAGAAGACCTTGTTTTACATCAAATAATCAGAATAGTTAACGACTTTAAACTCGGGAAAGTAAAACGTATTAGTATTACAACAATATTTGGCCTAACAGAGACAGTAGTTAGAAGTGCAATTGGAGAAAAAGAAGCCACCGAAGAAAATGTCCTTTTTTATACTAATTTAATTGACGAGATAGGTTTTTTGAGAAGATTAAAAGAGACTCAGCTTAAGGAAAAGCTAGACTCTGGAATTGAATATCAAAAAATACCTAACCGAGTTGATTTTACAGAAGAAAACTTTACAAGCCATTTTGAAAACATATCGGCTATCTCCGCACCTTTTATTGAATTTGAAATTGATTTTAATGACAAAGGTGCTCACGAAGCAGACGAAGGGATTGAAGATTATGTAGTAAATTTTGCTGATGACCAATTCATAGACAAAAAACCTTTTTATAGGGAGAAAAGATACTATTACACGAAACAATTGGAATCCTTTTTTGATTACATAAGTAAGATTATAATTGTTAATGGTTATATAAAGATTCCTTTCTCTGCATTGTCAGAGCAAGGTTTTGAAATTGTTAAGATTCTCTCCTATCTTGAAAGGCAAAGAAGACTTAAGGTTAGTAATTGGAATGATAATGAAGTCTGGAACGTTAAATTCCATAAAACACCAATAACACTCCGTTCATTGCTAGGGCAAGAAGACCAAAAAGAAATAGAAAATACTGAAAAAAATGAAATACTTAAGTTTGACTTAAGTTTTTCTCCCGAAAAATCTGTGCTAAATATCGGAAAATATATCATAGGTTTTAGAAAATTTAGTGACCAATATCATCTTATTAAAATAATTACTGATGATACAAATAACCTAAATAAGGAATGGTTTTTTTCAGAAATTGGTGAGATTTTTGATAGTGAAAATAATTTTGAAGATAAGAAATTCTACAATGCCTCATATCAGATAAGTCAGAAGATTGCTAAGGAGACTGGAATTAAAGATTTTCTTATAACTACAGCTCAAACAGTCCAATTTAACCCTAAATATATTAAGTCATAATTAAGGCGTCTTAAGTTGGCGTTTTGATAATGTATAGAAGCACCGAGGAGGTGTTTTTATGTTACCAGACGAAGCAATAGAAGAATACAAAAAGCTCTACCAAAGCCGTTTTGGGGTCGTTTTGAGCGACACAGAGGCCTCTTTTCGGGCTAATAACCTTGTCAATTTCTACAAGGCTACTTTGGGGTCGGAATCTTTAGGGGTTAATCAAACGGCTGAAGAGACTCAGCAAACTTATGAAAAAAACTAACCCTAAAGGAATCTATGGGCATAGGAGCTATACGATTGAAGAATTGTCAGTCCTTTTGCCTAAAAACAGCAAAACCATATTACGTTGGATTGATGACGGCCTAAAGACCGTCCCTGAGAGCAAAAAACCTATCCTCATAATGGGTTTTGATTTGAAGGAGTTCTTGAGAAGGAAAAACACAAAGAAGAAAGTAAAGCTAAACCGCAATCAGTTTTATTGCCTTCATTGTAGATGTGCCGTTTACGCCAAGAAGGGTTCAATAAAAATATTAAGCAATAGGAAAATAGGCCAGTGTCGTGTCTGTAGCGGTAAAATTGGGAGGATAATCAAACCCTACCGAAAAGTATTATAAGATATTCTAACCTTGTATCTAAATGTCCATTATTAGCAATAAGTTAAAGTATAAGAAAAATGACAAAAAATATTTATCAAAATGAGTTAAGAAAAAGAGAGTTTTTTCAATACCTAAAAGGGGCTGAGGGGTTTGCTGAAACCTCAATAAATATGTTTGCTGAAGCGATTGACCAGTGGCAAGTATTTACAAAAAATGAGGACTTTATCAATTTTAATAGAGAAAAAGCGGGAGAATTTGTCAGCTGGCTAAAAACAAGAGGGAGTAAAACTCCTTCAGGGCAAGTCTCTCTGGCGACTCAATATAATTACTTCCGCCGTATCAAGAGATTCTTTAAATGGCTCTCTGACCAGCCAAGATATAGGAAGATACTAAAAAGTGATATTGATTTTATGCGTCTTTCAAAGAAAGAGAACCGAGTTGCCACATCTGGCACCACAAAGAGAATACCAACGCTAGAGGAGTTCAAGAAGATAATTGAAAGTATTGAAGTTAAAAACGAGATAGATAAAAGAGATAGGGCAATGATTTGCTTGACCCTTATAACAGGTATTCGTGTTTCAGCTTTAGTTACTTTAAAAATGAGAAGTTTTAATAAAACAAATAGGCTGTTCGACCAAAATCCAGCTGATGGAGTAAAAACTAAAAATTCAAAAAGAATCCCGACCACTTTCTTCCCTATTGGCTGGCAACAAGCGGAGTTACATTTTATAGAATGGTATGAATATCTTGAAGCAAGAGGTTTCCAATCAGATGACCCAATTTTCCCAGCGACCCTTAATATGTTTGGCTCAGAAAACAATGCTTACAGTAAGGATTTAATAAGTAAAGAGTTTTGGAGCGGGACGGGTGGAGCGAGAAAGATTTTTGAGAAGAGATGTAAGAACGCTGGCCTACATTACTTTAATCCGCACTCGCTCCGCCACTCAATCGTTAGTATTTTAAGTAAAAAGAGACTAACGGAAGAAGAGAAGAAAGCTATCAGTCTCAATCTGGGACACGCTGATATTGGCACTACCTTCGGGTCGTATGGGTATGGCAGTATGAGTGATGAGAAAGCGATTGATATTGTAAAAAGTCTAAAAGAGCAGGATAATGGCAAGAATGGTGGGGGTATTTCAGATGAAGATAAAGCCGTATTAAAGAGATTGTTTGATAATATTTAATAGTTGCATTGTAAAGAATAGTAAAGTATAATAAACATATGAATAAACCAGAATTTTACACAGCCAAAGAATTGGCAGAAAAACTAAGGGTAAATATAATGACCATCTATCGTTATATCGGAGCGGGTAAATTAAAGTCTTATAAAATAGGCAAGGAGTTTAGGATTGATAAGGAAGAGTTTGATAGTTTTTTAGCAAAAGCAAAAACTAATGGAAAAAGATAGCACTACAAAATTGATATACGGAAATTATTGCCGAAAGTCCACTGAATCGGAGGACAGGCAGGTTCTTTCCATTGACTCTCAGATTGATGAGGGTAAAAGAATTGCTGATAGCTTAGGAATAAAAGTTAGACCAGAACACCTTCTTGCAGAATCAAAATCGGCAAAAGTAACCAATAAACGGGCAAAGTTTATGGAGATGCTGAGTATGATTGAAAAGGGAGAAATCAATTCAATAATTGTTTGGCACGCTGATAGACTTTCCAGAAACGCTATGGATTCAGCATTGCTCATTGACCTGATAGATAAAGGCAAGCTAATTGAAATAGTTACACCCGCACAAACGTTCAAAAATACTCCGTTGGATAAATTTATGTTTATGTTTCAGTGTAGCCAGGCCAAAATGGAGAATGATAAGAAAGGAATTGACGTGATGAGAGGTCTCCATAAAAAAGCGAGTATGGGGATGTATCCTTGCTGTGCTCCTGTTGGATATAAGAATGATAAATATGCCGAGAAAGGTAATAAAGTTCCACTAATAGACGAAGAAAGACTTCCAATTATCCGAAAAATGGTTGACCTTATGCTTACAGGAAATTATTCAGTGGCCGAAATATGGAGAATAGCCAGAAACGAATGGGGTTTTACTATGCCGAGCGGAAAAAAGATTAGCCGACCAACAGTCTATAGAATGTTATCCAACCCATTTTATTACGGTAAATATGAATATCCAATAGGAAGCGGTAAATGGTTTGATGGTATTCACAAAAGAATGATGGAACCTGAAGAATACGATATAATTCAATTTTTACTTGGTAAAAAAGGAAAACCTAGACCAAAGACCCACATATTTGATTTTACTGGAATGATGAGGTGCGGAGAATGTGGAGCAAGTATCACGGCTGAAACAAAAATCAAAAGGCAGAAAAATGGAAACATCCATACCTATGTTTATTATCACTGCACCAAAAGAGTGAACCCTAACTGCTCGCAAGGTTGTATTGAAGAGAAAGAACTCAAAAAGCAGATTGTGGCCGAGATTGAAAGTATTGAGATACCACCAGAATTTCACAGTTATGCTATGAAGTGGTTCAAAAAGGAAAATGAGAAGGAAGTCGGTGGCCGTAACGCCATCATTAAGGCCAACGAGAAGGCCTACAAGGCTTGCCTTGCGAAGATAGACGGCTTAACTGATATGAGAGCGGGTGGAGAAATATCAGCTGAAGAATTTGCCGATAGAAAAGCTAGACTACTTCTTGAAAAGAAACAGCTTGATGGTCTTGTTGGTGATACGAGCAAGCGTGTGGACAGATGGCTTGATACGGCTGACCAGATGTTTACCTTTATTGAAAATGCAAAATCTAAATTTGAAACTGGCTCAATTGAGACGAGACGGTCTATATTATCAACCTTAGGTTCAGACCTCATCCTAAAAGACAAAATACTTAGCATTGACATAGATAAATCGCTTTTCCCAATTAAAAGAGTCTCAAAAGCAGTCTGTGCAATTAAGGAACGGTTAGAACCTCTTAAAACCCTTGATAAACAAAAGGAATTTGACCTTTTGTGCGATAAAAATCTCTCAATGCGGAGGGGGCGAGATTCGAACTCGCGACCAGGTTACCCCAGTGACAGTTTTCAAGACTGTTTCTTTAGACCACTCAGACACCCCTCCGTTATTCAATTATGAAATAAATACTTAATTCTCTCTCGCCCTTTACCAGACTTAAGAAACATCTCCTCTCTTATTGCGTCTTCCTTTCTAACAAAAGCCTCATAATATATCAGGTTCCATGGGACACCTGATTTTGTAGATCTTACCTTACTATTGTTGTGTTCGCAAATTCTATTTTTTAAATTAGCAGTACTACCCTTGTACAACTTATCATTTATTTCACTTTTTAATATATAAACGTAATGCATAATTTTCCACTTTTCCACCCAGGGCGGATCAGCCTTGGGCTGAATTCACCTTGTGCCCGCCAAACTTATTTCTCATAGCAGAAATCAATTTACCGGCAAATGACGGAGTGGTGCGCGACTCCTCTCGAACTTTAATCGCGTTTTCTAAACTTGGCATTTTTGCTTCGCTTAAAAGTTTTTTCATCTCCTCCTCAGTCTCCCCTTTTGGCACGTTACCAGAAATAGCCTCGAGGTATCCGTCTTCATTGAATGATTCGGCGAGCCAACCCATAAGTTTGCTCTCCACAATACTGCCATGTGAATAAACCTTAGCCACTTCCTTTAAATCAACATTTAAATTAGAATTTTTTATTGCCTCAAACCCTTCACTGAGGGCGGACATCATTCCGTATTCAATCCCATTGTGGACCATCTTCACAAAATGCCCTGCACCTGAACTACCGAGATAAGCAAAACCATCAGGCAAAGCCAAATCCTTAAAAACATTTTTAATATATTCAAAACTCTCTCTATCTCCTCCGATCATTAGACAAGCACCATTTCTCGCTCCACCCATTCCCCCGGAAGTTCCACAGTCCATATAACTCACACCTAATTTTTTCAAATTTACATATCTTTTTTGGGAATCTTTATAATAGGAGTTTCCACCATCCACCACAATATCGCCCTCTTTCAAAAGCGGAGTAAGTTCTGCCAAAACCGAATCCAAAGCTTCACCGGCATTTACCATAAGCCACACAACTTTCTTTTCAGGTAAAAGATTTACCAATTCTGAAATAGAAGCTGAAGGTGTGGCCCCTTCTTTTACCACCTCCTGCATTTTTTCTTGAGTTCGATTAAAGACTACCACCTCATATTTATGGTCCAAAAGATTGGAAACCATATTGGAACCCATTCGACCTAAACCGATAAAACCAATTTTTAACTTTTCCATATTAAATTATTTTTCTTATTCCACTCGGCCAATTCTTTTGGTCCAGAACTCCCGATTGGGTATTTATAAACAGCTAAACCTTCTCGCTTGATTCTATCAACTATTTTCCAAGCTAACTCTACCTCATCATTACGCACAAAAACCGACTGTTCGCCAGCGATCGCCTGTTCTAAAAGCACTTCATAGGCTTCGGGTGTATTTATGCCGTGCTCACAACTATGACAATAATCCATGTCCACAGTTTCCACTTCAAAACCCTTACGCAGAGCCTTGGAATTGAGCTCAAAAGAAAAACCCTCATTTGGCTGAATCCTAATGGTCAGATAATTATTATCCGCCGGACATGACCTGGAGAGCAAACAATCCACTGCCTTAAATCGAATATGAATAACGGTTTCTTTTTTGTTTAAGTTTTTTCCGGTCCGAACAAAAAATGGCACACCTCTCCATCTCTTATTATTTATTTCTAACATAGCGGCCAAAAAAGTTTCCGTTTTAGAATCTATCTTCACACCCACCTCTTTGTCATAGCCTTCATATTGACCGAACAAAATATCTTTCACTTTTGTTTTTCCTAAAACTTTTACTTTTTCGTTTCTCAGATACTCACCCGAGATAATAGCTGGAGATTCCATCGCCACCAAAGAAAGCATTTGTAAAATATGATTTTGAAACATATCCTTCACCACTCCATACTTATCAAAATAATTTCCACGATTTTTTATACCAAAATCCTCATCACAGATTATCTGAACCGAGTCGATATGTTTGTTATTCCAAAGTGGCTCGAGGATTCGATTAGTAAAACGCAAGAGAGCAATATTTCCTACTATTTCTTTGCCTAAATAATGATCCACGCGATAAACATTTTCTTCAAGAAAAACTTTATCAATGGTTTTGTTTATTTTCTTGGCCGAACGTAGGCTATCCCCAAAAGGTTTTTCATACAAAACTCTCTCCCATTTTTCATCCTTACTATTTACCAAACCAACTTTCGCCAGGTTTACGGTGGCAGCTTCAAAATGTTCTGGTAGAGTAGCTAGATAAAAAAGACGATTGCCGGACAAATTATTACTAGTCTCGATTTCTTTTATCTTATCCCGTAAATTTTCAAAATCTTTTAGATTATCGAAATCCAACCTTTGGTAATGGGCTGAATCACAAAGTTTTTTCCAAACACCTTCATCTAAATTTTTAATTGATTTTTTAGCTTCAGTCAAAATAGCCTGAATTGTGGTATCCGAGCGAGCTACCCCGATCAGAGATACTCGAGAAATGGTATTCAATTTGATCAATGTATAGAGAGCAGGAATAAGCTTTAATTTGGCCAAATCCCCAGTTGCTCCTAAGATAATAAAGACAATATCATTCTCATTTTTCATTTTGATATTATAACACTAAAATATTTTATGCTATAATATTTGCATGGAAAATTTATCTCTAAAGTGGAGTGCGCCAGAATATCACCATTATCAAAGGAGCAATGATTGGTTTTGGGCAGTAGGTATTATTACTTTTTCTATTTCTGTATTAGCTTTTGTTTTTGACAATGCTTTGTTTGGAGTCCTGATACTTCTGTCAGCTGGTATTTTAATATTTTACACCGTGAGAGTGCCCCAAGATGTCGACTATGAAATAAATAAAAGAGGTGTTGTGATTGGTAAAGATTTACACCCATATTTGACGATCGAATCTTTTTGGATAGAAACTCGAGGTAGCGAGCCGATAATAATCTTAAAGTCAAAGAAAGCGATTATGCCTTATATTATAATTCCCTTGCATGAAGATAGTGTGGATGAAGTCTCCGCTGTCCTCCATGAATTTTTGGAAGAAAAAGAACTTGCCGAACCTACTTCTCATAAGGTAATGGAGTATCTGGGATTTTGATTTCCTCTTACCAAAGGAAATCATGTCGAAAGATTTTCTTTCCGTAAGGAAGGAAAATTTTTGACTATTTCTTCTGGCCAAAAAAATTCATGTGCAAATAATCTTTTTACCGTAAGGTAAAAATATTTTTGGAATAAGATAGCTTCTAAGAAGACAAAATACTCTTTTTAATGTCCCCTTGGCAGGAATCGAACCTGCATTTCTCCCTTCGCAGGGGAGTGTCCTATCCATTGAACGACAAGAGGAATTCAAATAGACTAACACAAAAAAACCATCTCGCAAATGAGGTGGTTTTTAATCTTATTATTTAACAGCTTTTGCTTTTGCCAACATTTTGGCTAATCGGCTTTTCTTTCGAGAAGCGGTATTTTTGTGGATTAGGTTGGTCTTGCAAGCTTTATCGATTGCTTGAAAAGCTTTTGGTATCAAAGCCTCGGCTTCTTTAACACTCTTGGTGGTAATTAGTTTCTTGACCTTTTTAACGGTATCAGAAACAGCATCTCGTCTCTTGGCGTTGAAAACTGCCTTATGTTTTGAGGCGCGGAGGGCTTTTTTAGCTGATGAGGTAATTGGCATTTATTTATATATATTAATTACTAACTCAAGAAAGATAACATGGAAGTTATAAAAAAACAAGGCCCCACGGTTATTAGTCCTTCAGCTGTAAAATCTTTAAAAATTCATCAAGTGACGCAATCTCCTCACCTTCTTTTGTGACCGGTTTTATTATCATCGTTCCGCGAATCAATTTCGCCTCTGAAAACTTTTTCACCAAGCGCTCATACACTTTACCTAAATGAAAACGAGAAGTTATAAAAATTCGGCCATCATCTTTATTCCAAATAATATAACTATCAAAACCAAGTGCCCTGGTGGCGGTAAAACCGAGTGGAATTTTATTGACATCTCTTTTTTGACCATTAGGTTTCACCTCTTTTCTAACAATATTCAAAAGGACCGTCCCTAAATCACGCTCTCTTGTTTTTATTCCCTCCCTCTCCATATTTTTACGAGCAAAAGCAATCTCATTGATATTTTTTTCTACAAAATCTCTCTGATTGAGAGCCGCCTCTAATAAAGAGATCTCCTTCCCGAGATGGTTTTTTACGATTATTGGTTGGGCTTCTTCTTCAGTAAATGGCTCCATAGGATCTTTGCCATTTTTTATAATCTCAGTAATCTTTTCAAAAGGAAGTATCTTTTGCAAACCATACAATGATCGCCACCAATAATTTTTGAAATAATCATAATCTAGTGGGTAATCAGCATTATCAATATCGGTTATAAAACCAACTAAATTATCCAGATATTTTTCTTGTTGAAGCAAACCACCATCAACTAAAAGATCATATACTATCTTAGTTGCCGAACTTGATTCTCCGTAAGCGGCTCTTTCATCTCCGTGGTGATCAAAAAAGACGCTGCCATTTTTTTCCATACCTTGGAACTGTCTCTCACCAGTATCAATATTTACCCGACCTTCTATCGATTCACCCTTGGGCACCACGGTCAATTTGTTGTAATCAATTCCCGCTAAATCCAAAAGGAATAGTGCGCCTCGACCATCCATATCTAATTCAATATTTAATGGTCTTTCCCCGTTTTTTTCCTTACCTAATTCCCCATGAACCACCAACTCGGGAATCACGCTATTGGCCAACATATCAATAACACGTTGACGCCTAGTGTTAAAACCTTCATTTGGAATATCTCTTTTTATATTTTCACTCATAAAACAATTATAACGCTAGATTAACCAGAAAAACAGGGCCTTGAGATTTTTTTGACTTCCTATAGAGTTATTCTCCAACTTTCAGCTTTACAACTTTTACCTTTCAACTTGTCATTAATTATTCTATAATTGAGGACATGATATCTCAAATCACTGGTCAAATAATTCATAAATCAGACAAGTTTGTAATTATAGAAGCCAACAACATTGGCTATAAAGTTTTTGCTACCGCTGAACTATTGAGCGTTGCCAAGCAAGATAAAATTTTAAAAATCTGGACATATTTGGCGGTGCGAGAAAATGCCCTAGACCTTTACGGTTTTGCCGAAAAAAAAGAATTAGATTTTTTTGAATTATTAATTACGATTTCTGGTGTTGGCCCAAAGACGGCACTTGGAATATTAAATGTTGCCTCTGTCGATTCCCTACGTCGAGCCATTTCCACCGGCGAAACCGCTCACCTCACAAAAGTTTCTGGACTTGGTAAAAAAATGGCGGATAAAATCATACTAGAACTAAAAGGCAAGCTGGGTACTTATGAAGAAGTAAATCTTGGTCTTAAAGAAGAGATTGATGCTCTAGAAGCCTTGAAATCACTGGGATATTCACACCGTGAAGGACGTGAGGCTCTCCAGGAAATAGATAAAAGTCTCACCTCCACTAGCGACCGTGTCAAAGCCGCTTTAAAACATTTGGGTAAATAGGCAAAAATTTTCCTTACAAGAAAAGAGAAAATAGGCAAAAATTTTATTTCTCTGGCGAGAAATAAAATATTTGTACATGATTTTCTTTGGTAAGAAGAAATAGTCGAAAATTTTATTTCCTTACGGAAAGAAAATATTTCGACATGATTTTCTTTGGTAAGAGAAAATCAAAACCGGGTGCTATGGGCACCCGGTTCAACCTCCTTTTTATTAGAGAAAATTAATCTGAATCGATTCTCCAAACTTTGTTGGAATAGTAATCGCCTTGAAGGCTGGTAAATCACCAGCTTTCTCAAATTTACGACTCTGAGAAGTCTTCCTCTCGGTAATTTTCATACCCAGTAGGATTTTCAAACGACTAACCATCGAGAAAAATAATGCTCCACCTCGCTCATCCAAACTCTGTATCTGGATAGCGATGACTCTCTTTCCATTTGAACAAAAAACCGAATAGTAGTTCTTTTCTGGAAGAAAACAAATGAAATTTGCCCCCACCGCCACTGACCTGACAATAACCTCCCTTACGAGACGAATTATTGGCATTTTTTCCCTTATACAGATGACCATTGGAACTATATCTTGCTCTGTTGCCATTTAGCACCACCTTTTCTCTAAATTGTTGTACCACTTTTTCTGCTTCCAAATTACTCTTTTTTTTGCTAAAGTCAATCCATGAATAATATCCTCACAAAAATCAAAAAATTAATTCCTCGAAAACTTTTTACTTTAGGTCAACCAGTTTATCACTATTTGCTCGCCTTTTTAGGAGCAATCATTTATGGTTTCCCTTCGGAAAAAATAAAGGTGGTAGCGGTGACTGGGACAAAGGGTAAAACCTCCACCGTTGAGTTTGTAAATGCCGTTCTAGAAGAAGCCGGCTTCATTACTGCTCTTGCTGGGACGCTACGTTTCAAAATCCGTGACGAATCCAAACCAAACATGTACAAGATGACCATGCCGGGTAGATTTTTTATTCAGAGATTTCTCCGCCAGGCAGTTGATGCCAAATGTGACTATGCCGTCATTGAAATATCTTCTGAAGCCGCTAAGCAATATCGCCACAAATTCATCGACCTTGATGCTTTGATTTTCACCAACTTGGCCCCTGAACATATTGAGTCGCATGGTTCGTATGATAAGTATTTAGAAGCGAAATTGAGTATTGCCCACGCTCTAGAAAAATCTGACAAAAAAGGCAAAATCGTTGTAGCAAATATTGATGATAAAGAAGGTCATAAATTTTTAGCAGTCAACGTTGAGAAAAAAGCCCCTTATTCCCTAAAAGACGGTGAACCGATGGTTTGTCATAGCGAAGGAGTAGATTTTACCTGTGAAGAAGTAAAAATATATTCCAAAATGATTGGCCAATTCAACGTCTACAACATGCTCGCCGCCATCTCTTACGCTCGCGCCCTAGGAATCAGTATGGATAGTATAAAAACTGGCCTGGAAAAAGTGACCGAGATAAAAGGAAGGGCACAAAAAATCGAAAATTCTTTGGGTATAGAGGTATTTGTAGATTATGCACATACCCCTGATTCGCTCAAAGCTCTATACACAACTTTTCCTGCTAAAAACAAAATCTGTGTTTTGGGTAACTGTGGCGGTGGCCGTGACAAATGGAAAAGAAAAGAAATGGCCGAAATTGCTGATAAATACTGCGATAAAATAATTCTTACCAACGAAGATCCTTATGATGACGACCCAAAAGAAATAATCGAAAGTATGGCAAAAGAAATAAAAAATCAGAAACCAAAAATCATCATTGACCGCCGTGAAGCGATTGCCTCAGCAATAAAATCCGCCCAAAAAGATTCCGTGGTTCTTATCACCGGTAAAGGCACTGATCCATATATTATGCGCGCCAATGGTGTAAAAGAACCTTGGAGTGATGCCGACGTCGCTCGAGACGAGCTCCTCAAGTTAAAAATGTAAATCTCAAAATGCAAAATGACAAAACAAAATTTAAAATGGAATTCAAGTCTAGAATCTACAAATGGGTTTTAAATTTAATTAAAATTTTAGATACTTTATATAAGAAAGATTTTGTATCTGAAACTATGGGTAAACAATTATTGAGAAGTGGTACCAGTATTTTAGCAAACTATGTGGAAGCAAATTCTGCTAGTTCAAAAAAGGATTTTATTAATTTTTTCACCCATTCATTAAAATCGGCCAATGAATCAAAAGTTTGGATTACTTTACTTAGAGATACAAACAAGATACGGGTGACAGATTTTAATTTGCTCATGGACGAATTGAACCAATTATCTAATATGTTAGCTTCAAGTATTATCACAATGAAAGGTAATAAATAGTTTATTTTGCATTTTGAGATTTACAATTTACATTTGAAACATGCCTGAACTACCAGAAGTCGAGACCATAAAAAGAGAATTAGTAAAAAACCTTAAAAATAAGGTTATTTCTAATATAGAAATATTATGGTCAAAGACGATATCCCCCACCTCAGTAGTTGATTTTAAACAAATTATCGTCGGCCGAAAAATATTAGGTTTAGAGCGCCGAGCCAAAATGCTTTTAATTCATTTAGACAAAAATATTAGCCTGGCTATTCATTTAAAAATGACGGGTCAGTTAATCTTTGTACCCCTCCAAAAGGGCGGGCAAGCTAAAGCCGGTAAAATAATTTCTGGCGGACACCCCACCCACGATATTCAAACCCCTGGTCGTCATACTCGCCTTATTTTTCACTTCAAGGATGGCGATACACTTTATTTTAATGATTTACGCAAGTTTGGCTGGGTCAAAATATTAGATGAAAAATTAAAAAATTATATCAACACTGAAGTTGGCATCGAGCCACTTTCTAAAACTTTCGCCGTAGCGAAAGTTGAAGAGATTATGAAAAAATATCCCAATAGAACAGTGAAACAAATCCTCTTGGATCAAAAACTGATTGCTGGCATCGGAAACATCTACGCCGATGAAAGCGCCTATTTGAGTGGCATACTGCCGATGCGAAAAGTAAAAACACTAACGAAAAAAGAAAAAACCGATTTACATAAAAATATCATAGCGGTGTTAAAGCTTTCCATACAGAAAAAAGGTACGTCTTCTAGAAATTATCTGAGAAGCAATGGTGAACAAGGTGGTTTTGTCCCCCATCTAATGGTTTATGGTCGCCAAAATGAAAAATGCAAAAAATGTGGGGCTTTGATTAAAAAACTAAAACACGCCGGTCGTGGAACACACTATTGTTCAGTTTGCCAAAGATAATAATTCCTTTTTGTAACAAGCCAAAAATAGATAATACCAAACTGAGTATTATCTATTTAAAATATAATTTTAGTTAATTAAACTCCTGCCAGAACCTCCATTATAAAGATTAGTTATATCTGTTCCAGACAAAGCCCTGTTCCAAATTGTCACCTCATCAATTGAACCGTGGAAAAGATTTACTGAATCCTGACCACCGATTGAAAATGACATTGGCAATGAATCAGCACCAGTGTAAACATTTGGAGTTTGATCTTGTAATTGGCCATCGACATACAAATAGACAGTTCCTCCAGTATAAACCCCAACCGCTTGATGCCAAGTTGATGAAGTAAAGGTATTTGTAGATAAAATATTAGAATAACCCTGATTCGCCGCGCCTAAACCAAAATATAGTTTATTGTCTGTGGCATGAGCATAGAAACCACCACAAAATGAATAATAAGGGTCACCAGTAAAATGAAGGAAAAACGGTGCTCCCCAGGACCAAGCACCAGAATCTTCGTTAAACCATAAGGAAACAGAAAAAGTACTATCGACACCTAGAGATGGAAAAATAATTGGAGTCTCCATATAATTATTTACACCATCAAAATAATAAGCTCCATTAATTATTCCTGTGCTAGGAGAAGCACTTCCATCATTTGTCGCATTATTATTATTACCAGAATAATCACTTATATCTGTATCCAAAGGATAATAACCAACCAACCCGACTCTCAAAGCCAAACAAGTAGCATCACAGCCAGTCGTTCCCCCAGTAGTGGTCCCCGTCGTCGTACCAATCGCAATAGAAGCACCGAGTTCAGCAAGTGGAGCAGTGACGATTAGTTTGTTGTTGGTGCCGAGTCCAACTTTGTAGCCAGTTCCGCCATCAGCGGCATAAGCAGTGGTGATGAGGGTAAGAGTAGAGCTAGCACCAGAGGGAGCAACAGGGATAGCGGTCATATAGTCAGGGACGAGGAGAGAAAGGT